>PVBE010769623.1_pt1 | contig 60158 bp, 36 predicted proteins | sample 1631181 | NCBI WGS metagenome assembly PVBE01 (sample SAMN08397723, study PRJNA350692) | Marine metagenome, whole genome shotgun sequencing project. | isolation source: water | place: Pacific Ocean | collected 2012-04
GCCTGCGTTCCCTGGTCGGAACAACGGCAGCGGTTGCCCGACATCTCAGGAGACCAAGCGATCTGTCAAAGGGTATGGGAAGACATCGATGCGTTAGGCAACATGTACATCTGGCAGTGCTTGTTGTCGTTTTGACGTCGAACTCTTCGGGCGGTCGTTGCGGCACCGGTGCCGGTTTGGTTTTCGCCAACGCCAAACGCAAAAATCGTTTCGCCGCATCGATCAATCTCTCCCCTGCGCCTGCGGTAGCCATCGGGTGGGGCGATGCAAGAATTCGCTCCTCGTTGATGGAAGATCACCGCGGTTTGGCGCTTCTTTTTGCCTGCTTATTGCGGATTTTGCGGAAGGTCGATACGATATATGTAAAGTGGAGTCACTTTGTGTAGTATTTGAATATCCTGCCCGGCGATTGCAATGAGGAGTACGAAGATGATCCAACTCGGTATGCATACCGACAACTGGCGTGAACGCAGCGGGAATTTCCAGACGGCCATCGCTTCGGCCGTAAAACATGGCTTGAGCTACGTTGAGTTCGGCGTGATTCACGGCCAGTATTTTATACATGCCCTCGGTTACGATCCTTCCGTGTCGCTCCAGTCCAACCCACGCGCGTTAAAACGCTGCCTGGACGAAAACGGATTGGCCGTTTCGCAGATCGACGCGGCCTATCCCCTCATGGGACCCGATGGATCGTCCTTTGGCGTGCCGTACGTCCAGCAGGCGATCCGCTTCGCCGCGGAAATCGGTTGCCCGTGCGTTGATACCACCGACGGGGCATCCAAGGTGGAAGGCTACCCCGACGAAGTTGTCTTTCGTATCGCGTGCGCCAACTATCGGCAATGTCTCGCCTGGGCCAAGGACTATGGCGTGACGATCAACGTCGAAACCCACGGCCCTTACACCAACGATGGCGACTTCCTCGAACGCTTGTTCAACGAATTGGATTCTCCCAACCTGGGATTCAATTTCGACACCGGCAACACGTTCATCGCCGGGAACGATCCACTGGAATATCTCAAGCGTTTTCGCCAGCGCCTCTCGCACGTCCACATCAAAGACGTGAGCGAAGGGCTCGCCGACACAGCTCGTGGCGAGGAGACCGGCATCGCCTGTAGTCAGGTGCCCATCGGCGGCGGCGTCAACGCGAAAAATATCGAAAAATGCATCGAGTACCTGAGAGAAACCAACTGGGACGGCGTCTTGTCGATCGAGTGTCACGGATCAGACGAGAACATCGAGAAGAGCATTCAATTCCTGCGTGGGTTGCTTTCGGCAACGACCGAGCAGAAGGATTCCCACCCCATAGAAGCGTGATTCCCACCGACGTACCATTCCTCCGGATCAAGGTTTTGTCATGACTGCAGTTGTCTTGGCACTGGTTCTTTCGATGACGGCGAACGCCGAAGCGGCTGACGTCGAACCGGTCCGCGTTCTGTTGGTCACCGGAGTCGACCATCCGGCGCACCATTGGCGGAAGACCGCTACTGCGGTGCGCGAGGTGCTCGAGAAGCAAGGCCGAATCGAAGTGCGGATCGTCGAGGATCCCGCGTTCCTCGCCTCGGACACGCTCTTCGACTATGACGTCCTCTTTTTGCACTTTAAGAATTACGAACCGCTAGCGCGGGAGGATCGGGTGCGCGAGAATCTGATCAACTTCGTCACCGGTGGCAAAGGACTCGTTGCCATGCACTTCGCCAGCGGCGCATTTGAGAAATGGCCCGAATATGAATCCCTCGTCGGCAAGGTGTGGGACGGAGTTTCCAGTCACGATCCGAAAGGTCTTTTCACCGTGAAGATCGCCGATCAGGAGCATCCGATCACCAAAGGCCTGCAGAATTTTGCGACCGACGATGAACTTTATATTTGCCTGAAAGGCGATCGCCCGGTCGACCTTCTGGCAACAGCTCGATCCACGATCACGGGAAAGGACCACCCGATGGCTTTCGCGCTCCATTGCGGTCGCGGCCGCGTTTTTCACACCGCGCTTGGTCACGATGCCAAGGCAATTCAAACATCCGGAACCGCCGAACTTTTACATCGTGGCTGCCTGTGGGTCGCTTCACGCGATCCGTCACCACCTTAACTCGTTCCGCGGGGGTTTTCTTGATGAGAACCTCCGCCAAATGCAAAAATGAACGCAATCTGAACCGAATACGAGGAGATTAGACCATGAGCGACAAAACAACGCGGAGACAATTCTTGGGTAAGACCACCGCCGGTACCGCGGCACTCGCCTGGGCCGGAGGCCAACTCTACGCGGCGGGCGCCGAGGGTAGCCCGGGACCGGCAGAAACCGTGAATCTCGGTTTGATCGGATGTGGCGGACGCGGCGGTCAACTTGCCGATTCGTTTTACCGCAAGCCGGGCAATCGCATCGTGGCCGTCTGCGACGTCGACTCAGAGCGGATGGGCCAGGCGCGCGAACGGCTCGGTGGTGAAAAAGTTCAGATGTACAGCGATTTCCGCAAGATGCTCGAAAGCAAAGATGTCGATGCGGTGATCGTGGCAACCCCCGGCCATTGGCATGTCGTGCCGACCATTCAAGCCTGTCAGGCCGGCAAAGATGTTTACGTGGAGAAGCCGCTGGGCACCACCATCGGCGAAGGGCGCGCTGCGGTTGACGCGGCTCGTAAGTACAATCGCATCGTTCAGATCGGCACCCAACAGCGCAGCACCGAGCATTACCAGCGTGCCGCCGAAATTGTGCAGTCGGGACGCCTCGGCGAGATCTCGGAAGTGAAGGTCTGGGATTATCAATTCTTTTATCCCGGATTCGGTTCGCCCGCCAACTGCGATCCACCGCCACAACTCGACTGGGATATGTGGGTCGGTCCCTCGCCCGACGTGCCGTACAATCCAAACCGATTTCGGAATCACTACTGGTTCTTTGATTACGGCGGGGCCTGGCAACTCGATTGGGCGGTCCATCATTACGACATCGTCCACTGGTTCATGGGCGTCGATCAACCGGTCGCGGCGATGGCGATGGGCGGAAACATGTGTTTCGAGGACAGCAACACCGAGTGGCCCGACACGCTCTCTGGCGTGCTGGAGTATGGCCCCGGTCCCGTCGCCAAGAAAGGTTTTCTCATGCAGTACACCTTCCGCGGCGGCTGCCGACGCGAACACCGCTGTCATGCCAAATGTTTCTTTGGAAGCGACGCTTCGATGATCATCGATCGTGGCGGCTATACCATTACGCCCGAAGCAAATAGCAAGACCGAGAAGGAACATTTCCGAGTCGTGGGATCTTCCAACCACCTGGAGAACTTTCTCGAGAGTGTTCGCAACCATAAGGTTCCGTTCGCGGATGTCGAAGTTGGCCACTACAGCAGCAATCCGGGCCACCTGCTGAACATCGCCTGGCGCGTCGGGCGAAAGATCAAATGGGACGGCGTCAACGAACAGGTGCCGGATGATCCGACGGCTAACGCCTTGGTCACCAAACAGTATCGCGCACCGTGGAGTTTAGAAATTTAACGGGCGGCATCGAGGCGGTTGGCCAGTGCGGCTGAGGCATGTGGCTGAGGCATGCGGTCGAGGCGTTTGGCCAGTACGGTCGAGACATGTGGTCGAGGCATGTGGTCGAGGCGTGCGGCTGAGGCGTTTGGCCAGTGCGGTCGAGACATGTGGTCGAGGCGTGCGGCTGAGGCGCGTGCGGGCAGTGCGGTCCCCCCGTCTTAGGCACCACCAATCATTCTCACGCGAACCGTCGAGTCGTCGTTCCGAAACAGATCGAGGCGCAATTCGTCACTGGCGCGTTTTCGCCGGTCGATGCGAAGCGTCAGTTTTTGCCGGCCCGAGGAAATCGGTGCCGTGAAGCGATCGTGTACCGGTACCTGTTCGTCACCAATCCAAAGCGTGACGCCTTGCGACGAGTTGAGCGCGATACCGAGTTGTCCTGCAAAGTCGACCATGATTTCGCCCTGTAGATAGATGACCTGTTCTTCTGGCGAAGATGCTAAATCGTCGAGCGGAAGCGCACCGCTGACCAGAGAATAGGCAGGGGACCAGCTCGTCGCGTCGCGACGCAACACATGGTCGCCAAATTGTTCGATGTTGGGTATCGACTCGGACAGCTTCGCCGGGACATCGCGAAGCACGCGCCAGCGGCGAATCGTGGGCGACTCACTAACGGCGTACTTTCCGGGGCGGCCCAACTCGGAAAGAAAACGGGTCAGGTCGATCAACTCGCGACGGGTCATAAACTGCACCAGTCCGGTCGGCATCAGCGATTGTCCGGGTTGCCAGTCACCGTCGATGTCGGCCTTGGGGATCACGGTCACCTTGCCGGTGGCATCTTTGAGCACCAGGCGGTCGTCCGTGTTTTCCGAAAGAATGCCGAGATGCGACTTTCCGTCGTCGGTCAGGACATGCGCCGTGACATATCCCTCCTTGATTTCCTTGCTGGGCGTAAGTAACGCGCTGATGAGATACTCGACCGGCGAACTCGAACCGACCGCCGTGAGTTGGGGCCCCACTTTGCCGCCGACCCCTCCGAGGCTATGGCAGTTCATGCAACTCAGTTCGGAACGGCGGAAGACCTGTTCGCCTCGGGCCGGGTCGCCGTGGGTTAATACATCGGCCACAAGTTGCTTCGTCTGCTCGGCTGAAAGCGTAGGCGTCTCGGTGGAGATGTTCGCGGCGCGGGTTAGAACCTCGGATAGGGCGGCATCGCTTCGGCCGACGGAATACATGTAGCGGAGAGCCAGCTTGGCCACGTCGGCAGAGAGATCGACCTTGGACAAGACCTCGGCAAGACGGTCGGCACCCTCTGGTCGAGTCAAGAATGCTCGAACCAATGGCGTCGGATCATGGTCTGCCGTTGCTGTGGAGAGAACCTGCGCCGCGCGCTCGGCGGCCTGATCGATGTCGAGTTGCGTCAAGATGGCCGCCGCCAGGTAGCGCACGTTTTCTGGCCGATTGGCGGACGTAAGTTGGATAACCGTGTCGTGAGCGAGCGGTGGGTCAATGGTCACCAGGGCCTCCAGGGCGATACGGCGAATGGAGTCCTTGGTCTTCGGGTCAACTGCGATTTGTGCCAGTTCATCTCCAGCAGCGGCGACTTTCCAAGCGCCGGAGAGCTCGATGGCGGCGATGAGCATCGCGGAACTATCGTGCTTTCGCTCCTCTTGAATCAAATCGCGGAGTTCTGAAGGATCGACATCCGGACGCACCTTCCGCACGAGGGCTGCCTCGCGCAGGCCTAGCAGGGCGGTGTGCTGCGCCTCGGCGGGCAAAAGATCGGAAGTAACGACCGCCCGATAGATACCGGCCAAATCTTTCGCGTCCCCTCGCTCGCAAACCATTTTCACGACGAATGCCATTCGATCGGCCGGTAGTCGCCCGCTGTTGAGCAGTTCAACCAGAGCGCTGGCATTGTTGCCGAAAGCGCTCTGGGTGCGAATTGTCTCCTTGAGGGTGTACTTCAGATAATCGTCCTGAGGATGCAAGAGCGCTTCGACGACCACGCGGGCGGCCTCTGGCTCGCGAAAGAAACTGGCAGCGCGAACCGCTTCAAGCCGAACGCGTGGATCTGCGTCGCCTGCTTGACGTTCCAGAAGCGCCAACGCATCGCTTATCTGATCCCGCCAATAACAAAGCACGCGCGTGGCAGCCGCGCGGGCCCTCGCGTCGGGCGATTGGAGCATTCGCCGAAGCAGATGTTCGTTGATCGCGTTGTGATGTTGGTGGACCCACAGCGCTTCGAGCATATGATGTTCGATCTGTTCGTCCTTCGGATCCAACCCGGCGATCCATTTGTCTAACGCGGACAGGACATCGTCGGTTGGGCGATTTCGGAGTTCCCGTCGCACGTGGTAACGCGTTCGATCTTCGTAGACCTTGAGCAGGTCGAGCAGCGCGGGTATCGGCGCGCCGACGATTTTTTCCGGCTTCACAAGATCGCGGCTCTTGTGGGTAACCCGCCAGATGCGACCGTGCGTGTGGTCGCGGGCCGGATCGCGCAGCGAATGTTGCATGTGTCCGATGAGCGGATTGTACCAGTCGCAGATATAGAGCGCCCCGTCGAGACCGAATTGCAGATCGACCGGACGGAAGTTGGGATCCGACGAGGAGATGAGTGGTTCGATTTCCGTCGCCGCGAAACCGGAACCCTCGTCTCGCATCTTGTGTTGCAATACTCCTTGAAAACCGATGCAGTTGTTCAACAGGTAGTTTCCTTGCGCCTCGTCGGGAAAATGACGGTTCGCGACGATCACAGATCCACAACTGGGACGGACACGTCTCGGAAGGATCGATTTCATGCGCCGGTGTTTGTGGGGATATTCGACGTGGCCGGAAAAGGCGGCCGCAAAGTAATTGGACCCATCCGAGGCGTCCGCCACAAAACTCTGTCCCCAGCGATCAAACACGTGACCCCAGGGATTGGCGAACGGGTACGCCACAAACACGTCGAGTTTCTCGCTTCGCGGTTCGTAGCGAAACACGCCTGCATCGGAACATCGCACAGGACCGTGAGGTGTCTCGATTTGTGAATAATGAAAGATTCCCTCAAGCATGTAGAGCGCTCCACCCGGCCCCCACGTAAAGGCACAAATGCCGCAATGGGTGTCGGCCGAGTCGAAACCGCTCAGAATTCTCCGTCGTACGTCGGCTTTCCCGTCACCATCGGTGTCCTTTAGGAAGAGAAGGTCGGGCTGCTGGGCAACATAGACTCCGCCGTCGCCCAACTCAAAGCCCGTAGGTACGTGTAGGCCGTCGGCGAACACAGTTCGCTTATCGGCTTTTCCATCGCCGTCGGTATCCTCCAGAATCAATAGCTTGTCGTCGACCGGGTTTGGAGGCAGGTACTGGGGGTAGGACGGCATCGTGCAAACCCACAGCCGCCCCTGTCCGTCAAACGCAATCTGTGCCGGGTTTTGTAACTCCGGAAACTCGACTTCCGACGCAAAGAGATTGACTTGATAGCCCTCCGCGAGCGTGAACTTTGAAATCGTCTCGTCGGGCGATTCGTATTGGATGGGGCGCTGAAAATTGGTCGGTACCTCGGGCAAATCGGTGGTACCGGTGTCGTCGATGTTTGCCGGCGGGGTGCTGCCAGCGGCGACTTGCCAGATGCGCCGGTCGCGATTCGACACCATGTCGTCGAGCTTGCGGCGCTCCGTCTCCATCACCTCTCGATTGTTCCACAAACGGCTCCGCGCCCCGTAGATGTAATAGCCATTCACGGCACGATATCGGTACCAAAACTGAAGATTCTTCTCGTTCACCTCCGCGCGAAGACGGTCGAGGTCCACCACCTCTGCATCGGCGAGAGGCAATGGGTCAAAGAGGCCGTGAAGCAACAGCGGTGCGATCTGCTGATACCCCTTCTCGTTGAGGTGGATTCCGTTGGTCGTCAGCTTTTCTTCACTACCGGTCATCATCTCGCGCGACGGCTGAAAAAGATCGACATACGGTACATTCTGCTCCTTCGCAACGCGAGCGGTCGCCTCCGTGTAGCGGCTTAATTGCTCGTTCGTTTCGTCGCAGGCGGGCAAATGTGCGTTGTCGATATCTTCCCGGGCAATGGGAGATATCAACGCAACTTGCGGAGCCGATTCGCCGTTGTACTTTTTGCTTCGTCGTGCTGCGATCCAGTTGGTCAAGTCTTTCTGGAACTTGTCGATGCCTTCTGGCCCGGCGAACGATTCGTTGAAGCCGAAGAACGCCAGAATCACGTCCGGTTTTTGCATTTCCAGGTGCTTATCCAGGCTGCCAAAGTTCAAAGACCGCGGCATCAGCGTGATTTCGTCCGCCGACCATCCCATGTGGCGGACGACGAGTTGATGCTCGGGAAAGTGGCGATGCAGCATGGTTTCAAAATGGCCGAAATGCTGCATCCGTTCGGCCAGCGTGTTGCCGACGAGAACAATGCGATCGCCCTTTTTCAGCGAGAGCTTTGGCACCGCGTCGGCAGCGGGCGTCGCGGACAAAGGCACAGCGCCGATCGCTGCCCAAAAAAACGCGAGTCGCAGCACCCAAAGGCAGCAAAATGGGGAACGGGTGTCCGGTGAGGTATTCATTGTCGGTGGGGCTACTCGGGAGTGGGGTTACTTAGGAGTGGGGTTACTTAGGAGTGGGGTTACTTAGGAGTGGGGTTACTTAGGAGTGGGGTTGGCAAGTGATTGGGAAAAACATTTCTTGAGGTAGTCTCGCGATTGGGCAATCGCCTGATCCATTTGGCGAGGTTCGAGGTCTCCGTGCATGAATGGATTGACATAACCGGGGTAGCGAATTTTTTCCAAAGCGGCGAGCCAGGCCGTCATATCCGTTTCGCCGTGACCTGGAAGTTGCTTGATGCCGTCGGCCTGCTCCCATGCGTAGAAGAAGAGCAACTGCTCGCCACAGATTTCGATCGCCTCCTCGACCGAGGCGCCACGAGCCTGAAGATGGTAGGGGGCCAGTGCAATTCCAATCCGCTTGGATTGATTCAGGTCGACGAATGCCTTGAGCGAATCGACCGAATCGAGCAAAGCATTGCCATGATTTTCGAACGCCAGTTGCGAGTTGTGCTCCTCGGCAAGCTCCACTAGCGGTTTCAAGCGTTGTAGGAATGCCCGGGTTTTACTCGTGATCTCCGCCGGCTTGCATGGCTGAGTGCTACCCTGAATGGCGATGCCTCCCCCTAAATCACCGAGAAACTTGGCATACCGCCCGTAGCCTCCCTGGTAGACCGAAATCGACGCGAGCTTGAGATTGTGCCTGTCAAGCAGCGCGTTGAACCCTTCTGGGCCGAGCCGTGTTTCGGCATCATCGAGGTGGCGACAACCTCCGAAACCATCCCACACGTCAATCGCATCCAATCCCAACGCGGCAATGCGTTTGCATACCTGTTCAAGCGGAAGGTCCCGATACTGAATGGACGAAGTGGAGAGTCGCAATTTCCCATGCGGTTCGTCCAACCTGTGGGTTTCGCCGGAGACGAGTGCCGCCGGAATCGACGCCGCGGCGGCAGCGCCGAGGGTCGCCTTGCGAAGGAATTCGCGTCGCTTGATTTGCGAGTTATAGCGTTTGGCGGTGTCCATCGAAGATTCTCCCGTTCGTCGGTGCTTCTCCAGTCGGCACGGCATTGTCTAGGTGTATTATCGCAAATTGGACTCAAATTGTCTAGTTTCGCCTCCGAGTCTCCCCGAGCGCGCCGCAGATCGATCAAGCTCGGTAGCCGCCGAAGGCGCGCTAGACCCTCCTGCGACTCGGCCGCGGTATGCGCAAGTCGTCGAAGGCGGAATCGTCGAACGGGCAACCACGAGTAGGGAGCGCGTGCGCCAGCTCTCGGCTGCCGCACGATACACCCGAGCGTGTTGCGATCCTTTATTTGAGACTCTTGAGGTACGCGATGAGATCGTTCAACTCATCGCGCGTGAGCAAGCGATCGAGCCCTTCGGGCATCACCGAGATACGGCTCTCGTTGACCTGGAAGATTTCGTCGTGTGGGAATATCAGCCTCTTGCCTTGCGCGTCGATGATCTCGAATTGCTTTTCCGTTTCTCGTCCGAAGCGGCCGATGTGCGAGGTGCCATCCTTGAGAGTCACCGTTACCGGTTCGTAACCTCGCGCGAACGTGGCATTCGGCAAGCCGATCGACTCAATCAAATCGTACCGGTTGCGGATTTGTCCGATCAGCGTAAGATTCGGCCCCACCTGCCCACCTTGATCGTCAATGCGGTGACAGAGATGGCAGCTTCCTTTGCCGAAGAAGACCTCCCGGCCCGCGACTGGATTCCCTCGGTCGTTGATGATCGACCGGAGTCGTTGCCGGCGGACATCGTCCAGTTGCGATTCATCGGCAACGCGGTTGATTAGCGCCATGGCGCCGTCGCGAACTTCCGTAGGGTAGTTGGCAACGATCTTTGCCAGATTTTGGACGTTAATTGCCTGCAGCCCGCCCGACTCGTCCAGCGCCGCTAAGAGAGCTCGGCCGACGTCCGGGTCGTTGCTTTTCATGAAGGCCGTCAACAAGGTGGGGAGTTCGACAGGTCCTAGTTCGCTAACCAAGTCGGTCAATTCGAGGAGTTGTTCGCGCGTCAATTTCGCGGTGCCGAGAACTTGGACTGCCAGCAGACTTTCGGTGGACGGAATCGCGCTATCGGCTTCATCTAGCACGAACTCGAAAGTTTCGCTATCGAGCCGGGGATCGATCCTTAGTCGCGCGATCGATGCCGAGAGACGAACCGGCAACATTCGATCCTCGTCGAGACCGATCGCCTTGAGAAGCGGGAGAAATATTTTTAGTCGGAGTGTTTCGGCCGCAGCGATCGCTGCGTCCGGCGCATCTGACGAGAGCGCCGCAAGGATTTGTTGAGCCCATGCCTCGGGCGGCGCTGTAATGCCGCTCGCGGCGATGATTTCCAATAGCGCCTGGCGGGTCGGGGGGTCGGCTCGCTCCAACGAATCGGATACCAAGGTTTGGAACGCTTCATGATGGATCGAGGTGAGGATCGTCTCTCGTGCCATCCGCACCCGCCCGGGTGTGTTGAGATAGCCATTGAGCGCCGCGGCCACCGACTCGGCCCATTCCGGATGTCTCCGGGTCACACGAAACGCCGCCTTGCGCAGCGCCTCGTTCTCGTGGACCAACAGTGGGGTAACCTGGGAAGCGAAAAGCTTTCCATGTTGCATCTCGTCGGAGGCGATCAACGCAGCGCGTTGTATTGCCACATCGGATTGACCGATTGCAGCGGCGGTCGGTCCCTCCGCGTCGATTTCAATGAGCGCGTAGATTAAGGCATGTTGGAGCATGCGGTCGACCGGGTCGGCCAATTGGGCCAACAGAGCCGGTACTGCGGCCTCATCGCCAATCCGGCCGAGCGCCGTGGCGGCCGCGCGCTGCAAATGCGGAGTGCCATCGAGCATTTCGATGAGTGCCGGTACGGCGCGCGGTTCCTGAAGTTTGCCACAGGCATGCGCCGCAGCCTGCCGCACAGACTCGGAAGGATCGCCCAACGCACCAACGATCGCCGTCCGGGCTTCATCGTTGGCGATGCGACTGAGGGCCCAGACCGCGTTGCGGCGCAACCGCGTCGAGGAGGACGATAGTGCGCCGCGCAGCGGCGCCACGTCGCCTCGTTCGGCGAAAGCGTCGAGGGCTCGATCGCGCACGGTGAATCGGGGATCGTCCAACAACGTCACATCATCGTACGTCACCTTCAAGCCGCGAGGATCGGCCGCTACGACTGCGTCGCGACGACGGACGCGGTAGATCGCGCCTTCGATATTCGGCTTCGCGACTTGGGAAGTCGGGCAGCCCTTGACGTACCAGCCACCCGTGTCGATCGCGAGCAGACTTCCGTCGGCGTCTTCCAATACATCTGTAAAGTGGACGTCGTTGTGCTCCGAGAAGAGAAATGGCTCCGCCGTACCGGTATAGGTCGAGCCGGCCTTCTTCATCGTTATTTTCATGACGCGGTGCGTGTTAAATTCACATAGGAAGTAGGTGTCTTTGTCGAACTGACCCGAGCGGCTGCGCATCACGCCAGACGGTGCGACGTGCCCCAAATCGACGACGTGCCCAAGCAACTCGCCCGTGTAGGGAAATTCGTGTTCCACGAAACGGCGGCTGAAATAGGAGCCACCGTAGACCCAGTGAATGAGCGCGTCGCGGCGAGGATTACGGTAAAGCAACGGCACGGTACCAAACATATCGCCCTCGCTGCTGAAAGCGAGTTCGACGTGATTGGCCATGCCTCCGCCGGCATACCAGTGAAGGTCGCTGCCATCGGTGCGGGTGGTGAGGACCATGGCCCGACGCCCTTTGGAGACCAGCGTCCCGTCAGGTCGACGAATTTCGTGGCTGGTTTGCGGAGTGGTCCAAAAGAACCGACCGGTCGGACCGAGGAATGGACCGTAAAAGCCAGACTTGGAGACATACTGTCCCTGGAGTAGATCGATCCGCTCATCGGCGACGCCGTCGTTATCGACATCGAGGAGCTTCCAGAAATAGGGCGGCGCGGCGACATAGACCGCGCCTCGGTAATAGGCTACCCCGGCAGGCTCGGAAAGGAGATCCGCGAATATCGTGCTCTTGTCGAATCGCCCGTCGTTGTCCGTATCGTGTAGCACACGAATGGACCCCGGCAGCGTCTTGGAGAGCACATCAAATTTGTCGTTGCTCCCGCCGCTCTCGGCGACGAACAATCGTCCGTCGGGGGCGAACGTGGCCAACACCGGGTGTTGAACGAGTGGCGGCTGGGCGACCTTTTCGACCGAGTACCCTTCGGGAACATGCATTTCCGCGCTAACGGGAGCCGCCAGCAACAGGAAGATCTGAAAAAGGTTGGAAGAGATCATTGCTAAAGGGTCACTTTCTGGTGTGCGGAACTTGCAACACGGTGATCGAATGGGCCGGTAAGACAACGGGCCGCTCGAGTTCCAATGGATCGCTCAGCTGTGTTGTCACGACGGTTTCCTTCTGCCCGGGAACGTTGATTGATTCCAGTTTTGGTCCGTGAACTCGCCAGCCAGTTGCCGCCGGGAGGTTCGTTGCGCCGCGAACGTCGACTTTCACCGAAGCGCGTTCGGTCGGAGAATAATTGATCATTGCGATCGAGACGGATTGTGACTCGTTGTCGTACGCTGCCACCGCGTCGACCAACGCCAGGTCGGTCACTTCGACGGGTAGGAGCTCCCCACCGAGGCGCGCCCGATAGAGAGCGAGCATATGCCCCACCGGGCTGAGCGACGCGTGGGTGCGGCTTGTCTTGATGGCGCCCAGTACATTGACCGTTTGGGCCCACTGTGCGAGTTGTACGATATCGGCGGATCGGATCATTTCGTGTACCGCCCGCCCACAGGCGATCGCATCGCCTAGCGGGAAATAGACTTCGTAGATGCCAATGCCGGGCCCATCGGGTTTGGGTTTCCACTCGCGCACGATCCCCCACTCGTCGATCGATAGCGCCAGACGATCAACGGCGTCTTGGCTGCCGTCCTGATAGGCTTTCAATCCCTTCACGAGATCCTGGACGCCTTTGACCATGCGGTCGGTGTATTCGGGAAAGGCGGCTCTGTACATCCGGCGATCATCCTGAGAGAAGGGTATCCGATAGTGTCGTTGTTTGTAGAAGTGACCACTCAACAGGTCCATCTCTTCGGCACAGCGTGGAATGATCACGTCGTTCCAATCACCCGCATCGCCGACTCCCACGAGCTTTATGTCGGCATCGACCGCCTTCATCGCGCGGGCAAACTTGTTATGACGCATCGCGTAACGTTCAACCGGTATTTGCCCAAGCTGCCAGTCGCCGAACATTTCGTTGCCAACGCCCCACCAGGTAACCTTGTAGGGCGCCGAGTGGCCATTTTGAGCCCGGCGAGCTCCCCACTTGCTCGTTGCCGGGCCGTTGACGTACTCGATTTCCTCCATTGCGCTCTTCACCGAACCGAGACCGGTGTTTACCACGATGAGCGGTTCTGTTTTCACGTGGCGGCAGAACGTCATGAACTCGTCGATCCCGAAGTCGTTATCCTCGACATCCTTCCAAGCCCGTTCCCAACGTGGCGGACGGCGGTCGCGCGGACCGATCCCGTCCTTCCAGTCGTAGCCGGAGACAAAATTTCCACCAGGCCAGCGATAGATCGGCGAGTTGAGCTTCTTGATGAGCGCAAGTGTGTCGGCACGCATTCCCCCAATATTGTCCGCCGGCATCAGAGAGAGGCACCCGACCCATACATAGCCCGGCTCGTTAAGCGAGAGCGACAGACTCGCATCCTCCGTTGTCGCGCCGGCGCGAAATCGAAAGACGTGTTTCTTGTACGACGTACCGACATCCGACAACACGACACTCTGTCCATCTGTCGCCTCGGTGCCCCACGACAACCGGACCGTCACCGGACCAGATTCTTTCACGTTGCACAGAACCGCATAACCAACATATTCCTTGCCCTCGATCAATCCGAGGTGGCCCTGGCGTATCCCCCTGGCACCGCCCCCACGATCGCGAACCCAGAGAGCCAGGCAATGTTCGCCCGAGTAGGCTCCCGCCGAATCGTGCGCCACACTGAAGTTTGCGTCCTCGGGTGCGGTCGGTTGCCACTTCTCGCCCGGCGCCAACAGAAACTTGCGATCCTGGAGCATTTCGGCCCAAATGCCTCCGTGAATGCAGCGGCCTATATGCTCGATGAACTGTCCGTAGATGTAAGGATTGATTTTCGCTCCCCCCCGCGTTAGGTCCACGCGGACCACAGCTTCTCTCGCCTGACAGGGCGATGGCGTGAAGAGCAGAACGGTCGCCAAAAGCAACGTCGCTACCTTGAGCGTAGCGAGGCAGAACCGCCACAGTTGTACGTGGTGGAACCGTTTCATGTTGTGTCTCCAAAAATGCCGCAACGCCAGTCCAGCTTGACTACCCAGACGGCAAGGGACTTGTTTCATTTCTTGTCGATTCCACCGGGAACGGGAGAGTCGATGTCGACGAGAGGAAACTCGTTGTCACGGATCAGAACGGGCGTTAGGGAAAGTAAGTCACTAGGGGCGGGAATTCACGACCTGTTTTCGGGAGGGGACTCACGACGCCGGGAGGTCAAAGGACGCCGTGGGACAAAGCCGCTGCTCCTTTAGTGTAACCAAAGTAGACTGTGTTTGTACAGTTTAGGTAGAGAGGTAAAAAAAGGGTGGTTTTACGCCTCAGACTGCCTCTCTTGAAGTTGCCAGCGAGATCTCGATGTGCAAGAAACAGACCCGCAGCAGCGTTCTCGGGGGAGCGGCTGCTCCTCGCTATGGGGAGAACGTGTTTGCTGCCGTGAAGCGTGCAGGCTCTCCGTCATCTCGATCTGACAGGAGTGTTGTCAAAGGTCGCGACCGTCTTATGCCTCAAGAGACCACTTATGCCTCAAGAGACCACGGCTTGCGCATCGGTCGATGGCGGAGGGCGTTGGCCTGTGCATCGCCCACGAACTGTTCGGTATCGGGATTCCACCGAAGTTTGCGGCCAAGTTTCATTGAAATATTTCCGATGTGCATGATCGTGGCCAGGCGGTGACCGATTTCGGCCGGCAGGTACGGATCGTGTCGCGATTTGACGCAGTCGAGAAAGTTTCGATGCTCACCGCCGGAGCATGTGTAAAGATGGGTTTCGTTCGCCTCGATCTTCGAGTCGAGGATTTCTGTGCTGCTCGCCTCGAGCGGTTTTCGCCACGCGGCGTTTCCAACCCAGCCATCGGTGCCTTCAAACTTCAGTCCGGTCCCGCCCGAGGCGACGAAGACTTCCACGCCGTTGGCATAGGTGAACTTCAATTGATAATCGATGAACGTATTGAACATACTGCCCTCGTTGACGGTCCCTTTGCCGGACACCTCAATCGGGCCTGTCCGTTCGGTGTCGTTGGCCCACTGCACGGTATCGAGTTGGTGGGCACCCCAATCGGAGAAGATGCCGCCGGAATAATCCCAGATTTGGCGCCAGTGCATCGGAGAGGTCCGATGCGCCGTGTACGGAGCGAAAGGCGCGGGGCCAAGCCACAGGTCGTAGTCGAATCCTTCGGGTATCGGTGCGGGCTGTTCATGATCGTAGCGCAGGCCGGCCGGCAATTGCACTCGTACGGTCTTGAGTTTCCCGATGCGACCGTTGCGCACCAACTCGGCCATGCGATGATAGACCGGCAGACTCCGATCTTCGGTCGAGGTCTGAAATACCGCCTGTTGTTTGGCAACGGTGTCACTGAGGATGCGGCCTTCTTCAATGGTCAGTGTCGGTTTTTCGCAGATGACGTCCTTGCCCTCGCGTAAGGCCATGACTGAGGCCAACACATGCCAGTGGTCGGGCGTGGAAATCATGACCGCGTCGATGTCATCGCGAGCCAAGATGTCTCGAAAGTCGTTGTATGCGGCACAGTCCTTGTTGTTGTATTGGGAATGGACAATCTCTTGCGCCCTGCGGCAAGCATCTTTCTTCACATCGCAGACGGCAAGAATTCTGGCATCCTGCTGGCGCAAGAACATTTTCAGGTTGCAGGCGATCCCGTGGCCCCCGGTACCGATAAAGCCCACTGTGATCTTGTTGCTCGCCGCGTCGGCTCCAAAGAGGCGCGACGTCGAACGGACAGGCAGCATCGCCGCTCCGGTGGTTGCCGCAGCAAGATTCAGGAAGTGGCGGCGGGGCAACGTCGGGTGGTGATTCTTCATGGCGTCGATTTCGCAAGGTGAAAAAATGTGAACAGGTTCTGTCGCTCAGATTCACTCGATCAACGAGGTGCCGCGAGGACTTGTGGGTTGACGGGGTAACGAGGTACTTCTCCACTCAAGACGTGGGCCACATCCTGCGCCGCTTTCGTCTGAAGTTCGAGCAAAGACTCTTCCGAATAGAAAGCCGTATGCGGGGTCAAGATGACGTTCTCTCGATCGAGCAGTGGCGAATCCGACGTGAGCGGTTCCTCGGGCACGACATCGAGCGCCGCTCCAGCAAGAAGTCCCGCATCGAGCGCGTCTGCCAAGGCGGTTTCATCGATCAGTGCTCCTCGGGCCGTATTGATCAGTACCGCCTCGGGTTTCATCCGCTTGAACGCATCGGCGTCGAACAGACGATCTGTTTCGGGAGTAAGGGGAGCGTGAAGCGAGATGTAATCGGACTGTTGCAATAGTTGTTCAAACTCGACGAGTTCGACATCCAATTCGCTCGCCGCATCGTCGGACAGATAGGGGTCCGCCGTGATTACCTTCATTCCAAAGGCGCGTGCTTTGGGTACCACTGCGCGCGGGATCTTCCCGAAACCGATCAAGCCCAGGACGCATCCTCGCAACCGATGCAGGGGGACCACCGCTTTCATGTTCCAACTGCCACCTTGGACCAAACGATTCGCGTAGCTGATTTTGCGGGCAAGCGACAGGAGCAGGGCCATTGTGTGATCGGAAACTTCGTCCACACAGTAATCCGGAACGTAGGTGACAATCGTTTGTGCCGCAGTGGCGGCCTCGACGTCGATATTGTCGACACCAATTCCAAAGCGAGAAATGACACGGCAACGCTCAAGTTGCCGGATGATGTCGCCGGTAACTTGGGCATAGGTCACCAGCAGGCCATCGGCCCCGCGCGCGGCGTCCAAGATCCCGCTGGGCGTCGGTTCATCGGCGAGGCGAAGTTCGACGTCGAGTTCGGCCAGAATCGCCCGGGTTGGCTCCAGACTGGGAAACACCGTATCAGTTACCGCGACCAATAGCGAACTCATCGAAATCCTCCTCTCGGGGCGTTTTCTGATCTACGCCGACCGTCGGATCGTGGCTGGATGGGTGAATGTTCTATACTAGATAAACTATATATAGTTAATATAGAATAGACCTTACGTGCTAGGCCGACAATCGGGTAGACTCTGCCTCGAGGTGCTCGGCAGGCACGTTGCGATGCCGTTCTTGAGGAGGGAGTGGTGCCTGAGGATGGATCGCTGTGAGTTAGAGCTTGGAAAGCACAACACCCTGGGAAACACCACGCCGGAACTAAGTGCGAAATCTGGAGATTGTCCAATGGGTTCAATATCGACTCGACAGCCGTGGCACTGTTTCGTCCGTTTCTTCTTCATCGTGTGTTTCGTATTAACCGCGACGATCGCGCTGACGGTCGAACAGCCGCAAAGCGCGACGGCCCTTTCCAAGCAGGAGCTTGAGAAGCGGTTCGCCTCTTCGTACGTCCTGAAGGACACGTTTGGTGAAACCCTGACAGCTACGTGCCGGAAACTGGAGAAACAGGAAGGCCAGCCGGAGGACGCCTTAGGCGACCTTTTTGTATCACGCCTCAAGTCGGACTTTACCGAAGATTTCAACCGGTTCGTCGGCGCGGTTGGCGTACACTCCGCTGGGACCATTCTTCGCCAACCCAAGCAGGCTGCCTCGGAAATCGAGAAGGCAACGGGCTTGGTGATCGATTTGCTCTTCGAATATCGCCCCCTGACCGAATCTCAACTCGCGCAGGAAACAGACGCAGATCGCAAACGCTGGGAAGCATCCGAGCAGATTAAGGCGAGGTACGAAAAGCTCAAAGCGCGCGGCGCGGATGCCAGGCTTTCGCCGGAATGGATTGAGATCATTTTCGAGGCAGGCAAGAACGTCGATTTCCGGCCCACTGTCCGCGAAGCTGTAGCACCCTACGTCAAGCCAGAGACACCACCAACGCGTTCGCTCTCCGCAGCCGAGGCCGAGCAGATGCTCCAGCGCGACTGGCTGCATCAAGCGGATCAGAAGCCAACGATCGAAAGGATCCAGCAGGAAATTCAATGGGCGCGCGCACTGGCCGACCGCATCGAGGCGAGTCATCCCGGCCAGGTCGACTTCTCCAAAGCTCGGGCAGATCTTGATGCGTTGCAAAAGCGCGCCACGACAAACTCGACGCAGCTCGCGGAGTTCTACTTTGATGTGCGCAGGGTCAAGCGGTCGATCATGTTCGCAAACCCGCTCCTCGATTTTGACAAGATACTAATGGTCGACATGCCTTTTCCAGCAGGTTCCGAATGGCGTCACCAGACACGTCACCGGTTGGGTTACATGGCGGTGCCCGGCGGCCGCTTGTTGGTTCTCAATGGGCTTTCTCCGGCGGGAGAACTCACCCAACTCATGCCCCAGGCTCCCCTGCACGGTTCGTTTTGGCGTCCCGATCTTTCGTTCGATGGCAAGAAAGTCGTGTTCTGCTTCAAGCCACATAACGAGAAATCGTTTCACCTCTATGAAATTGGCGTCGATGGGTCTGGCCTTGTGCAGCTTACCGACGGGCCGTTCGACGATCTCGACCCGATCTACTTGCCAGACGGCGAGCACCTGATGTTCTCAACGACGCGGGGCCACACCTACGTCCGCTGCATGCCGCCGACCAACGCGTATGTGCTGGCGCGCTGTGATCGCGACGGGAAAAATGTCTATCTGGTTTCTTACAACAACGAGCCGGACTTTCTGCCTTCGGTCATGAACGACGGCCGTATTATCTACACGCGGTGGGAATACACCGACAAACCGCTATGGCGGGCGCAAGCCCTGTGGACGACCTATCCCGACGGTACGCAGGTGAGTACGTTCTGGGGTAACCAAAGTGTTTGGCCCGATCTGCTCAAGGACGCCAGGAGCATCTCCGGCAGCCAACGGGTGATGTTTACCGGCAGCGCCCACCACGACTGGTTCAGTGGTTCGATCGGGATGATCGATCCGAGTCGAGGTTCTAACTTCCCCAACGGATTGACGAAAATCACTGCCGATGTCCCCTGGCCCGAGGTTGGAAATGGTCCGGTCGACCCGATCGAGTCGCCCGACTATCACCCCAGCGGCAAGTACCGCGCGTATTACTCACCCTATCCGCTGAGCGAACACGATTTCCTTGTCTCTGCCGAACGCGACGGGAAATTCGTGCTCTACCTGATGGACGTAGACGGCAATCGGGAACTGATCTACGAAGGTGACAATCACATCTTTCACGCCATGCCGCTGAAGGCGCGGGCGCGACCGGCGGTCCTTACCGACACCGTGGCCTGGCCCGACCGGGAGAATCGCGACCAACCTGAGCCTGGTGTGATCTATAGCAACAACATTTATGAGGGGGCTCCGGAAGAACTGCAGGGGAAGGTCAAATACCTGCGCATCATCAAGATCGATCCCAAAACATACACGCACTGGCACAAACGGCCCTACATCTCGACCGGCCCGGTCGTGTCGATCGTGCAGTCCGATGGCGTCAAACGCGTCTTGGGAACGGTTCCCGTTGAAGAAGACGGTTCGATGGCCTTTTACGCTCCACCGAGCGAAGCGTTGCATTTTCAGCTTCTCGATGATCAGTATCGCGCGCTGCAAACGATGCGCAGTTTTACTGGCGTCATGCCTGGAGAATGGCGAGGATGTCTCGGTTGTCATGAACAACATAGCAAGGCACCCGAGCAGACCTATCACAAAACGCCAATCTCACTGATCCGGGGACCTCGCAAGATCACGCCACCGCCCTGGGACGATCATACGGTGAGTTTCGATCGGTACGTACAACCGGTGCTCGACCAGTATTGCGGTGAATGCCATCAGGGCGATGGCGAGGCAACCAAGGTTCTCGATCTGACTTCTCGCCCCGGTTTCCTCATGTTTAAGGAGCCGTACATAACATTGACCGGCAAGCCGACCTGGGGTGCGCCCTACAAGAAACCGGACGAACCTCGTCCAGGGTGGGGAATCGCCAATACGATTATGGTCGAGAGTTTTAGCACCACAGATCCGGAAGGTTACGTAACGCCCAAGCCGATGACCGCGCTTTCGTACAACAGTCGCCTGATTGAGCTCGCATCGAGTGGAACGCACTACGACGTGCGTGTCGATCCGATCAATCTCCGCAGGCTCATCACCTGGGTCGATACGATCTGCCCTTATCGTGGTGACGAAGAAGTCCGCGAGTTGGCCGACCCCGTCTTCCAGGGCGCCGACTGGTTGGCGATTCCTCCCAAGATCAAGAACGCACCGATCATCGTGCGTCCTGGTCCCGTCGATTCTCATCCGGTGAAGTCGGCCCCTCCGGTGAAGTCGGCCCATCCGGAGAAGTAGATTCTTGAGGGAGGATCTGTCTGCCGCGGGCCGTCGATGTTTATCGCGACGATGTTTATCACGTCGATGTTTATCACGTCGATTCGCGAGACACCCGGTTCGTCAAGGACCCGATGCCTTCGATCTCGACCGTCACGGTATCGCCCTCTTTCAAATAGGTATGTGGGTCTCGTCCCATTCCGACTCCGGACGGTGTTCCGGTCATGATGATACTGCCGGGATAGAGTGTCATGCAGCGAGAGAGATAGCTCACTAGCTCCGTACACGAAAAGATCAGATCCGATGTGTTGGAGTCTTGCATCACTTTGTCGTTGACTGTGAGGCGGATGTCCAAGTTGTCGCCGTCGAGACCGGTTGCGATCCAGGGTCCAATCGGCGCGAATGTGTCGAAACATTTTCCGCGAGCCCACTGCTTATCGAGCTTGAGTTGGCAATCCCGAGCGCTAACATCGTTTCCGCAGGTATAACCGAGGATGGTGTCGGCGACATCTTCACGCGACACGTTCTTTGCCTTTTTGCCGATCACGATCACCAACTCCGCTTCGTAGTCGACTTCCTCGGGCGCCATCGCAGGCAGCAGGATTGGCTCGCCCGGTCCGGTAACCGTGTTGCATGTCTTGACGAACACGAGCGGTGCCTCGGGAATGGCCATGCCGCTTTCGACGGCGTGCTTCCGAAAGTTAAGGCCGATGGCGATGATCTGCGGTGGAACGACGGGGGCGAGTAGACGGCCTTCCTCAAACGGCACAACAGGCCCCGTCGCATCGATGCTGCCAAACCCATTTGCACCAGACCCATTTGCATCAAAGAGGTCGCCCTCGATCACGCGATAGGTCGTCTCCTCGACTAGCGCGTGGGTGATCCGGCCAGCGACCTCAATCCTTGCGATTTTCATTCCAACCTCTTTCGTAGTTCACGTACTCGTTCTGCGGCCGCAGGCCCAAAAGTGTCTATACTCAGTTGCGTTTAACCACTTTTGGTGTTATGGTAACGAACAGTGGCGGTTGATACTAGGCTCGTCGTGGTGGGGCTGTCGCGCCGCGACCCTACGCCGAATGAGGCCGCTCGTTCACCCTGTCCGGTCCAGGCGGGAATCGTCCCGCCCCCAACCCGAGTGATGCAATCAACAGGAGTTTCGCCATGAAGGATAAAGGCCATGTGGATCGACGCAGTTTTCTCAAGCAGACCACCAAAGCGGTTGCCGCAGGCAGTGTCATGACGGCGAGTCTCGCGGGCGCAGAATCACCTCTGGACCGTCCGCCTCCCAAGAAAAAAATCAAGGTGGGCGTGATTGGTTGCGGTCGCGTCGCGTGGCAGTACCTGCCCGAGTTGGCACGTTCTCCATTTGTGGAGTTGGTAAGCACGTGCGACATCGTCCCGCAGCGTGCCAAAAAGAAGGCCAGCACGTTTAAGATTCCCAATGCTTACTCGAGCCTCGACGAGATGCTCTCAGGCGCTCCGATCGATATGGTCGTGACACTGACCGACATTCAGGAACATTATCGACTCAACAAGCAAGCGCTGGAGGCAGGCAAACACGTCTGGAGCGAGAAACCGTTCGCCGCGACCTACGAACAGGGTCGTCAACTGTCCGAGTTGGCCGATCGCAAGGGAGTTCGACTCTTGGCGGCCCCCACCGTCATCGAAAGCAAACAATTTGCGTACATGGCGCGCACGCTCGCTTCCGATGAATTGGGGCAGATATCCAACGCCCGCGCGAGATATGCCAGTTCGGGACCCAGATGGTCCGCGTTCTTCTACCAGAAGGGCGGTGGCAGCCTTTTCGATATCGGTGTCTACAAGGTTGCGATGCTGATCGGCCTGTTGGGGCCGGTCCGAGAGGTCACCGGAATGACGCGAATCGTAACGCCCGAGCGGGTCATCGAACGTGATGGAACGAAGAAGACGATCAAAGTGACGGCCGAAGACAACACGATGTTGGTTATGGATCATGGAAACGGAACACTTTCTCACGTCCAATGCGGCTTCTGCTATTCCTCTCCTGCGTACGCCGCTTCGGGAATTCCCGATTACACGGTGAGCGTCGTCGGGAACAAAGGCAATATGCACCTGGCAGGCTACGCCTGGGGTCCTGAGGGAGTCGATGTCTCAAAGCCAGGGCAGGGCAAGCTGACTCGCCATTGCGCCGGCGCGCAGGGCTATAGTTGGCGCCAGGGTGCCTCGAATATGGCGGAGACCCTCGTGACGGGACGCGAATTCCTTGTTTCGATCGAGCATGCGTTGCATGTGGTCGAGGTCATGGCGGCCGTCAAGGAATCGCAGCGCAGCGGTCGACGCATCAAGATGGAATCGACGTTCAAGTGGCCTCTGTTGGTCTAAACCAATTTTTAACACAATCTCGACGATTGGCTTCCTCCTTCCCTCCCCATTATCCCCCCCGGAGAACTCTCTCATGGAAAATGGCAATCCGAGCCGACGAGACTTTATGAAATCAGCAACCATCGGCGGTGTGGCGTCTGCCGGAGTGTTTTCGATCGTTTCGCCCAATCAGGTTCGAGGGGATGTGGCGAATCGGCGCGTTCGCGTTGCCTGCATCGGCCAGGGCGGGCGCGGGAGGATGATTACCAGGATGGTTGACGAACATCCCGGTCTCGAGCTGGCCGCAGTGGTCGACTATTTTCCGAAAATCGCCGCCGAGGCGGCTGCCAAACACGGCCTGCCCGAGAGTAAGGCATTCAGTGGCCTGCAAGGCTATCAACGGGCGATCGACTCGGGCGTGGATGCGGTTGTGTTGAAAACGCCGCCCTACTTTTTCCCGATCCATGCGGCGGCCGCCGTCGAGGCAGGATGCCATGTGTACATGGCCAAGCCGATCGCGGTCGATGTGCCGGGCTGTCTGAGCGTCGGAGAGCTGGGCGAACGCTCAACCAAGAACGAGAAAGTGTTTCATGTCGACTTCCAGTGGCGCTATTTGCCCTACCTGGTCAAGTGCGTCGAATATCTCCGCGAAGGTCGCATGGACGATATCCGTTTCCTTCGCGCGACGTACAACGACGAAGGGCACGAGGATCGAAAGTTCGATTGCGTTTCCGGACTCTTTACCGGTCTGCGTTGGACCTCGTCGCGCGAATTGGGCGGTGACAAGATCGTCTCCGCCGGAATCCACGCAATCGACACAGCGATGTATATTCTCGGTACAACGCCCGAAAAGGTGATCGGCACTTTACAACAAAGTCGAAAGAATCCCGTCAACTCGGCCTACGACACCTCGTCGCTGACGTACACGTTTCCCGGTGGCGTGCTGATGAACTATTCGGGGGACCAGTTCCGCAACTACCATTTCGAAATCGACAAATTCTCCGGCGTAACCGCCTACGCCGACCACGGCTACCTGCAAACGTTCTACGGTAAGGGAAGAACTCAAATGCGGAACGCCGACTGGCGCTACAAGGGCGGCGAGGATCTGGAACTCTACACCTGGGGTGCAGCGCACAACGTCGACCTGTTTCACCGCTGTATCACGGAGGGCAACTGGAAGAACAGGACGGTCCCTTCGTCGGTCAATGCGAACCTTGCCTGCCTGTTGGGCGCCTACGCCGGTCGGGCCGGAACCGAGATGACCTGGACCGATCTGCTCAAGAACGACGAAAAGATCGAGATCGACATGTCGGGATTGGTGTCGTAATTCCGCCGGTCCGTTAGCGTGATTCCGTTAGCGTGATTCCGTTAGCGTGATTCAGTGCCAAATGCTATCGGCGTGAGATCATCGAGCAGGGCTGACGCTGCGTTGACATCGGGTGCCACCGGCTCGGTCGTGGCACGTTCCCGCGTGAAACGCGTTAGCATTTTGTCGAGTCGCGCCAGCGCGATTGCCGCCTCGTCTCCACCTTGCTTGGAAAGCTGCTCGCGAAGGAGGCGGACCTTTTCATAATCGACCAGGCCTTCCCGGAGGCGTTCGAAACGGATGCTGCTGCGAGCGTCGGGATAGACGAGGAAGCAATCGCCCGCCGGCCATTGAATATGCCGCGTATCGCGCAGGGGGTCGGCGGTCCAACTATCGTAGGCCCAACGCACGAAACCATCCAAACCGTTGGCGGCGGCATACCACCCCATCCAGGTGCTCTCTGCCGGCGGAGAAAAAGTGAATGTATTTGGGCGCGGCGGATCGCACGAGACGTAGAAGGTGGTCGTGGCGCCCCGCTCGCGTCGATTTTGGATTTGTTCACGATTCATGAGTTTTCCGAAAGCCGCGCTGTAGTCATCCGAGGGCAGATCGAGTTGCTCATGCCAGTTGCCACTAAAAGAGATCTTCCAGTCGGGTGAATCGCGCCGGATGGTCTTCACGGCCTGAATGGTCTCCTCCATTTTGCGCTCGTTCACACCCAAGTAGGTCTTGTCAAACCAGCGTTGTTGCTTCAGGTGGCCGCGTAGATTCTCAAGAAACTGTGCCCAGAATTCCTCAAACTCTTGTGAGTCTGGCGGCCAGCGATTCCAGACATAGTTGCCGGTTTCCTCGTCGAGATAGCGAATCCTATGTCCCCAAGGCTGAACCGTATAACAGGTGATGGCGTCTGTGATGCCGCATTGCTGCGCCAACGCGACGTAGGTATCGAAGATGGTGTAGTCGAAGGAAAAGGAGCCGTCAGCGTGGCGGATCCATTCGACCATCGTTTCGTCGGCCACGTGCGTCACATCTCCCCACGGCGAATGGCAGACGTAGGTCGTGACAAACTTCTGGCCTGCTTCGGCGAGCATTTTCAGATGCGGACGTAGCAATTCGAGGTGCGATTTCGACCAAGGGCGAACTCCGTGAAAATGGGCCACGGCCCAGGGGTTCTGCCACAGATCGAGGCGGACCTTCCAATCCGCGACCTTAGGCAAGGTGGCCGCCTGAACGTTGATCGTCACGCTCAGCGGGATGGCAGCCTCGCCGACGGCTGTCACTGAAAGGGTCCCGGTGTACACTCCGGCGGGTGTGTCGCGCGGAACATCGATCGTCATCCAGACCGGTTGACTCGTGTTGGCATCGATATGAAAGCTTCCGACATGCTCTAATACGTCAGGCACGAGATGCACCGCAGACTGATCGATGTGTTCGCAATCGCTCTGGTCCGATCCCGAGGGAAGGTTAGACAGGACATACCCGACAGGTCGCAGGCGAATCGCACTCGAAGGAATCGTGTGGCCGGTCTGGCTCTTTAGCCCGGTAATCGAGCAGCGGACCTGCTGGACTGCTTGCTTCGCCCAGAATACGAGTTGGGCATTGACCCGTTGGCCGCGCCAGGCGGTTGCCGACCAGCGCAGACTCGGCGTGATGAACGGCACCTCATGATGCGGGTAATGTTTGTCCTTGGAGGCGAAAGAGACATGCAATCCCTCGTCCAACGACTCCCAGGCCGAGGAATCGACCGGGGCGTTCACTTCAGGATGCCCCAGAGGATGACGATGGACCGCGGGCGGGGCAGCCACGACAGAAAATTGCGCGATTATCAAGAATGCGATCGATGTCGCGACGACTTTTTCAAAGGGATTTGAAAACATGGTTCGTCCTTTTAGTGCGTTTCGGATCTGCCCATGCGAAAATCAATCTCCGCTGGGGGAGGGAATTGTTGGGCCGCTTTTGCGCGGATTTCGGCTGAAACCGGTTGCTTCAGATTCCCGGCTAGGCGATGGGCTTGGACCAGGGACCAAAGATCGGTAAGAAGCGACTCGCCTTCGCGGAGATCGGGCAACTCAAAACTCCCTTCAACCATTGCGCCAAACAACGATTCGATTGCCGCAGCATCGCCGAGATGAAATCTCGCCTCCGCGGCGAGCAATTGAAATCGCGGGTGGTCGCGTATATCGTCGATCACTTCGTCGTGGAGCGTTAACGCCCCTTGATAATCACCGCTGTCGAGCAGCACCTGGCCGAACTCGATCGCAATTTGAAGTTGGTCGGGCAAGAGTTGATGTGATTGGCGAAAATGCGCCACGGCTTTCTCCCTGTCCCCCTCGTCGATCGCCAAAAGAGCCAGATGATGATAGGCCCAGGCGGAGGGTTCCAGGTCGATAGAACGGCGCCACGCCTCGAATGCCGCCTCCGTATCGCTAGCAGAGTAGGCCATCACGCCCAAGTGGAGCCACGAGAACCAATGGTTGCTTCTTTCGTTGCCTGCCGCTTTCAGCAGCAGGTCGCGCCAAGGCTCCCCAACGATCCATGCACCCGGCGAGTGGCACACCTGGCGATAGGGAAACGTACCATCGGTAAGTAATTGCAACCAAGGTTGTTGCTCTTCGCCCGGTGATGCCTCCGGGAAGTTCGCGATCGGCCCGCTGAGCGTCCGTTTGCCCGCGACGTTGATTCGTTCCTTCTCCAGGGCGGCCCACGGAGAACCAGACTGGAGCATCTCTCCGGCGGACAGGTCGGGCCACTTCCCGTCGTCGCGATCGCACTGCTTCTCAAGAGCCTCCGCAGGAAGCATGTCTTGGAGCACCGCGGCAACGTGATCGCGCGCAGCGCCCCAATCCTCACCATGCACCTTCGTCGGATCGGCCTGCATGAGTCCATAGGCTTCGATCCAGGACCATTGGCTACGCGGCGGCATCGGCAAACATTCATATTGGGTTTGAGCCAGTCCCGCCTGGATTTCCAGATAGGTCTTGCCGTGCTCGTTCAAGAACCGTTGCCAGCGGCGACCCCCGGGGCCCATTCCCCAGACAAACATCTTGCGTCCTCGGAGTCGCGCGGTCGATGTCTGAATGAGGCCGCAGCCCGAACGGTCCAGTGCGGTGATCCAGGGGCGAGGCGACTGAGGGATGTCGAAGAAGTAATCGGCCGGGTCGCAATGATTCGTCGGATACGTGGCGTCGGGATCGGCGTCGGATGCGGCGTCGGATGCGGGAATACGAATCCGCTTGAGCCGGTCTTGGTAGCCATATCGATACGCGTGGTCGGTTGGCACGAGCACGCGGACATCGGGCGCTTCGGGTACAGCGATATTCGACCACCAGTACATTGGGATCGTTTCATCGTGCGGGTTTGCCAGATGAACATGCACCACCAGGAACGACGATTGCGTCGGCAGCGAACAATCGATGACGAACGGGACGCGGCGAATGCGATCCCATTCGTACATGCGCAACATCTCGCTGCCGTTCTCGTCGGTTACTTTTTTGGCGAACAGTGGCGAGCAGGTAAGTGGCGAGTGGCCACGTACCGACATATTCCATTCCACACCGCCACTGAACCACGCACCGCGAACCGCTTGATTGGTTGGCTGAATCATCTGGTTGACATAGAGCAATTCGCGCCCCGTCGGTTTGTGGACGAGCGACCAGAGTCGCCCTCCGAGTGGAAGCAGAAAGGTCGCGCGAAGTATTTCGTTTTCCAGGACCGCGGCGCGAATGTCGCGCGGCTCGCGCTGACGGGTGTAGCCATCTTGTTGCGAGTAAGGAAGACAACCGGTATCGCAACCGTATCCCAAATAGCGCCGTGCCGAGGGCGGCACACTCTCGTCAACCTGAACGACATCGGCGATGTAACGCGGTGGATGGAGCGGTGGCAGCGGGTTGACCGGCCCCAATGCGGCGGTGGAAATCCTCAAGGTTTTCAAGCAGAGGCTCGTCATCGATTCAGTTCAACCTTCGGAATGTGTCGTTGCGTATCTGGAAGGTGCGATCGGGAGGTCGCATCTCAGTTAGCGTTGATGCGGTCGACGAACGGGAACCGGCTCTCCGCGGAACCTGTGGGGATTCTTGATCCACGGATTCCTTCAGAGCCTCTCGATACGTCGCCGAGGGTGACCATGTGGGCCAACGGCTATTCTACTGGGGTCGAAGTGTCGCGTCGAAAAATTTTTTGGCCGCGGGCATGTCGAAAACGTGCCCCTCGGGGTGCGTGACCAAGGCGACGGCGTCCTCCTTCCCCTCGACTGCATAGGCTCGCTTGATTTCGTTCATGGCAAGCGTTGCCAGATCGACCGGAAACCCCCCCGGCAAGCGCTCCTGCTCTCCATTCTGACATTGCAGCGGGCGAGGACTGATGAGGCTATAGATGTCGGCGAAATCATAACGACGTTGCAGTCCAGGAAAGTCCCAGCACATGCAGTGGCCGTGGCGCATGTTCTCCATCGTGGTCAGAAATCCCGAACTCACCGTTGCCGCGATTCGTGTATCCATCGCTCCGAGCCACATGGCCATTTCACCGCCAAGCGACAGTCCGCCACAACCGATCCGGCGCGGATCGACCTCCGGTCTTGAAGCAGCCAGGTCGACGACGCGGATCAGATCCCACAATCGTTCGCCCATGAGCGTCCGTTCCGGGCCTTGAACGTCGTGCTGTCCCACGTTGGTGCTGAGGGTCACGTAGCCGCTGTTGGCCAGCACCGTTGCGAACCCTCGATAGATGCTCTTCGGTTCATACACGGCATCCCGATCACCGCCATGTCCATGGATGCAGACCACGGCCGGCGTCTTGCCTTTTTTCGCTTGCTTGGGCACGGTGAGCACGACCTTAATCCTGCGCTCTGAGCGGGAATCGATCTCGAGAAGGTAGCGCGTAAAGGCCTCATGGTGTTCGGTTTTTAGAATCGTTTCATTCAACGCGAGGGGACTGCGGCCCAGTTCGGTGTGACGATTGGCAGCGACCTGATCGTCCATCTCCAGGAGTGCGAATAGCGTCGTCCGGGCATTCTGTTGCCACTGGCGAAAGGCTGCCGCATCGGTCTCATCACAGGGAAGCAGGCGGAGTGCTGGCGTCTCGGCGGCACTTGAGATGCGGACCGTCGTACCATCAAGACTCAAAAGACCAAAGATTACCAAAATCGAAAATCGCCACATGAGTATTAGTCCTCTCCAAAGTTTGTTACCGGTGACTGGCGCACGCATCTCGTCGTGACGCGTTGCGCGGGCGATTGCCGGCTGCGCCATACGCATCACGATCGGTCGATGCTCGGCAAGAAAGAATAGCTAGCATTCCTGGCGGTCGGCCAGCGAGCGGGCTCTGGTCGTCGAGTCGGATCTGCCGCACCTCCTGCCGCGATGTCACGAGCGCTTGAATTTTCTCAAAGAGGCGACATTTCGCCATGATAAATTCTCCGCTAGCGTGGTTCTTCCGAACGTTTTTCCAAAGATGCCGCGCGTTTGCTTGCCTGCAATCTCTCACCGGTAGCAGCGTCGAAAAATTGATTTCGACCGTGGGCATCAGGCGGGGGAAAATTCGCGTTGTCCTGGAAAACTGGATATAGTAAACTCAGTTTATACCACATAGGACATCCGCTGGAAACGCGGTGTAAGGACCATTTTTAGGGCATTTAGCCCAGTGTACCCACCTCAGGTCCTGGCCACACAACTGGCCGCTACAAGCTGTTCTGAAGCGCGGGATACGACGGAGCGATCCCGCCTAGCAACTGACACCCCCCGAGCGATTTCAAACATGCGTAGCACAACGAACCTTAGCTATCTGTTGGTTACTTTGGCCGCGATCCTACTGCCACGGCAGGCAACCGCGACGGTCGACGTTTGGGTGGCCGGAAGCACGGAAAAAATCCAGGACAGAAATCGTTCGCCACTGCCGCATGATCGCATTTGGGATGCCGCAACGCGAACCGCATCGCTCGATGGAGTGCGCGGTGAGCGGGTTCCGTTTCACGTTGTCATTACCGTCGAAGAAGAGAATCGGCATGGCATCACCTTGCAGGCGTCGGACTTTCGCGATGGCGACAACGTTCTCGCGGCCGATCAAATCCAGTTTTTCTACGAGCATCTGACGAAGATCTATGCACCTTCCGGAAGGCATGGCAAGCGTGGCTATTGGCCGGATGCCCTGGTGCCGCTGACCCAGCCGCTAAGAATCAACGCGGCACCGCTTCACTTTGGTCTACGCAAACGCAACCAACCCATCTGGGTCGAAGTGACGGTTCCCGTCGGACAACAGCCGGGCAATTACGAGGGAACGATTACGGTCTCTTCCGATGACGGCGAGCTCGGCAAGGTGAACGTCAAGTTAACGGTCTGGGACATCGCGTTGCCTGAAGATCGAAAATTCCCGGTCAACATCGGGCTCTGGGAAGACCACATCGCTCAGATGCACGACGTCGATCGCGACAGCGCCGAGTTTCGTGAGATCTTCCACCAGTACGTGGCGTTTTTCCTTGATCAAGGGTTTGATCCGAGAACCAATCCGGGTCTTCTTGGAGAGATGAAAGACGGCAAGTACGTTCTCGAGTGCCAGCAGCCCGAACTGGAGAAGCTTTTCCTCGACGGTGGTCGCCAGCAGTTCATGATTTCCCCGAAACCGATGGGCGTCCCCGTTTCACACGACGAGAACGGGTTTTCGGAGGATTATAAGGAATATGTGCGCGAGCACTGTCGCCAGGTGATTGTGCGTGCCAAAGAGCATGGCTGGTATGACAAGCTCCACTTTCACATGCCGATTGATGAACCCAAGTCAGCCCAGGCCTACGAAACCTTGCGACACTGGGCCGCTGCGGTGCGACCGGTCGACCCGAGCGTTCCCATCTCGCTGACCGAACAGCCAGCCCCCGAAAATCCCGCTTGGGGTTCTCTGGTGGGGCATATTGATGCTTGGATTATTAACGGCAATTACGTCTACATGGATCCCGGCAGCATCGTCGAGCGGAAGCAAGCCGGAGATCATGTGACATGGTATATCAGTTGCGATCAACTCTATCCGCAACCGAATATGTTCATTGATCGCGAGGCGGCCGATATGCGCATGGTCTCGTGGATTACGGCTCGCTATGGCATGGACGGATTCCTCTACTGGACGGCAACCTATTGGCGAGAGGTAAAAGATCCGTGGGTCGACGCGGTCAGTTGGAAGTGTTCGCCCTGCAATACACCTGCGGCGGGAGAAGGCTCGCTGATTTATCCCGGCCACCTTGTGTATAAATACACTCGTCAAGGTAACGTTGACGGCCCGGTGGGCAGTCTCCGCCTGGCGATGTTGCGCGAGGGTTTCGAGGAATTGGAACTCGTGCAAATCTTGCGGGACCTCGGTGGCGAAGAGGTGGCCGATGAGATCATCGGCGACATCTGTCGCGATCTGCGCGACTTTTCCCGCGATCCGAATGCGATCGACGCAGCCCGCGATCGGATCATACAGGAGATCCTCAAGCGTCAGTAACGGCGCCCCCGCTCATTTCCCCAGGGTTTTGATCTCGATGTCTCGGTACCAGGCCTCCATCGGATCGCCTTGGTGTACTTGCAGGCCGATGACGCCTGTCAGGGGTACACTCTCGTCCGGCTCCGTGTAGTCAACGGTCTGGTGGCCGTTAATCCAGAGCTGAATCCGCCGGCCGAGACAGCGGATCGTGTACTGATTCCATTCGTCGCGCTTGATGATCTTCGCGCGATCCGCTTCCGGCGGTCCGGTCAATAGTCGGTGGCGTCTCTCGCAGTACAAGCATCCCCACCAATGGTCACCCAGGTCCGCCTGGTATCCGATCATTTCGTTGCTTTCCGGCACCCGCTGGCTGCGGATCTGGATTCCCGCATTGGCCCCCTGACCATGCACTTTGAATTTGAGCTTCAACTCAAAGTCTGTGTACTCTTGGGTGCTGCAAAGATATTCGTTCCGCACGACGGGGCTTTTGAGACTCCCGCCCACGATGGCACCATCGACGATATGAAAGACGTCTTGGTTTCCCTCCCAGCCGGCGAACGAACGGCCGTCAAACAACGAGACGTAGCCATCCGATGCTCTGTTGGTGCCCGGCGTTGTGTTGGCGTCCGGCGCGCAGCCAGCGGTTACAACAACCAGCGCCAAGATCCGCAGATAGCTCGGGAGTTGAACCTTGTGGCACAAATCGGACGCTCCGCATGCCGGTTCGCTACGATCGGACGCGTGGCGCGGCATATCGCAAAGTCGGCTAGCCAACGAGTTCGATTTTCTGAGTTGGACCCACATTTTGATCTCTCCAGGCGGGAGTCACGAGTCTATCTTGAAGAAGTTCTCGCAACAAGCAGACCAATACATGGTCCCCGACAAACCAAAACCGTGAAAGGGGACTTCATTTGTCCACATTGATACGATAGCCTGAGTGGGTTGGAAAATCATGTGCACGACTTCAGTCATGCGAGCAGTGAATGTCGGCACCGACCGCGGATTGGGAACATGGGGAGACCCGTTTGATGAAAATCGCCAGTTTCCTGAGCATGCTGCTGGTTCCCGCGTTGGTTGTAGCCGCCGACTCTCCGCCCGCGCATTCCATTATTCCTCGGCCGCGGCAGATCACGGTTCAGGATGGCGCATTTGAGCTGACAAACGCGACACGAATCATCACCGACAAGTCGATGCTGCCGGTGGGTCAGTTTCTTTCTCAAACACTCGCGCCAGCGACCGGTCGCGAAATCCCCGTCTCCAACGCGGCGACGGATCCCGCAGACGATACGATTGTGATCCGGACTGCCGAGTCTAGCGCCGAGCTAGGCAAGGAAGGATTCGGCAAGGAAGGATTCGGCAAGGAAGGATATCGACTCAAGGTCACGCCGCGATATGTTCTCCTCGAGGCGGCCGAACCGCAGGGCGCGATTTGGGCAGTTCAGACGCTGCGCCAACTTTTGCCCACCGCCATTCTCAGCAAAGAGCGCGTCGCGCTTCAGCGGTGGAACGTGGCGTGCGTTGAGATTACCGACCAGCCCCGCTTTCCCTGGCGGGGATTCATGATCGACTGTAGTCGTACCTTCGTGCCGTTTGACGAGCTCAAACGGTACGTCGACGTACTCTCGTTCTATAAGATGAACGTGCTGCATCTTCACCTGACCGACGATCAGGGATGGCGGATAGAAATCAAGAAGTATCCCCGGCTCACGGAACGGGGCTCGCAGTTCGATCCCCGCTACGATCAGCCTGCTGAATTCTCCGGCTACTACACGCAATCCCAGTTGAGGGAATTGGTTGCCTATGCCGAGCAGCGTGGCGTAACGGTCATGCCGGAGATCGACATGCCGGGGCACTCTTGGCCGTTGGTACTTGCCTATCCAGAGTTCACCGTTTTCCGCACCAAAGATCCGTCGTTCTTGTATCCGTATGAAGTGTGGCCCCAGATCCGGGACAAGTACTACCCTGACCGATCGGCCTGGACCCAGGGAACATTCGATCCGACCAATGATAAAACCTATGCGTTTATTGACGACTTGCTGGAAGAGTTGCTCGATATTTTTCCATCTCCCTACATCCATGTCGGCGGCGATGAAGTCGATTTCACGGTATGGGAGCGAAGCGAACGACTGACGGACTACATGCGAGAGCACGACATCCCGACGCCACATCATCTTCAGGCCCATTTTCTCCAGCGGGTCAACAAGCTGATCCGCAAGCGCGGTCGAACGATGATCGGCTGGGATGAGATCCTCTATGGCGGATTGCCCGAGGGTGCAACCGTCATGGCTTGGCGCGGTCACGAGAAGGTCCTCGAGGCGGGAGCCGCCAAAGCTCCCATCGTGGTCGCCAATGGCGCGGCGCTCTATCTGGATCACTGGCAGGGTCCCAAGCTGCCGGGCGAAAATGTCAAAGGGGACGGAACCGTGGTCACGCAGGAGGAGATGTACAAATACCATCCGATGGCCGGCCTCTCTCCCGAGCAAAAAGACCGCGTGGTCGGTATGCAGGGGCAAATGTGGACGCATGTGGCCCGATCAACACGTGAGATACATCTTCAAGTCTTTCCTCGTCTGCTGGCCATTGCCGAATCCGCGTGGCTTCCCGAAGACGAGAAAGACTATGCTGATTTTGTCATTCGGAAACAGCAACACGACGGGCGGCTCACTGCTCACGGGGTTCACTTCTGGGTCGATCGCTCGAAACAACGCCGCGAAAAACGAACAGAGGCGCCCTAGATTGCGCAAAATTAAAAGCGCCCATCCTTCTGTTATCCAGTAGAGAAATCGAGGAAACTATTTCTCACGAACCATCGGGCGGAACGTCCGTTCCGCAGTGTAATCCTGATTGTGTTGATACAGGGCGTAGCATGGCTGGTATCGCTGGCACGGTTTCAAAGAGTTGGATGGCCGAGGCGATCGGCGTCGCATTCAATCGAGATTACTATTTTGATCCCGCCAGCCGCTTTGCGGTGGATCGGAAATGTCACGCGCAAGTCGGCGAAACTCTCGGCGACTTGGGTTTGTTCTTCACGGAATCGAACCTTGGCAGGGTCGCTTATCACGATCCGCGTCAGGTGTTGGTCGGTGGAATTCAGCCGAACATGATCGTCGGAATGCTGCTTGGCGCCGAGTTCATTCCGCACGATCAGGCAGATGCGGATATTTCGCCCACCCCTTTGGCCGGCAGGGAACTGGCGGATTTGCCGGCGCCGGAATCGCTGCTGGAGCACGATTTGGTCCGGTTGTTCGATGAGCAATTTCGGAATCTGAAGAACGACACCGACGCGAATGTTAATCCGGTCCCGCCATTCTTCTGGGACAGCTCTGGCAGAGTAGCTATCCACGGCGCCATCACCAGCGCTCAGAAATTGTTCGGCGAGTCGATTTTTCTGGATATGGTGACCTCCCCGGATCAGGTCGCAGAGGTGTTTGATTGGATTACCGACATCTCGATCGCGCTCGTTCGTCACTTTGCAAAACTCGCCGATCGCAAGATTACCGAAGTGCATATCGGCGAGTGTTCGTCCTGCATGATAAGCCCCGCCCTCTTCGAGCAGTTTGTTGTCCCCACCGCGTCGCGCGTTGGCGCGAAGGTGGGGCCTGTCCGATTCCATAGCTGTGGCGCCAGCGATCACCTACTCGAGGCTTGCCGAAAAATCGAGAATCTGCGCTCGCTGGACGTTGGCGGCAACACCTCGGTTGCGAAAATTCGATCGATTTTCGGCCCCAAGTTTTCCATCGACATCGCCCCCCTGGTGGATGATCTCCGTAGTGACCAGCCGGATCAGCTTCTCGCCTGGGCGGATCGCGTGCTGGCCGAGGACGGCGCGGCGCCGACGATCGTTTATCATCTGGAGTCCGGTTATCCTCTGGAGAACGTACGTCGGTTACAGGCTCATGTCTTACAAGCGATGCCGTAAGGGACAGTTCCAAAGAAAGGTTCCATGAGAATGATGCTACTGGCTCAAGGTGCTCTGATTAGCAACTTCTCCTCTGTGGACTGGCTGATTGTTGCTGCGTACCTGCTCGGAACGTTGGTCGTCGGCCTGTTCGTTAACCGCTACATCAAAAACATGGGCGATTTTCTCGTCGCCGGGCGATCGCTCAAGACGAACATCGGAATTGCCACGATGATCGGTTCGGAACTTGGGCTGGTCACCGCCATGTACTCCGCCCAAAAGGGTTTCACCGGTGGATTCGCAGCCTTTCATATCGGACTGCTGGCCGGCATCGCATGTCTGCTGGTGGGATTCTCCGGCTTTATCGTGGTGCCGCTACGAAAGATGGGGGTGATGACGATTCCGGAATTCTACGAAAAGCGATTCAAAAGTCGCAGTATTCGTATTTTCGGAGGATTTCTGCTGGCAGGCTCGGGCATTCTCAACATGGGTCTGTTTCTCAAGGCCGGAGCGATTTTCGTTACTGGGTTGACGGGCATGACCGATCCCAACGCCATCAACCTGGTGATGACGACGATGATCCTGCTGGTGCTTGTCTACACAACTCTCGGCGGCATGGTGTCGGTGGTGATCACCGACTACGTGCAGTTCGTCGTGCTCTCGATCGGGCTGCTCCTCTCGTGTGTGCTGGCGGTCAATCTGCTGGGCTGGGAGAATATTGTCACGACCATGTCCAGCGAACGTGGCATCGCGGGTTTTGATCCGTTCGATGGCGCCGAATTTGGCGGATCCTACGTCGCGTGGATGTTCTTCATGGGGGTGATCTCATGTGCGGTATGGCAAACCTCCGTGATGCGGGCTTGCGCCGCCGAAAGCGTGCAGGTCGTTCGGCGTTTGTATATCTGGTCGTCGCTGGGGTTTGTTGTCCGCAACATGATCCCCCAGTTTCTCGGGATATGTGCGTTGGTCTACTTTGCCAATAACGCCGAATTGCGAGCCGCGTTTATCGATCTTTCGCCGGATGACGCGGCGAACGCATCGCTCAGCGCGGCGCCTGTTTTCCTCAGTCAGTTACTTCCCGTCGGCGTCATCGGCCTGGTCGGCGCGGGAATGCTGGCCGCGTTCATGTCGACCCACGACACCTACCTGCTCTGCTGGGCTTCTGTCCTGACGCAAGATGTCATCGATCCGGCAACCGACCACCGCCTCTCCGACCGAACGCGCATTCTCGTCACCCGCATCCTGCTGTTTGTCATCGCGGCGTTCCTGCTGATCTGGAGCATGTGGTACCCGTTGGGGCAGGACATGTGGGATTATATGGCAATCAGCGGTGCCATTTACTTTACCGGCGCCTTTGTCGTGCTCACCGCAGGTATTTACTCCAAGCGGGCGAGTCGTGCGGGCGCTTGGCTTGCGTTGTTGGCCGGTTTGGGCGCAGTGGCCGGATTGGGGGTCGTGCAGGACGGACTTCATCTTCCGCAACTCGTGAAGAGTTTGGGCCCGTCGTTCACGTTCTTGCTCAACGACAAAGAACTTGTTCGCTCCCACTATATCGGGTTGGCCGCTATTGCCGCTGCAGTGATCGTCATGATTGTCGCTTCGTTGCTGTTACCGGACCGCGAAGACACAACGCACACCGCCGCATAAGGAACGCTCTCATGACATTCTGGATCTGGTTTTGGGGAATCGCACTGGTGATGACACTTCTGTTCTATACGGGATTGACCGTGGTGGTGACCGTCGGCGGTTTCAAGGATGTGCTGGCGATGTTTAGAAATTTGGACCGTCAACATCGCGAGGCCAACGAGACCCAGGTAGAGCATGATGAATAAGGCGGTAATTCTCGCGGCCGGCGCCGGTACACGCATGCAGCAAAAAGACGCGACGGCCATCGAGACCGACAAGCAGAAGGCCATCGCTGCGACCGGCATCAAAGCGTTGATTCCCATCGACCGCCCTTTTCTCGACTACGTACTCAGTAATCTGGCAGACGCTGGCTTCCGGCAAATCTGTTTGGTGATTGGCAGCGGTCCCAACCGGATTCGCGACTATTACGAGCAACTCGACTGCGAGCGCCTTTCGATTCAGTTTGCCGTGCAGGCCGAGGCGCTCGGCACCGCCAACGCGGTGCTCGCCGCCGAATCGTTCGCCCGCAGCGACCCTTTTCTGGTGATCAACTCCGATAACTATTATCCTCTCGCGGCGCTGCGCTCCCTCCGCGAAGCGGCTGGATCTGCCACGATCGGTTTTGTACGCAAACGGTTGATTGACGGCAGTAACATCCCGCCCGAGCGGATACGCGCATTTTCTGTTATCGATTCGGGCGGCGACGGCACTCTGAAGCGAATCCTGGAGAAGCCCGAGCAGACATTTGTCGATCAATTGCCGGAGCCGGTTCTGGTCAGTATGAACTGCTGGCGTTTTTCTTCTGCCATTTTTGCCGCTTGTCGCGATCTGCCGTTGTCGTCCCGTGGCGAATACGAGCTCCCCGATGCGGTCATGTGCTCCATCACGCAATTCGGTGAACAGTACCGTGTGATCCGCTGCGTCGAGCCGGTACTCGATCTGTCGAGTCGGCGCGATGTAGAATCTGTCGCCAGCCGTCTGCGGGGCGTGGAGGTGCAACTATGACGGATCTGGTGCTCACCTCGCTGAGAAAAACGGACGAAGTGGCTCGACATCTAACGAGCCGCGGTTTGAGCCTCGACGGTGCACACTCCAAAGCGAAACTCTTTGCTCGGGCGGCCACCGCGCTCGAAGCGGAGGGTCACGGTGCCGCCTCGCCCGCCCTCGCCTGTTATGTACCGGGCCGGATCGAACTGCTGGGCAAGCATACGGACTATGCCGGGGGACGCAGTCTGCTCCTGGCGCCGGAACGCGGTTTCTGCATCGTCGCGGTTCCTCGCACCGACGCCACGATTTCGATAACGAGTGTATCAGGGGGTGAGTCGACCGCGTTTGAGTTTCGCCCGGATTTGAAGCCTCGAGAGGGACATTGGTCCAACTATCCCATCTCCGTCGCGGCTCGGCTGGCGTTGAATTTTCCGGGCCAACGGAACGGCGCGAACATGGCGCTGGAGAGTGACTTGCCAGCGGCGGCCGGTATGAGCAGTTCCAGTGCGCTGGTGGTCGCCACCTACCTGGCGCTCGCGGCAGGCAACACGTTTGAGCAACGGCCGGAATTTCAGCAACACATCCAAAGCCAAGAAGACCTAGCCGGCTATCTGGGCACCATTGAGAACGGGCAGAGCTTTGGGAGTCTCGCGGGGGCGAGGGGCGTCGGCACGTTCGGCGGAAGCGAGGATCATACCGCGATTCTTTGTGCGGCCCCAGGCGTTCTCAAACAATTCTCGTTCTGCCCGGTCCATTTGGAGCGCATCATTCCGTTGCCAGGCGACTATCGGTTCGTGATTGCCTCCAGTGGCGTAAAGGCCGAGAAGACAGGTGCCGCGATGGAGAAGTACAATCGCGTCTCACGCCTCGCCTCGGCGGCACTCCACCTCTGGCAGCGATCGACCCGGCGGCACGATCGGCATCTGGCGGCGGCAATCGCTTCGGCCCCCGACGCGGTCGACAGATTCCGCACGATCTTAACGCATGAAACGCACGACGTGTTCGATGCGCGTGAGCTTCTAGATCGCTTCGAGCAATTTGTAATGGAAAGCGAAGAATGTATTCCCGCAGTTGCCGATCATCTTACCGACGAGACGTTGAGCCTCTTTGCGAAGTTGGCTAACAGGTCTCAGGACCGAGGAGCCGAGTTGCTGGGGAATCAGGTACCCGAAACGGTTTACCTCGCTGAAGCTGCGCGTCGACTCGGAGCCGTTGCCGCATCGGCTTTTGGCGCAGGTTTCGGAGGTAGCGTCTGGGCACTTTCGCGCGCTGAGAGTGCCGACGAGTTGCTCGATCGCTGGCGCGAGGACTATCGCCAAACATTCCCGGCTCCTGCCGAGAGGTCCCTGTTTTTTGCGACCGTCGCCGGGCCCGGCGCGTTTTGCCTGCAGTCGCTAGAGACGTAAGCGATGCGTCTGGCGCACAAAGAGACCGGTTGTAGAACGTCTCGGTGTGCCAAACGGTGCACGCCTTCATCGCCCGACTGAGCGTGCGCGAGTTTCTGAAAAACCGGAGCGACGCGACAATTGTAGCGTGTTTAGAGGTGGCTATTTCGGTTCGAGCGCGAGCCCAACGTCGATGCATTGCTCTTTGCCGGTTTGGTGGCATTCCACAGCGAGTATCGACAAGCCATGGGGCAACGCTTCGCGACACCTTTCGGTCACGTCGTGCTCTTCATAACCATCGCTGTTGCCGCGAACCTTCAGGAGTTCCTGGTCGTTGAGGTAGACGATCGCTTCGCCGCGGTAGCGGATGCGGACGATGGCCTTCGTATACGGCGTGCTATCCCACTCAACTTGTGAACGGAGGAAGATCTCTGGGCTGTTCCAGGTAGTCCCGATTTGCTTCTCTGACGCATTCTTCGTACCGAATGCGGCCGGCCCGCTCTTCCAGTCCCATCCCGCGGGGCCGAAGTTCCAGTGACGCCAGCGGGGAGCCGGCTTCTCAGTTTCGTATCGCCACCAATGGGTCCCTTGATCGGCGGTTGGCAGCAAGATGTCCCGCTCGGCGCACGTCGCGGAGGCTCCTCGTGCGACACGAGGCGCGTCGGCCTCCGCAGGCACGAGATGCCGGATGAAAAGTCCTCCAACGGTCGAACGAGCTTGCATATTGACCCGCGTGGCATTGGTGGTGAAGAACCAGTCGCATAACGGTACTCGAGAAGGTGTCTCGTCGATATATCGATAGAAGGGTGTAACGAGCTCATCGAAATCCTCTGCATTACGTGCCAGGCAAATGCTCCACATGCCCCAATCGATCAGGCACGATTTCGTCCGGCTATCGCACGGCAATCCGTAACGATTCTGCTTGGCCAGATAGAGTGAAGTCTCGCCATCACCGACCCTGTTGGGGAAAAGATGGAGCTGGAGAACGCGATCCCAGATGAGGTTGTGTTTCATTCCCCACGTACCGGGTCGATCGAAGGCGAGTCGCGTGTAACTGTTCTCTTTCGCCATCTGCTGCCATTCTCGAGCGAACTCCTCGGCAGTGGCCCGATACTTCTTGGCCTCTTCCGGCATGCCGCGTTTTGCGCAGAGCTGGGCATAGGCACCTATGCCCAGGATGGCCTTGAGTGATAAATCGGCATTGTGTGCCAGATGGCCAAACATGTCGGAAGTACAGAGTTGGTCGCCGGGATCGAGTCCATTTTCTCGAAGGTATTTGGCCCACGCCGTGAGCTCGTCCCAATACTCACTAGCGAAGTCTGTATTGCCTTCGACGCCCGCGATCGCCGCGGCCAAAATCAGGATATTGCCCGATTCCTCAACCGGCATTTGCCCTTTGAGCAGGCCGCGTCCATAGAGTTGACCATTCACCTGCGGATACATTCCCACATCGTGCGGGGCGAAAGGGAACTTCCAGGCTTCGCTCCGGGCATAGGTAAACACAGGACGCAGTTGGGATTTCAGGAGCGTGGTGTTGTAGTGCATGAAGAAGGGCGCGGAAGGAAAGGTGACATCGACCGTCCCCGCCAAACCGCTACTGAAGTTTTCCTTGGAGAAGTAAAGCGGTGTACCGTCGGTATCGGCGACTAGTTTGTGGGCGCCAAGGCACTGGCGAAACGCCAACGCGCAAAGCCGGGCATATCGCTCCCCAGCCACTTGTCGGCTTTCGGTCCAGAAGGCTTCGTCGAATGCGTCGCAACGTCGCGACAATTCCGGCAGTTCCTGCTCGCTAACGACGAGCAATTCCGACATATCCATTCCGTTGCGTCGCCACCACGGCCGCAGTTTCGTATGGAAATACTCGATGCTGAAGAGATCGTCATAGGCCAGCACGAGGTGACGTGAGGTGCCCTGTGCATTCACCTCGCCCAGATCAAAGACACAAGAGAGGCCCGGCATCTCATCGTCCGCCGCGCGAGGAAATCGGTCGTCATCCGCGGCAACCGCCTGGCCAGTGCGAGCGAACAATGCACGAGCAGCATTCGTCGACGTGATCGCCACCCTCGTGCCTGTTTGGCGCAAGGCAGAAAGATATAGGTATCCCCAGTCGATCCGCACGTCGTCGCCGGCGGTCTGGAGTATTCGTTGCGCCGTGGTGCCGATGCGCACGACGGAAAGGGGTACGTCGCCCTCGACGTCGTGTCGGCTTGGCACGACCTCCTGATCTTCCGTGTTGACTGCCCACTGCGCCGTCGCGTCGAAATAGATCGAGGTGTGGTGCGGCTCACGGTCGGTAGAACGTACCTTAAACATCACATAGGTGACCGGGCGGGAGAGTCGATCGAGGTCCGCGGGAAGGGCGGGTGTAAGGAAGGTCACGTGCAACTCGATGCCAGCGCCTGCAAACCGATAGACCGTTTTCGTGGGGTGGACGGTCAGGTCGCGCTGTTCGAGCGGCGGCACGGCGAATTCGGGTTTGCCCATAAATCGGTAGGTCTTGCCGTCCACGCGGATCAAGCCTGTCATGGCGTGATCCTTGCCGGTCCAATGTCTCGTTGGATTGTCGTACAGTCGATCGGCACATGACCAAGTGCTGAGGTACGGATCGACCACGACAAGAGGTACCGCCGGCGGGCGTAAAGGCGCTTCCGCCGCCGAAGAGAGAATCGGACTTGCCGATACAATCAAAAGCGCAACGATCAAGTCTCGCAGCAGCATTGCATTACTTCGAAGTGTTATCGACACAGATACTCACCGTTGATTGGAGGAGTGTAGCGGGCTTCAAAACAGGACCTCTGATTTTTCTTCCATGACGAGAAATTACCATGAATCGGTCGAGCGAATGATCCTGCTGCTCATGAAAAGTCTACCGTGCAGGGTAAGACCAAAACAACACGCACCAAACATGCCAAGGAGGACCGCGCAGTATGGTAGGCGCAGCATCGAAGAGAACCGCACGCTACGGCATACCTTTTCACGCTCTTTTGGGGGGATCGGTGCCTGTTTCCTGCGCCTCACCCGCGTTCTCAGGTGAGCGGGCGAGAGATGGTGTTGCTTGTCCTGGCACCTCGCGGTGTGTTCTTCTCTCTTGAGCCGTTGCTATACTCACCGTTAGTTGTGCGCTTCGGGTCCAGAAAAAGCCTGCTGCGCGAATGCGGCCGGCACCGATCACGACCGTTTCCCTGTTGGTCACGCCCTGTTCCGTTGCGCTCGAGAGAGCGTCTTAACGAAAAGTATTTCGTCAATCCTCAATCTGTACGGAATCTATGGATCTCGCTCAGCGCAAACGGAAAATACACGAATCGTTTGAGGCTCGGTATGGCGTAGCGCCTTCCTGCTGGGTGCGGGCGCCGGGCCGCGTCGATTTGATGGGAAGCCATACCGACTACAACGAGGGTTTTGTGATGACCCTCTCGATCGATCGCGATACCTGGATCGCCGCTGCGCCGCGTCAGGATGATCGCGTTCATGTCGAGTCGATGAATCTCGAGGGCGAATGCGAGTTTTCTACACGCGATATCCTTCATCAGCGCTCCGAACATTGGCCGATGTACGTTCAAGGCGTGGCCCACGTTCTACAGAGCGAAGGTTTTCCCATCAGCCCGTGCGATGCCCTTGTTCACGGTACGGTTCCGGTGCGCGGCGGGCTGAGTTCCTCCGCTTCTCTGGAAGCGGCTACCGCCGTCCTGCTCGAGGAGTTGGGAGGCTTTCAACTCGAGAAGCTGCGCATGGCGGTGGCCTGCCAGCGTGCGGAGAATGAAGTGGTGGGCATGAACTGCGGCATCTTGGACCAGTACAGTTCGATCCTGGGCGCATCCGATTCGGCGGTGCTATTGGACTGTCGACATCTCACGCATGAGTACGTTCAGTTTCCAGCCGATCTTCGCGTGGTCATTTGCAACACATGCGCCCCGAGGCAACTCACCGGGTCGGAATATGGCGATCGTCGTGCGGCCTGCGAGCAGGGCGTTCGTGTTCTAAAGGAAATATCTGAGACGGTTGTGGCACTGCGGGATGTAACGATCGACGACCTCGATCGGTACGAGCAAAAGCTTTCTCCCGTCGTGGCCCGCCGCTGCCGATTCATCATTGAAGAAAATGACCGGGTGCATGCTCTGGCCGCTGCCTTTTTACAGAACGATCGGGATGCGGTAGAACGGTTGTCGCGTCAGTCGTTTGAAGGGGCACGCGACCTATATGAAATCAGTGTTCCGGCGATGGATGCCATGATCGCGGCCATGCGAAACGCGACCGGGGTGGTGGGAGCCCGACAGGCGGGCGCCGGTTTTGGGGGCTGCATGTTGGCCTTTGTGGACGCCGATCAGGTGGAGGATTTCATCGCCGGCGCGGCGTCCGTTTACGAGAAAAACACACAGATTGTCCCACAGATCTTTCCGGTCGAAACGGCGCCGGGAGCGGGACGGGTGGAAGAGGTGCTGCGATGAACAAACGCGACGTTGTGAAAATGGTTCTTGATGGGAAAAAGCCTCCCTATGTTCCCTGGCATTGCGGTTTCACCATCGAATCGCTCACCAAGCTCACCGCCCGGCTCGGAACGGACAAATGGAACGGCGCCATCGACAACCATTTTGTGAAACTGGGCCACTCCACCGGTTTTGTCGAGCCGATCGGCAACGAGCGGTATCGCGACCAGTTTGGCGTGGTGTGGAATCGCAGCATCGAAAAGGACATCGGCAACGTTGAGGGGCTGGTGCTCCCTGAACCGACGCTCAAGGGGCATCAACTTCCGGACCCGGAAGACGATCTCTGCTTCCGGGACATTTCGGATACGCTCCAGCAGTATCCCGATTGCTTCCGGGTGTACTGTATCGGCTTCAGCCTCTTTGAGCGCGCCTGGAGTTTGCGAGGGATGGAGAACGTGCTTATCGATTTTCTCGAAAATCCGACGTTTCTCCATGACCTGTTCGACGCGATCGCCGATTACAACATCGCTCGAGCAAAGAAGGCGCTCGAATACGACATCGATGCGATCTACTTCGGCGACGATTGGGGACAACAAAACGGTCTGATCATGGGAGCCAAACTGTGGAACGAATTTATTCGACCGCGCATCGAACGCATGTACCAGGTCGCCAAGGACGCCGGCAAATATCAGCTCATTCATTCTTGTGGCGATATCCACGAACTCATCGATGATTTGATCGATCTCGGCGTCGACCTGATTAACCCCTTCCAGCCCGAAGTGCTCGACGTTCAGGCGCTGATCACTAAATATCGAGGCCAGGTGACGTTTCATGGCGGTCTCTCGACACAGCAGACGCTCCCCTCGGGTACGCCAGAAGAAGTCCGCGAAGAAACGCGCCGCCTGTTGCAAATGGGGGAAGAGGGAAGTTTTGTCTTTGCGCCGTCTCATGCCGTCGAGGGCGACACTTCCGAGGCAAACATGTTCGCCTTTCTGGAGATGGTTCTATCTCAGCCGGGCTATGTGGAGATCCACGGGGCGAATCGCGCGATCCGTTGACGTGACGACGGTTCACTTGCCATTTGCCAGATGCGGGCGGTGAGTGCGTTTGGATCGCCTTTCTAAGTGCAGTCGTCTGTCTCAGAATGTGGTAGGGAAAGGTACCAACAGCGCCGGTTCGATTCGTCGTTGCAGTCCGGGTCTAATCTTAGTAAACTAGCGCCACTTTAATAGTTTTAGTCCTGCCAGACCGGATTGCTCCTCGGCTGGATTGCTTCTCGACCTAGTCGCTGAGCGGAAACTACCAGCCAGAAACTACCAGCCAGAAACCCACCAGCCAATTTCCCCGCCCCGGCGGTCGCCACGCGATGCAAACGAACCGCCCACCCCCCGCGTGAGAAGCAAAACGTCGCGTCGAGGGCTTCTCATCCCGCCAAAAAAATGATGTTCAACGATAGCAAACGGTGTCCTCAGAGCGACGAGAATGCTTTGCGCATTTATCGATGCGTTACTTGACGATGTGTCGTCGCTCTAGCGGGCGATTGGTGAAAAGCGCCTGACCGCCTCGGTCTTGTGCCAGCATTACCTGTTTACTCATTACGAGGGAACCTACTCATGAGAATCTCAATGCTTGTTCTCGCGTTTGCAGGCAGTATCGCGTTTTTGTCCATGGCCCGCGCGAATGAATCTGGCGCGAATGAATCTGGCGCGAAAGAATCGGGGCGTTGGTCCCGCGAGAAAGCCGCCGACTGGTACAACGGACAGGAGCGGGTCTTCGGCGTCAACTTCCTTCCGAGTACCGCGGTAAACACCACGGAGATGTGGCAGGAGGAAACCTTTGATCCGGAGACCATCGACCGAGAACTCGGTTGGGCGGCCAAGATCGGCGTCAATTCTGTCCGAGTCAATCTGCAATATCTGGTGTGGAAAAACGATCCGGAGGGGCTGCTCGATCGCCTCAAACAGTTCCTCGCGATTTCCCACAAACATGGCATCTCGGTGACCGTCTGTCTTCTCGATGATTGCAACTTCGCGGAATTGGAGCCCTATTTGGGTAAACAGCGCGACCCGATTCCTGGCATCCACAACGGTGGATGGACACCGAGCCCCGGACACAAGCGAGTTGTCGATCGGAGCGAGTGGCCATCGATCAAGCGATATGTACAAGCTGTCGTGGGCAACTTCGCGGACGACCCGCGGGTTTTGATGTGGGACTTGTACAACGAGCCGGGAAATTCGGGGATGGGCGACGAAACCTGGCCGCTGCTGGAGGCGAGTTTTCGTTGGGCGCGACAAGCTCAGCCCTCCCAGCCCCTTACGAGCGGTGCCTGGCATCATCTGCCGGATGGCAAGATGCCGATAATCACCGCAGGCATCATCGAGCTTTCCGATATCCTCACCTTCCACTGCTATGCCAATGCCGAGAAAACCGCTGGGCTGATTAAAAAACTACAGGCCCACGGGCGGCCGATGATCTGTACCGAGTGGATGATCCGTCCCTTGAGCGCGTTTGATACACATCTGCCGGTCTTCAAGAAGGCAAACGTCGGCTGCTACAGTTGGGGCCTGGTCGCTGGCAGGACTCAAACCTATTTCCCCTGGAATTCCAAGCAAGGGACACCGGTACCCGATATCTGGTTTTGCGACCTGTTCCGCGACGATGGAAGCTACTACGATTCGGAGGAGATCGATTTTATTCGCCGCTTCAATGCCCAAACAGAGGATTCAGCGGTCGCGCCACGTTAACCGAAACGGCGGCGAGGGGTGCTGCGTCAATGGGCCAAGTCTCGGAAGAGGACTCGCTTTAGGAGAACGTGTGCAGAGCTTGCGCCTCCGTTGGCTAAGATGCGAGGTGAACGACCATAAAACGGTACCAACTGTTGTTCTCAACGGCTCGTTTCCACCGCGCCAGTGCCGCTCACCAATACAACCTGAAATGGGCTCTATGTGCGATATTATTTAAGCAGGAATGCGGTCCTTCCGGCAATCGAAGTCGATCGCGACATCGCGCCGCTTTGCCTTCCCTAGTAAAGTAGATCTAAATTGACTAGTTTATTGCGTGAGCGTAATTTGCAGAGGAATCGGTCCTCCGAAGCGGCGCTCCGCTTGATGACAGTCGGGGTTTCACTGGAGAATCGATATGAGTTCCAATCTCGAACAAAAAACGGCCAGAGGTTTACTCGAGTTTGCATCGCCGCAGCAGACGTTTGACGTGGGCGGTGTCCAAGTCGGCGGAGTTCCGGGTATTTCACCTACTGTCATGATTGGCAGCGTCTTCTACCACGGTCACAAAGTCAACACCGATGAAGACCGTGGTGAGTTTGATCGCGACGGTGCGAAAAAGGCGATAGAACATCAGGACGAGTTTTCCGAGTTGACCGGAAACCCTTGCATGCTCGACGTGGTCGGCGCGACTCCGGATGCAATCGTAAAACATCTGGAGTTTGCGGCCCAGGTCAGCGAGTGCCCACTCTTGATCGATGGCACCACAGACGAAGTCCGACTGGCCGGGCTGAAGTATGTCGCGGAGGCCGGATTGGCCGACCGCGTGGTCTACAACTCGATCCAGCCTGAAACCTCCGACGAAGAACTGCAGGCAATCAGCGACGCGGGAGTCGAAGCTGCCATTTTGCTGGCTTACTACTTAAAGGATTTTTCGGCCAAGGGACGCGTGCTGGCGGTGGAAGAACTGCTGCCCCGAGCGCACGAGGCAGGGATTCGTTCACTGATGGTCGATGCGTGCGTACTCGATCTGGCCACGATGGGACAGGCGAGCGGCGCGATGTTCGACGTCAAGGACCAATACGGGCTTCCTGCCGGAGGGGGCGTGCATAACGCCGTCGCGATGTGGAAAGGGCTTAAAAACAAGATGGGTGAACAGGCGGAAAAGCCGTGTGTCGCCGCCGCCATGGCCGCTGCGGTCGCCATGGGTGCCGACTTTTTGCTTTACGGGCCTGTCGAGGATGCCAAGATTGTGTTCCCAGCGGTCGCCATGATCGATACGTCTCTGAGTCAATTGGCCATCGAGAGAGGAACCCGGCCCGAAAAGAGCCATCCCCGTTTTCGGATCGGCTGAGCACGTCCGGCAGAGCGCGGCCAAGACGCACTTTCCAGGAGGCGGGGGTTTCTTCCGAAGCGACCTTTTCCCGGTCATCGGCTCGAGCGGGCAATCGCCCAACTCCCACGACCAACACGAGGTGGCGACTTGGCGGCGGAGACGAATATCCCCGCCGGGCTCCCGGTCGGCTCTGGCGTGTTGCGCGTGCATCACCTGGTTGGAATGGATTCCTCTCAAAGCATCATTCAAAGACGAATCGCGCTGGTACGATTTTTCAGCAGTCGGCCGAGGGAGAAATATGGCCCCGATTCGCACGTGCGCGGACCTGGCAATTCGCACGCTTGTTACTGCTGTTGCGCTCCGCGCGCATGCTCGGGTAAAAATCCCACCGCGCGCCGGAACGATATCTGGTGCGAAAAATCGGCTGTTCTTCGGAGGAGCAAGCGGGCGTTGCAATCTATATAAACACGGTCTAGAATATGCCCATTGATCGCCCACCTTTCACGACCCAGCCGAGACGGACGCCTGGGGCTCGTTTTCATCCGAAGAGGAGAGTGCTTCCCCATGATGCCTCGAATTCTCTGCCTGCTCTTGCTTTCGGTGCTTTGTTTTGTCCCTTCCCTGCCGGCCATGGCAGAGGAGACGGTTGTGCTCGTTGGCGAAAATATGGACTCCTGGCGGAAGCCGAGGGGCGACTGGATCGTCGTGGGCAGTGCCGAGCAAGATCCGCAGGCGCCGAGTCGCATCATTCTAAAACCGGGTAGCGGAGTGCTGGCCAACGGAATGAAGGGCAAGACGCGAAATCTGCTCTCCCAACACGAGCATGGAGATGTGGCGGCTCATATCGAATTCATGGTGCCCAAGGGATCGAACTCTGGCATCTACTTTCAAGGTCGGTATGAATTGCAAGTGCTCGATAGTTGGGGTGTAAGCAAACCAGGCTTCGGCGATTGCGGTGGAATCTACCAAGGCTTTTCCAACGGAAAGAGCACTCCGGGGCACGCCCCGCGGGTCAATGCCGCGAGACGACCGGGCGAGTGGCAGGCCTTTGACGTGGTGTTTCGCGCGCCGCGGTTTGATGCCAGCGGCAAGAAAACGGAAAATGCCCGCTTCGTAACAGTGAGTCTCAATGGGCAAGTGATCCACGAAAATGTGGAATTGTTGGGCCCGACCATCGCTCCGGCCTTTTCCGAGGAGAAACCGCGCGGTCCGGTGATGCTGCAAGGCGACCACGGACCGGTTGCTTATCGCAACATTCGGCTCAATTCGCTGGCCGACCCGAAGAACGAGTCGTTTTCTTCCTTGTTCGACGGTGAGACCTTCACCGGTTGGAGAAAAATCGGTGGCGGCGACTGGGATATTTCCGACGGTGTGCTGCGCGGAACCATGGAGAAGTCGGAACCCCGGCACGGCCATTTAATCACGGATCGGAAATACCGCGACTTTTCACTACGACTCAAGTACAAAGCCATTGCTGGAAACAGCGGATTGTACTTCCGCGTGGAGGAGGGTGGCAATGCGGGAGTCAAGGGATTCCAAGCGGAAATCGATCCGAACAACGACGTCGGCGGTCTGTATGAGACATATGGCAGGGGCTGGGTCATTAAGCCGAAGCCCGAGGAAGTGAAACAGTGGCATAAAGTGAATCAGTGGAATGAAATGCGCGTCGACGCGATCGGAGGCAACATCACCGTCTATGTCAACGACCACAAGACCGCGGAATTGACCGACGACCCCGGTCGTCGCGAAGGCTATATCGCTCTACAATTGCACGGCGGTGCAACGATGGATGTGGAATTCAAGGATATTGAGATCCTCGAGTACATTCCTCAGCCCACTAGCGACTCCCCCTAGGGCCCGCATTTCGCGAATCGAGCACCTAGCGCTCGATTCGCCCTGCCACTTGTCCTTGCTGCCGCGTGGCGGCACAATACCAGAAACTCCGGATGGAGGTGCTCAGCATGCGATTCGCATCCTATTTTTTCGTGGCAATTCTTCTCGCTCAAAGCGCCGGTGGCGGCGAAGATTCTCGCATCTCGGTCTTGATGCTGGGAGATCAGGGACATCATCGCCCCGCAGCGTTGGCCAAGGTACTCAAAGGCCCCCTCAAGAACGCAGGCATCGATCTGACCTATACCGAGGATATCGGCCTGCTCCATCCTGCGCCGCTGGCCAAATACGACTGCCTCTTGCTTTACAACAATATCGACACGCTTCCACCGCGGGAGGAACAGGCGCTGGTGGATTATGTCGAAGGGGGTGGGGGTCTGGTGGTCGTTCACTGTTCGGCCGGCGCCTTTCGCAATAGTTCCCGATTCACGGCGCTGATGGGAGGGCAGTTTCACCATCATAAGGCCGGCGTTTTCCAAACGCAAATCATCGATGCCCAACACCCGGCGATGCGCGGACTGAAAAGTTTTTCGAGTTGGGATGAAACGTATGTTCATCGAAAGCTAGCCAAGGATAATCGCGTGCTCATGGTCCGGGACCACCAAGGCGGATTCGAGCCCTGGACATGGGTCCGCGAACAAGGTCAAGGACGGGTGTTCTACACCGCCTCGGGGCACAACGAAAAAACTTGGAACGTTCCCGGGTTTCAACAACTCGTCGCACAAGGCATCAAGTGGGCCGCCGGTCGTCTGAACGATCAGACCGAACGAACCGCCGAATGGAAGAAATTTCCGCAACCGCTCTCGCCCGAAGAATCGATGAAGCACATGCATGTGCCCGAGGGGTTCCGCGTCGAATTGTTCGCGTCCGAAGCGGATATTCTGCAGACCATTGCCATGAACTTCGACGAACGCGGACGGCTATGGATCCTCGAATCCCCCGACTATCCCAATGCCTTATTGCCCAATAGCAAGGGACACGACCGAATCCGCATCCTCGAAGATACCAACGGAGACGGAAAGGCCGACAAGTTTAAGATCTTTGCTCGCGGTTTGAATATCCCCAGCGCTATCACGGTCGTCGATGACGGAGTGATCGTTGCCAATTCCCCGGATATCATGTTGTTGCGCGATACCAACGGCGACGACATGGCCGATGAGCGCAAAGTTCTTTACACCGGCCTGGGCCGAAAAGACACGCACGCCATCGCCAGCAATTTCACCTACGGACTGGACAACTGGATCTGGGGTTGTGTCGGCTACAGTGGTGGCGAGATAGAAAGTCAGGGGGAAACGCAACAATTCGGGCAGGGTATTTTCCGATTCCGCCCCGACGGATCTCGTTTTGAGTTTCTCAGTTCGACAAGCAACAACACCTGGGGACTTGGCTTCAACGAAAGTGGTGATGTCTTTGCGTCGACCGCCAATCACGATCACAGCATCCACATGGGGATTCCCAATCGCTACATCGAAAGCGTGCGGGGTTGGCATGCCAAGGGCAATCGCTTCATGGCGGACCATCGCCATTCCCATCCGATTGTCAAGAAAGTTCGTCAGCGCGATTTTCCCGGTAGCTATACCTCGGCAACCAACGCCACCGTCTATACCGCGCGAAATTTCCCGCGCCAGTATTGGAATCGTGCCAAGTTCGTTTGCGAACCCCCCATCCACTTGATCCACGTCGATCTCCTGACACGCGACGGATCTGATTTCGTCTCGCGCGACGGCTACAATTTCATGGCCAGTGACGATCCCTATACCGCCCCGGTCCAAGCCCTGGTAGGACCCGACGGCGCGTTGTGGGTGCTCGACTGGTACAGCTATAACGTGCTCCACAACAATCCGGATTACACCAGCAAAGAACACGGTTCCGGCAATGCGTGGATCACGAACCAGCGCGATTTGCAGCGGTGCCGCATTTATCGGATTGTGTACGAGGATCCGGAAACCGGCGAACCGCAGAACCTCTCCCAAGCCAGCCCGGACCAACTGGTCGATGCTCTCAAGAACGAGAACATGTTCTGGCGGTTCACGGCGCAGCGGCTCCTCGTCGAGCGCGGCAAGAAGGATGTCCTGCCTCAGTTGGCCCAACTCGTGAGCGAAGATAGCGAGGGTCGCGCTGCGGTGCACGCCTTGTGGACGCTCGAAGGATTAGGCGCATTTCACTCGACCGACAACGCTTGGGACCACGTCCTCGCCACGGCACTGACCCACCCCGCCGCGAGCGTTCGAAGGGCAGCCATGAATGTCATGCCGAAGACGGCGGCCTGGCGGGACCAATTACTGTCTGCCGGGCTGCTGGAGGACAAAGATCCCCTGATTCGCAAAGATGCCTTGCTCGCGCTCTCGACATGTCCGCCCTCGGCCGCCGCAGGCGAAGCGATTGCCGAGCTATTGATGGATCCGGACAACGCAGGCGACCGCTGGATCTCGATGGCTGCCACGATTGCCGGGGCCCGCAATGATGTCCCCTTCCTGATCGCGGCTGCCACGAAGCAGTATCCCGAAAAATCGCGCGAGGCGGTCGTCGAATCCGTTCGAACCATCGCCGAGCACTACGCGCGTGGCCGCGATGCTAGCCAAGTCGATGCGGTCATCAGTGCTTTTAAAAATGCCGAGATGCCATTCGTCGAAGCGGTCACCTCCGGATTTTTAGCCGGCTGGCCGAAAGGTCACCCACCGGAAAAGTCCCCGAAATTGACCGCCGCCTTGGTCCGCTTGATCAAGGACGCTCCGCTCGCCACCAGAACCAATGTCTTGCTGCTGGCCGAAGCCTGGGGAATTCAGGGACAAACCGACCCCCTCCGGGCAGATTTGATCCAAAGTCTGTTCCGCGAATTGTACGACGAACAACGTCCGGAAGCGGATCGCATCCAAGCTGCGCGGCGACTGGTCCAGTTCGACCGATCGGGTGAGAATCTCGAACGAGTGCTCGCAGTGGTGACTCCTCGGTCCTCGCCCGACTTGACCGAAGGAATATTTGCCGCACTGCAGCAGAGTGACATGCCTGCCGTCGCCACGAGTATCCTTGACCGCTGGGAAGAACTGATGCCGACCGCGCGCCAGCGAGCGATGGATGTGCTGGTCCGACGCGTTCCGCTAACGGAAGTAATGCTCACGGCACTCCAAGAGGGGCGCATCGACGTCGGAAGTTTGACCGTCGAGCAGGCCCAACAACTCGCCCTGCACTCCGATGCGAACGTCGCCCGCCGGGCGAAACAACTGCTAGCTGACAGCAAGAAGCTACCCGATCCGGATCGGGAGAAGATCGTCAAACAATTCATGCACCTGGCGGACAAAAAGGGAGATCTTGCGCAGGGTAAGTTGGTCTACGAAAAGAATTGTGGCGAGTGTCACACACTTCACGGCGTTGGCGGGAAGGTCGGTCCCGATTTGACGGGCATCGGCCAGAGTGATCGCCATAAAATGTTTATCGATATCCTCGATCCGAATCGCGCGATCGAAGGCAACTATCGACAGTGGCAAGTGACGACGGAAGACGGACTTATCCTCAGCGGTCGCCTTATGGATGAGACCAAAACCTCGTTCACCCTCTACGATACCACCGGAAAAGCGCACGTCGTGTTGCGCGAAAATGTTGACGAGATGCACATGACCGGGATTTCCGTAATGCCCGAGGGCTTTGAAAAACTTCCGCCCGAGGAACTCACCTCCCTACTTGAATATCTCGCCACGCCGGGCAGCTTCATTCCGCTCGATCTCGCCAGCGCTGTCAACAGCATCAGTACTCGGCCGCTCATGGCGCAGAACAGCCATCATGAAAAACTAGTCCTGCCTCGTTGGGGTTCGTACACCATCGAAGGCGTTCCCTTTCATGTGATCGATCCCAGCGTCGATACGGTCCCCAACGTGATTGCGCTCTACGGACCTCACGGTGACCTGTCTCAGAGTAAACCCAAGTCGGTAAGCGTTCCCTGCAACCGAGCCGTCGAAACGATCCACCTGCTCAGCGGTGTCAGTGGATACGGTTATCCGACGTTTGAGAATGAAGACGTCACCGTAATCGTGCGTCTGCATTATGCCGATGGCACACACGAAGATCACCCGCTGATCAACGGAATCCACTTCGCCGATCTCGTTCGCGACGTGGACGTTCCCGGCTCGAAGATCGCCATCCGCAACGGCAAACAGCAGGTCCGCTACCTGTCGATTGTTCCCAGACGTCGCGACGTCATCGAGCGCATCGAACTGGTCAAGGGCCCGAGCGAGTCCACTCCCGTCGTTGTCGCAATCACCGTGGAGTCGGCCAAGTAATTTAGCTCCGGCGGGGACCTTTGGGCAACAAGGACGATGCCCCGCGCGAATCGGCAACAAAGTACGAGGCAGGATCGCACACCCGCACCGGGATAGCCCGAGAGCAGCCCCCCCTTTTTAGTAGGGTGCCATTAGGAACGGCATATAAAAAAACAGGGGTGGTGCTACTCGTAGCGAGAATACCGGGCTCTCGACGTTGGAACGTTCGTTGGGGGGCTCTTTCCTGGCTCCGTCGTACGACGATAGGCAAACCGTCCGATGGTGACAAATTGCCGTACTCTTTCCCCGTCGTCTCGGTCATCCAGTATGGTGTGGACGGTGTCATTGCCAGCCCTTATCATTATAATGACGATTCGCATTAACCAGTTTTAAATTGTCCAGTACGGTCGCGAGGCACCCAGTAGAGGAGATTCTCATGGCAAATATCGTCGTTGGTATCAATATGGAGTTCGTTCGCTCGGCGGACAAGCCATTCGACTGGGGTGTCGCCAAGGCGGCGGAACTTGGTTATCGCTACATTGAGCCGATGGTCCACCTGGGCCGTGAATTGTTGAGCGAGGCGGGATATTTTCATAGCTACTCGATGTGGGACGATCCGTTGCGGTTGCTCGAAACGTGCGATCAGCACGGAGTGAAGTTGTCCGGACTCAGCGCCCACACACCGCTCGCCAAACCCGAGATCAGCGTCGACTACCTGCGTCAGGCAATTCGGTTTGCCGCTGAGGTTGGGGCCCCGGTCGTCAACACCGATGAAGGGCCGCCGCACTCGTTTGCCGGCGAAGAGGTCGATCACACGTTGATGCAATACACGCTGACGCTCGCCGCCCAAGCGGCCCACCGACGCGGCATCTGCATCGGGTTGGAGCAGCATCAGGTCTACAGCCAAACCCCCGAGGGTCTGGATCGCATTTTTAGTCTCGTCGATTCGCCCGCGCTGGGGATCAACTTCGACACCGGCAATGCGTACCTCTGCGATCAGGACCCCTATACGTGGTTGGAGCATGTCCGCGACCGATTGGTCCACCTGCACGCCAAGGATATCGCCGTGGAACAAGGCGAGAGCGAGCGGGGCAAAGTCACCGGCACCCCCGTCGGTTGTGCCTGTGGTGCGGGAGTCATCGACTGGGGTCGGATTGTCGACATTCTTGCGCCTTTGGATCGCGAGATCTGTTTCAGCGTCGAATGTGGAACCGTCGACGAGGCCGCCGCCAGTATTGAGCACCTGCGCTCAATCATCGACCCACCTTAAGCGACGATGCGCTGCGGCGACACCAGACAGCACGACGTGCTGGACTCGAAACCGTAGTATGTCTCACCTCCAGAGAAGTCTCCTGTGAACCTCATCCAACTTCTTTCTGAGACTTGCCTTCTCGCACACAAGCGCCGAAACGATCGGTGCCGCGCGCTCCGGGCGGCTCGAGCATGCCTTCTTTTGGGACTCGTCCTGCTGCTAGGCACCGAAAGTCTTTCCTCGGAAGTGAATCGGGCAGATCGGTTTGCCGTACCCGAGGGACTCGAGGTAACGCTTTGGGCCAGCTCGCCGATGTTTCGCAATCCGACAAATATCGATATCGACGCCCGCGGGAGAGTGTGGGTTGCCGAGGCAGTGAACTATCGCGCGAAACTCTCTGGAGATGAAAAGACGCTTCGCCGTGCGGCGGGAGACCGAATTGTTGTTTTGGAGGACACCAATGGTGACGGCCGCGCCAACGCGTCGCACGTCTTCGTGCAAGACGAGGACCTCGTGGCACCGCTCGGTATTTCGGTGCTCGACAACCGCGTCATCGTGTCGAGTTCGCCGGCGGTGATCATCTATACCGATGTCGATCGCAACGGACGATTCGATCCGGAAGTGGACAAGAAGGAGACGCTTCTCCGCGGGTTTGGCGGCAAGGATGACGACCACGGGCTGCATGCCCTGTTCGCCGGCCCGGACGGTTATTGGCATCTCAACGCGGGAAATTCCGGCCCCCATGTGGTTCAAGACAAGGCGGGATGGACGTTGCGGGCGGAGATCCCCCACGGCAATCCAACCGGCGGCAAGACGCAGACAAACCGACTTCGCCAGGCGGACGACGATCGCGTCTATATCGGCGGCGTGGCGTTGAAGATCCGTCCCGACGGAACGGGGCTGAGTGTCGTGGGTCATAACTTTCGCAACAGTATGGGGCATTGCCTCGACTCTTTTGGCAACCTCTGGCAGAGCGACAACGACGATTCGATCAGTTGTCGGACGACGTGGCTCATGGAGTATGCCAACACCGGCTATCGATCGGCCGATGGCCGCCGCGGATGGCAGGCCGACAGGCGCCCCGATCAATCGGTACCTACGGCACACTGGCACCAGGAAGACCCGGGCGTGCTGCCGGCGGGAGACGTCTACGGGCCGGGGGCGCCGACCGGGATGACGTTTTATGAGAATGGAGCACTCGATGCGAAATACCGCGGAATGTTGCTGAGTTGCGAGGCGGGTCGTAACGTCGTGCTCGGCTACCTTCCTGAGCCTGCGGGAGCCGGTTTTCACCTCGACCGGTTTTCGTTCATGACTTCCGTCGAAAAGGACGATCCGGACTACAAATGGTACAACCGCGAAAAGGATGAGCGTAAATGGTTTCGTCCGTCAGATGTCGCGATCGGTCCCGACGGTGCGATTTATGTTGCCGACTGGTTTGACCCCGTGGTGGGTGGCCACCAAATGGACGACCGCGAAGGTACCGGCGCGATCTATCGCATCGCGCCCAAAGGCTTTGTACCTGAAATCCCGGACTTCGACCTCTCCTCGACCGCCGGCCAGATCGCGGCGCTGAAGAGTCCGGCCCGCAACATTCGCTGGCTCGGCTTCGAGCGACTCATCGCCCAGGGCGAGGGGGTACTGGCCAGCGTCACCTCAATGCTCGACGACGAAAATCCCTACATCGCAGCGCGGGCCGTGTGGCTCTTGCCACTTTTGGGCGAGGCCGGCCGTCGCCGCACCGTTGCGCTCTGTCGCCACGACGATGCTCGCTTCCGCGTGACCGCATTTCGCAGTCTTCGCGCGGCGGGCGTCGATATTCTGGCACTAGCAAAACAGCTAGCCCGCGATCCCTCGGCCGCAGTGCGACGGGAAGTCGCGCTGGCGATGCGGGACGTTCCACTCAAAGATTGCCAATCGATCCTTCTCGATATCGCCGAGCGCTACGATGGAGAAGACCGCTGGTATCTCGAAGCGGTCGGCACCGGCTGTGATGGCAAGGAAGACGCGATCTATCCGCTGCTCGCAGAGCGACTCGGCGCGGCTCCCGCGCAATGGGATGCTCGCTTTGCCGGACTCGTCTGGCGACTTCATCCGCGCGCGGCCGTAGCACCACTCACAGTGCGTGCTTTAGACAACCAGCTCGACGAAGCGACGCGAAAACAGGCGATTGACACACTCGCCTTTATCGCCGATGCAAGCGCCGCACGCGCTATGGTCCGCGTGGCCCGAGATGGCCCCCTCGGTCTCGACAAGCATGCTCGGTGGTGGATCAACTTCCGTCGCTCGAATCTGTGGCGATCTTACGAGTTGCCTTCGAGCGAGAGACCGCTGCAATTGCCACCGGAGATTGTGCAACTGCTGCCCGACAACGAAGTGTACCGAAGTGACGTCATCCGCCGCGGAGACATTGCCGAGATCGACGTCGGAATCAACGGTGCCAAGAGGCTCTACCTTGTCGTTTCGGATGGTGCGGATGGGACCTTCTGCGACTGGGCCGACTGGGCCACGCCCCGGCTGATTGGTCCCGAAGGCGACGTCAAGCTCACAGAACTTCCCTGGACGGATGCCATTACCGGTTTCGGAGAGGTCCAGATAAACCGCAATTGCCATGGTGAGCCACTAAGCATCGATAATCGCAGCGTCCCGTTCGGCATCGGGACCCATGCAACGTCCGTCATTGTCTTCGAGATTGAAGACTTGGGCTTCGAACGCTTCGTGGCCAAAGGCGGGCTCGACAATGGCCGCGGACATCTGGGCGGTACCGACTATCCCGGAGTCAATCCATCCGTTGTGTTTCACATCTACCACGACGGCCCGACGCCCGCCGACCATGCCGCAGCACTCGAACGGATCCTGCTCGATGCAGAGCGTCCTCGCGAAGAACGCGAGCAGGCCGCCGAGGCCATGGCGCGTTCCAAAGAAGGAGGCCTTCGGCTCTTGGCGCTCGGGGCGAGTGGAAGACTTCCAGAAGGCTATTCGCCGTTAGTTGCGGAGCACATCCACGACAATCCGAATCTCCACGTCCGAACTATTGCGGGCCAGTACTTTCCGCGTACCTCGGCTGCCGATACGCCGTCACTCTCCCTGACCGAACTGGCCAAGATTCGAGGCGATGTCGATCGCGGCAGGGCGCTCTTCCACGGTCGGGCAACCTGTGAGAAGTGCCACCGAGTTGGCTCCGAAGGCGAGACGGTCGGACCGGATCTGACCGAGATTGGCCGCAAGTTTGATCGAACCCGATTGCTCGACGCGATGGTGAATCCTTCGGCGGCTATCCTGTTTGGCTATGAAATGTGGATTATCGAAACTACCGACGGTCGAGCGATTACCGGTTCGGTTGTCGGGCAGGGCGATCCGGTCATCGTGATCGATCCCGAGGGAAAGCGAGTCTCGATCGCGGCCGCCGATATCGAGGCGCAACGACAACTATCGATCTCGATGATGCCAGACATTGCGAATCTCAAGCTCAGCGAACAGGATCTGGCCGACTTGGCCGAATATCTCATCAACCGAAAGACCAATAATAACTTGAAAGGAACACCTCCATGACCGATAGAAGAACCTCTCGACGGACTCTGCTTGCCGCCGGTGTCGCGACTGCGACCGCGGGGGCGTGTGGCGTATCGGATGTCCTTGCCGCGTTGACGGCCGATAAAAAGAATTCGCGATTCAAAATCAGCGCCTGCGACTGGTCGATCGGAAAACCAGCCCAGCTCGATGTGTTCCCGCTGGCCGCGCAGCTCGGCCTCGATGGAGTGGAAGTTAGTTTTCGAAATCCTAAAGCGAAGTACAAGTTCCGCGACAAGGCCGGCCGCGAGGCATATCTGGCGGCAGCCAAAGAAAATAATGTTTCGATCAGTTCGCTGGCCATCCCTATTTTAAACGGTTTGCCCTACTCGTCGTCGCCCATCGCAGTCGAGTACGTGCAGGAATGTGTCGAGATCCTCCCCAAGCTTTTTCCGGAACGGAAGAAGCGAATCGCGCTTTTGCCATTCTTCGGGCCAGGTAATATCAAGAACGAACCGAAAAAACAGCAGGAGGTGATTCGTCGCCTGAAAGCAATCGCCCCGGCGGCGGAAAAAGCCCGCGTCGTGCTGGGACTCGAAACATGGCTCAGTGCCAAAGATCACATCGCCATCCTCGACGCGGTCGGTTCGCCTTCAGTGCAAGTCTATTACGACACGGCCAACATGGAGACGCAAGGCTACGACATCTACAAAGAGATCCGCGAACTCGGCCGCGATCGCATCTGCCAATTCCATTGCAAGGAAAACAAATCCCTTCTCGGTCAGGGGCCCATCGACTTCAAAAAGGTCAAGGACGCGATCGACGCTATCGGGTACGAGGGTTGGTTGGTCATCGAATCCGCCCGGCCTGAAGGCATGAGTGTCGACGAGAGCTATTCGCATAATGTGAAGTATTTGCGCGGTGTCTTTGCGAGCTAGAGAAGGTCGCCGCTGTGAACAACGCGTTGGCTGTTGGTCTACCGACGAAGCTGCAGCGGTTGCCTCATTCGGGCTGCTCGAGCAATCTTAGCGCGGGTACCTCGAGGGAAACCTCGATGCGCGGATCGCAAGATTTGTCGGTCCCGCGCCAGAGTTTGTACGGATCAACCGCGATTGACATCCGCGGGTGGCTGATCCTTATTCACTGCCAACCCCTCCGGTTCATACGCGCAGTCAGGTTCCTCGGCGTACGGATTGCCGGTGAGGGCGTAGCTTCGGGCGCGGCTGCCTCCGCAGATCGTGCGGAATTCGCACTGCCCGCATTTGCCTTGGAGCCGATTCGCAGCGCGGAGTCCTTGAAATAGTTGCGATTGGGTATA
>PVBE011067554.1_pt1 | contig 60140 bp, 49 predicted proteins | sample 1631181 | NCBI WGS metagenome assembly PVBE01 (sample SAMN08397723, study PRJNA350692) | Marine metagenome, whole genome shotgun sequencing project. | isolation source: water | place: Pacific Ocean | collected 2012-04
CCAAAAATGCCGGGGCGCGGGCGGTTAACATCGAGTAATACTGGGGAGTTATTCGTTTCGTCCGGGGAGCCGGATTTCCCCCAGAATGCCGGGGCGCGGGCGGTTAACATCGAGTAATACTGGGGAGTTATTCGTTTCGTCCGGGGAGCCGGATTTCGAAACGGCTGCCTTTTTTGGGCTCGCTGTCGAGCTTCACGGTGCCTCCGTGGGCCTGCACCACGGTGGCGACCATGGCCAGCCCCAGGCCGGTGCCGCCCTTTTCTGCCTCGGTGGTGAAGAAGCGCTGGAAGACCTTGGCCTGGTTCGCCTTGCTGATCCCCCGACCGCGGTCCTCCACCATCACCACCAGAGAGCCGCTTTCGTCCAGCCCGGCCAAAAGATCCACGCGCTCGTCCGGCTCGCTGTAGAGCACGGCGTTTTCAACCAGGGCGCTGAGAGCCGACTCCAGATGGGCGCGATGCCCCCTGATGGGCAACGCGTCAGCCTCGAGGTGCAGCTCCACGGGGTGGTCGGGGAATCGGTCCACCACCTCCAGGACCAGGTCGGCGAAGTCGAAGACCTCCCGGTGCTCCAGGGTGGCCTCGATGCGAGAGAGCTCCAGGATGCGTGAGACCAGCCGGTCCAGGCGCACGGTGTCCGAGAGGATGTTGTCCAAAAAACGCTGGCGCGCGCCGGGATGCTCCACGGCGCCGTCGGCCAGCAGCTCGGCGGCACCGCGGATGGAGGCCAGCGGCGTCTTGAACTCGTGGGAGATGTTGGCCGCGAACTCGGAGATGTAGCTCGCCCGGGCGTCGAGCTTTTGCACCATGGCGTCGAAGTTGCGCGCCAGCTGACCGATCTCGTCGCTGCGGTGCAGGTGCAGGCTCACCGAGCGGTCCCCCCCCGCGATGCGCTTGGCCGCCCGGGTGAGGTGGGTCAGCGGGCGGGAGATGGTCCAGGCCAAAAAGAAGGTCATCAGCACGGTGACGCCCAGGGCGAAGGCCAGCACCATGTAGAGGTGGGACCGCAGGCGATAGAGCGAACGCAGCACCGGCACGGTGGAGCGCGTGATGTAGACCACCCCCTCCACGCGACGGTCCACCATCACTGGCAGGGCGACGAAGAGAAAGACGCGCTGAATACGCTGGTGAACGCGGGTGGCCGTGCTCAGCTGGCCCCGCCGGGCGCCGAGGATCTCGGAGCGGTTCTGCAGCGGCCCGGGGTTGGTGGACGGCTGGTCCGGCGAGTGCTTACGCTCGGGCTGACGCGCCGTGCCCCAGAGGCGGGGCACCGGCGGTTCGGGCCCCTCCGGCGCCCCACGCAGATGGGAGTCGGCGATGAGCCGCCCCTTGCGCGTGAGCAGCCGGATGCGCATGCGGGTGCGCTTGGCCACCGGCTCCAGGGCGCGGGCCGCGATGCCGAACTGCGGCTTCCTGCGCGCGTTCAGGTTCTGCTCCAGCACGGTGCGGATGATCTGCGCGTGGTGGATCATGTCCTGCTCCAGCGCCTTGAGGCTCTCGCGCTCGAAGGAGCGGGCCCACTCGATGCCGAGCACCGGCACCATGACGATGATCAGGTTGATCACCAGCAGCCGGGTGCGGATCGGCACCAGCTGCGCCTTGACGCGCTCCCAGGCGTTGAGCAGGGCGGCTCGCATGGCCGCGTCAGGCCTCGCGGGCCTTGTACCCCAGGCCATGAACGGTCTCGATGGGATCGTAGCCCGACGGCCTGAACTTGGCGCGGATCCGGCGCACGTGGGTGTCGATGGTGCGCTCGGTGATGTGGTGGTTGATGCTGTAGACCTCCTCCACCAGCCCGGTGCGGGTCATCACCCGGCCGGGGCGGGAGAGCAGCACCTGCAGCAGCGCAAACTCGGTTACCGTCAGCTGGATCGGCTCGCCCTGGCAGGTCAGCTCGTGGCGCCCCGGGTCCAGCACCACCGGGCCGACGGTGATGGTCTGCGGTGCCGGCGCCTCGACCGGCGCGGCCTGGCGCCGCCGCAGCACGGCCCGCACCCGCGCCACCAGCTCCCGCGGGGAGAACGGCTTGGCCAGGTAGTCGTCCCCGCCCAGCTCCAGCCCGACGATGCGGTCCACCTCGTCGCCCTTGGACGAGAGGAAGATGATCGGCACGTCGCCCTCCTGCCGCAGCCGCCGGCAGACATCGAGGCCGTCCAGCTCGGGCATCATGATGTCCAGCACCACCAGGTCGACGCCCCCCTTCTGCGCCCGGGCCAGGCCGGCCGCCCCGTCGGTGGCCAGCTCGACGGTGTAGCCCTCCCGCTCCAGCGCGTACTGGGTCACCTCTCGCATGTGGGCGTCGTCGTCCACCACCAGGATTGTTGCCATGTGTGCTCCCTCGCTGCCGTCAGGATAAAGAACAAGTCCGCGTTTGTGAATGCCGCTGATACTACGCTGCCGGGGAGCCGTTGCTTCTCGGGGCGCTACCGGCCGGCGCGCCACGCCTCGGCCGCGGCGATGCGGTCCTCGGGCAGCGGGTGCGTGCCGTACCAGGTGTGGAGTATCCGCGGCAAGAGCAGGTCCGCCTTGGCCCGCCGCACCAGCCGCTGCTCCAGGCGCACGAAGGCCTCGGGATCGCCGGTGAGGTCGAAGGCGTCCTGATCAGCCTCGCGCTCGAAGCGCCGGGAGATGGCGGCGCCCACGGGCGCGGCCACGGTGGAGGCCAGGGCGCCCAGAAAAGGCAGCAGCACGAGCAGCGCCAGGCTGTGGGGCTCGGGCAGGCCCAGGGCCAGGCGCAGCGGGGTGTTCTCCAGCAGGGCCTGCAGCACCAGCAGGCCGGCCACGGTGCCCACAGCCTGCAGGGCGAACCCCTTGGCGATGTGGCGCCCCCGCCAGTGGCCCACCTCGTGCCCCACCACCGACAGTATTTCGCCGGGCTCACAGGCCTCCACGAGCGTGTCGTATAGCACCACCCGCCGGCTGTTGCCGAGCCCGGTGAAGTAGGCGTTGAGCATGGACGAGCGCTTGCTGGCGTCGGTGACGAACACTCGGTGCACGGCCAGCCCCGCGCGACGGGTCAGCTCCCGCACCTTCCGCGCCAGCTCCTCGTCATCCAGCGGCGTGAAGCGGTTGAACAGCGGCGCGATGACCCAGGGGCTGATCCAGACGGTGAAGGCGGTGACCAACAGCACTGTGGCGGCAGCCGGCGCCGGCCACCAGCCCGGCAGGTAGCGCACCAGGGCCACCACCGGCAGGGCGAAGATGGAGGCCAGCACCGCGCCGAGGACCAGCCCCTTGAGCTGGTCCGCGATCCACAGCGGCACCGTGATGTTGGACAGCCCGGCCCGCCGCTGGACGACGAACTCGGCGTAGGCCTCCAACGGCAGGTAGAGCAGCCCCCGCGCCACCAGCAGCAGCAGCACGAACAGCGGCAGCGCCAGGGCCCAGTTGCCGCCGACCAGCGCCAGCACCTGCTGCTCGGCCCGGGCCGCCACGCCGCCGAAGAGCAGCGCGCCAAAGAAGAGGTAGAACAGCGCGCGGGAGAAGGGGAAGAGGCGGTTGCGCTGTTGGGCGAAGGCCCGGCCGATGGCGACGTCCTCCTCGGTGAAGTGGCGCAGAATCAGCTGACGCCGCGCTTCATCGCGGTCACCCCGCCGGCGCATGACGTAGAGCCCCACGTCCCAGGCCAAGAACGGGCCCAGCAGCAGGTAGAGGTGCTCGGCCATCCGGGGACTATAGCACCGTCCGCGCGCTGTTCCCCGCCCGGAGCATCAGAGGAACTCCACCAGGTCGGGGTGCGGGGCCGTGACCAGCACCGGATCCTCCTCGGGCCAGGCCGGCAGGCGGACCACCTCGGAGGTCAGCTCCGGTCGCTCGCCCGCGAACAGCTCGTGGTGCGCCCGGGCGAACTGCGCCACGCCGTCGGCGCAGGCGCACGCCGCCTTGTAGGTGTCGCTGGTCAGCGGGATGGCGATGCCGTCGGCGTCGGTGTGAACCAGCCGCGGAAACGAGCGCACGTCGTCCACCTCCCAGCCGTGCTTGAGCACCTCCTTGCGGCGGTTGGTCTCCAGCTGGTTGCCCAGCCGGAAGGAGAGCGTCAGCACCTCCATCATGGTGCACAGCGGGGAGTCCACCGCGTCGGGCATGATCTCGGACAGCTCCTCGAAGGCGAGGAAGTCTTCGGCCGAGCGGAAGACCACGATGCCGCGCTCGGTCTCACCCGCGCCCATGACCGAGACGCAGACCCGGCCGAAGCCCCAGCGACCGAGGTCGACGGACACCGCCTGCTTCGGGTGGGCCGCGGCCCACGGGGCGGCTCGCAGCAACCGCGCCGAGGAGTGGAAGAACTGCTCCAGGGTCGCCTCGGTGACGCCGTCCACCTCGAAGAAGGTGTCCCGCGGCAGCTCCTGCAGCAGCGACTGCTCCATGAAGCCGAGGATCTCATCCACCACCGGCGTGGGCGCCTCCTCCACCTCCACGCCCAGGGGGCCGAGGGCCTCGCTCAGGCGCCCGGCCAGCCACTGGTCGTCCACGCGCACGGCCCGCGGCCGCCGCGGCGCGCCCACGCCCGGGGTGAGCATGGCGTCCAGCAGCGTCTCCAGCAGCGCGCGAACGTCGTCGTCCGGCAGCAGCACCCGCTGGGCCAGGATCAGCTCCGGGGCCTCGTGGACCCACAGCGCCACGTCAGGGCGAAACGGCACGGGGTGCACCTGGTAGGCCCGCAGCGATTCGCGACAGCCGCTCCAGGTCTCGTCGGCGGACGGCAGCGCCAGGAGCTGCTCCCGCTCCCGGGGGGCAAGCTCCAGCGGCGGCGCCCACAGCCCGATGCCGGCGCTCTCCTCCAGCTCTGACAGCGGCGTCTCGAGGCCGCAGCCGAGCAGGTCGACCAGCGGCGAGTCCATGGTGCAGTAGCGCTCGTCGAACAGCTCGATGTCCAGCTGGCGCATCACCTCGTTGTGCACCCGCGTGACCGAGGAGACGCTCACGCCGTAGCGACGGGCCACGTCCACCTGGGTCACGTCCTCCAAAAAATCGAGGCGCGCGATGGTGTACTCCACCGTCGCGGCGTACACCCCGGGCTTGGCCACCCGCGGGTGGCGCTTGCGTACGAAGTCGTCCCACAGGTGCTTGCCGTTTTCGATCTGCGCTGAGGCGTAGCCGATCTGTTGCATCTCGGCCGCAAAGAGCCTGCTCACCTCATCGTACTTCTCGCGATGGCGTTTCGTCGTGCGCCTGGTGGACACGTCGGCTCCTCAATTTTTTGTCCGGCCCTGGGCCGCTTGTTTCCCGATTCCTGTATTAAGTAAAGCACACCTGAGCAAAAGTTCATCAACCGGCTACCCCGGAGTACAATCAGGGCGTGAGCAAGCTCGAGGTACACCACCTGAACTGCGGCACCCTGCGCCCCCGCGGCGCGCCACTTCTTCGCGCCGTGACCGGCTCCGCCTCCACCGTCTGCCACTGCCTGCTCGTGGAGACCGGCCGGGATCTGCTGCTGGTGGATGCCGGCATCGGCGCCGCGGACCTGCAGGACCCCGAGGGCCGCCTGGGCAAGCTCTTCACCCGCTGGGTCCGTCCCGAGCTGGACCCTGCCGGCACGGCCGCCGCGGCGGTGGCGGAGCTGGGCTTTTCCCCCCGGGAGGTGACCCACGTGGTGCTGACCCACCTCGACGTGGACCACGCCGGCGGGCTGGCCGATTTTCCCCGCGCCCGGGTGCACGTGTCCGTGGCCGAGCTTGACGCGGCGGTGCGCCGCCAGACGCGCCTGGAGCGCACCCGCTACAACCCCGCGCACTGGGCCCACGGCGCCCGCTGGGTCACCTACCCGGCCAGAGGCGAGCGGTGGATGGACACCTTCGAAGACGTCTGCCAGCTGGAGGACCTCCCGCCTGAGCTGCTGCTGGTGCCGCTTCCCGGCCATACTCGCGGCCACAGCGGCGTGGCGCTGGACACCGGCGACGGCTGGCTGCTCCACGCCGGCGACGCCTACGTCCACGCCGACGAGGCCGGGTCGCGTCCTGCCTGGAACCCGGCGCTCAAGCTCTACCACGGCCTCACCGAGGCCAGCAGCGCCGCCGCGGCCCGTTCCCTGGAGAGATTGCGCACTCTGACCCGTGACAACAGGGACCAAGTGCAGATATTCTGTTCACATGATCTGGGGGAGTTTTCTCGTTTGAGCGGTAAACCGGTATCCTGGAGGCCTTGAGGCATGTTGCGGAACACAATCCTTCTTCTTGTCGCCACCCTCTTGCTGTTCCCCGCTTCCGCCGCCCTGGCCCAGGCCAAGAAGGGCCCGGCCGCCAAAAAGCCCGGGGTCTCGCGCAAGGCTCCCACCGCCAGGCGCAAGGCGCGCCCGCGCCGCCGGACCAGGGGCAAGAAGCCACCGGCCGCGGTCAAGAAAGAGGAGCCGGCCAAGAAAGCCGAGGAGCCGAAGGAGGAGGCCAAGCCCGCGCCGAAGCCGCGCAAGGCGCCGCCGCCCCCCGAGGTGAAGATCAAGAAGGTTCAGGTCAACAAGCCCGCCGGGACCCTCGACATGCTCGGCCGCCTCCACCTGCTGTTCGTACACCTGCCCATCGGTTGGCTGCTGCTGCTGCTGTTCGTGGACATCGGCACCTTCGGCCTCAAGCTCAGGGAGTTCAACCGGGCCGGCGCCTTGATCCTCTTCGGCTCCTTCCTCAGCCTGGTGCCCGCGGTGGTCACGGGGTTCATCCGTGTGACCTACATCGCCACGGCGGCCAACGTCGAGCTGTTACAGCTGCACCGCAACCTGAGCCTCGGCCTGGTGGCGGTGATCCTGCTGGCCTTCCTCGAGCGCACCCGCAGCCGCAATCGGCTGGAGGGCGGGCCGAAGATCTTCTACCTCGCGCTGCTGGCCGTGGCCATCGGCCTGCTGGCGGTGGGCGGCTACCTCGGCGCCCAGATCTCCTTCGGTCCTCACATCCTCTTTTAGCTACTGCACCAGGTGGCGCTGATAGGCGAAGTTGGTGAGGAAGTGGCAGTTGCGCTGGCAGCTTTTCATGGCCTGGCGTAGCTCCACCGCCGCCTCGGAGCGCCAGATCTCCACCAGCGAGTGGGTGCGGATGCTGCCCACCGGATCCTGCAGCGGGCAGATCTTGATCCCGCCGTCGGGCAGCGCGATCATGCCGATGTCGTGCTGGTCGCAGGGGCGCAGCTGCTCATCCGGCGCCGCGTAGAAGCGGCCCATGGCGCGCAGCTCCGCGGGGCTGTTGACCAGGGGGTAGCGCCCGGCGCTCATCTGCGCCAGCCGCTCCACCTCCTGCTGCAGGCCGGGGGCGCCGCCGGGCCACAGGGGGTTCGCTCGATGCCACCGCGGGTTGTGCTCCTCGGGGCCGCCGAGGTTGGCCGAGAGGGTGTGAAAGCAGAGGGCGTCCATGTGGGGCAGGCCGTCCACCCACTGCACCATGGAGACCAGCTCGCCAACCAGCGCGCGGGTCACCGTGGCCACCACCGTCAGGTTGAGCTGCGGGCTGTACTCCTTGACGCGGTCCACAACGCCGAGGGCGTGCTCGAACAGGCCGGGCTTCTTGCGGATCAGATCGTGGGACAGGCCCATGCCGTCCAGGGAGACCACCAGGGCGCTGAGCCCGGCGGCCAGCAGCCGCCGCGTGCGCCGATCATTGAGCGGCAGGGTGCTGGTGGCCAGGGCCGTGAGGAAGCCCGCCTCGTGGCAGGCCCCCACCAGCTCGTTGATGCCCGCGTAGACCAGAGGCTCGCCGCCCGAGATGCCCACCAGCAGGGGCAGCTCCACCTCGTCTGCCAGCTCTTCGATGCGGCGGCGCCACAGGTCGGGCTCGATCTCCTCGTCGGGGAGTTGCCACAGGTCGCAGTGCGTGCAGCGCAGGGGGCAACGGAACGTGGGCACGGCGATGAGGGCCCGCGGCAGGTCGCACAGCACAGCCAGACTCTTCCCCTTACTTACGCTTGGCGGTGAAGTCCACGGTGAGCTCCACCATGGTCCCGGGGGTCACCGTGCTGCCGCCGCCGAGGTTCCAGCACTCCGAGGCGTAGGCCATGCTGACCTTGCCCTGGATCGTGTTCGCCTTGTTCCCGCCGCCGGTGGTGGCCAAAACCCGGGCGTCGATGCCCGAAGGAACCACCAGCGCACAGTAATCGCCCTTGGCAGCGGGCAGGCCCGAGGTGGCCATCGGCACCTTCAACGAGTCGTTCTTGAGCACGCCGATGAGGCCGACCTGTTTCTTGATGATGCGCAGCGGCCCGGTGCGGTTGAAGCCGAGCAGCGGGTTCCACGGCGTCTTGGCCGGCTGGAGGATGCGCGTGGTGGCCGGCAGCACCGACCAGGGGCAGAGGGTGTCCGCCCGCAGACAGAAGCCGGTGATGTTGATGTTGCTGTTGAGGATCGAGACCACGCCGGTGGTTGTCTTGACCTGCTTGGTGGCCACCTTGCTCTTGGACCGCGCCGTGACCACGAGCTCCTTGCCGTAGGTCAGCCGCCAGTAGGCGCCGTTGCTGCCGCCCACGTCCAGGGTGGGCGAGATCGGCCCGGCGTCCTGCCTGGCCGGGGGCGTCGTGTCCAGGGCCAGGGGGCAGCCGTCGAACCCTGCCAGCAGCAGCAAGGCGGCGGCGGCGACGAGGGCTGTGGGGAGGCGTTTCATCTCTCCTCAGAGGCTACGACACTTCCACCACCGCGGCAAATAGATGATCGACGTCTTCAGGGGGTCAAAAAGTTGCCCACCCGCCTCGACGGGGTTAATCCTCGGGAGTCATCTAGAACCAAGGAGCGCACGTGTCGTCCCCACAATCTCAACTTACCTGTGAAATGTGTGGAGCCCGGGTCGCCACCCTCCGGCGTGGCCGGTGCTGGGTCTGTTATATCCGCTGGGCCGAGACCCGCCCCGTGGGCCGGGGTGCTGCCTGCGCCGTCTGTCATGACCGGCGCCTGGAGAACCTGCGGATGGTGGAATTCCGCGGGACCTGGATCCCGATGTGCCACAACTGCGGCACCAAGGCCTACCGCCTCACGCCGTTGCCCCAGTCCCTGGAGGGGCTGACTCAGCGTCTCGGCCGCGATCGCCGCTGGACCGCGCGTCGCCGGGGCGAAGAAGAAGAGCGCATCAGGCCAAAGAACCGCCGTCAGGCCGATCGCCGCGCCCTGGCCCCCGCCAAGGACGAGGTCTGGGAAGACGCCGAAGAGCTGATCATCGAGGCCGAGGCGCTGCCCAGCGACGATCAGATGTCGGTGCACGAGCTGACCCGTATCGTCAAGCCTCACCAGGAGGTCACCAACAAGGTGAGCCGGGAGGCCACCGCGGAGTAGCTCGGCTACCCCATCCACTGCCCGGGGTTGGCAGGGTCCAGCCCCTCGACCCCCGTCTCCTCCGCCACCACCAGACGTCGCCCCTTGCGACGCTCGCCCTCCAACCACGTCAGGTGCCCGCGCCGCAGGGCCTCCACCGGTCTGTTGTCCGCGGAGCGGTGCCGGTTGAGGCGCATGGCCGCCAGGCGCCCGTCCTCGCCGCAGAGGAACAGCTCTCGCTTGCCCTTGGAGCGCAGGGGCTTGCTCACCACGCGCCACGCGCCGCCGCGCTCGCCGGCCGCGGTGGCGCCGTGCCGGTTGAGCGAGAGGTAGGAGAAGGTGACGTTCTGCCGACGCAGCCCCGTGGCGTGGATCAGCCGCTGCAGGGTCGGCGGCGGGCGCCAGGGCCGCTTCTCCACGCACCAGTCCCGGTCGGACTCCAGGGTAGGGCAGGGGCCCTTGCGAGTGCAGGGACCGAAGATCGTGGCGTCCCCCGCGGCCATCAGCTGGTCCCGCAGGGTGTGCAGGTCGCGGGCGGTGGGCTTGAGCGCCGGCTCCACCACGACCAGGTGGCCGCCCGGCGCCAGGCGCGCCAGCAGCTGCCGCACCAGGGGGAGCCGCGCCGGCGTGGGCAGCTCGTTGAGCAGGTTCCCCACCAGGATCAGGTCGGCCTCGCCGCCGCCGCCCGGGCCGCGGGACAGGTCCTGCCGGCGCGTGGTGAGCTTCACCTGCCGGTCCACGACCCCCTCCCGCCGTCCGAGGTCCAGGGTCTGGGCCAGCAGCTCCATGGCGCGCGTGCTGCTGTCCAGGGCGGTGACCTCCAGGGGCGTCTCCAATTTGAGGGCGTCCATCAGGCCCAGCAGCCCCAGGGTCATGCCGCCGCAGCCGGCGCCCACGTCCAGCACCCGCAGCGGGCTGCCCGACGGCAACTCGCCGCCCAGGGCCAGCTCGGCCAGGGCCAGGGCCATCTTCGGCATGTCCGCCACGGTGAAGAAGACCAGGTTGGCCAGCAGGTCGGGCTCCCTGAACGTCTCGGGTGGCAGGCCCCGGTTGTAGGCCTCGGACAGCTCCTTGACGGCCTGCACCACCAGGCGCTGCTTGCGCGCCCGGGCGCCGAGCTCCTGCTCGGCCACCCGCCAGATGACCTGCTCCAGGCCACACATCTGATCGTAAAACGTACGCACGAAAGCTCTAGTTTGCTCCCTGGCCGGGATCGGGCTCGCCCGGATCGATGACGCCGTACTCATCCTCGTACCCCTTGACGTGCTCCGCCAGGGTGTTGAGCAACCGCTTGGCGTGCTGGGGCGTGAGAAAATAGCGCCCCAGGAGCCAGGCGTCCCCCTCCGGGGTCACCGAGCGGTAGTCCATGGCGAAGAACTCGGGGGTATGGCCGATGTTGACCAGGGTGCAGAAACGGCCGGCCGACCTGTTGAAGGGATCCGTAAATTTGAGATCTTGGGGATCATCATCATCCATCGCTCGTTCCTTTGTTTTTTGAGGGTCTCTAACCGGCTACAACGACGGCGGTCAAAGCTCAAGGATTATGTCCCGCGTGGCCGGAAACTGGCGCTGCGCTCCTACATTCCGTATCATCACGTTATGGCATCACGTCGCCGACCACCGGATCCGCCGCCGGACGCGTACTTCCCCAGGGAACCCGGGGCCCCACAGGGACCGCGGGCACGCCCCACCAGGGGGCACCGACCGCAGATGACGGGGCCGCACCGCCCGAACGAGCAGCCCCCCGGGTACACGGGCCCGTTTCCGCCCGCGGGAGGGTACGGCGGCCGCACAGGGCCCCACCGCCCCGTGCGGGACGACTACGACGAATACTACGACGACCCGCCCGGCGTGGGCCTGGGGCTGGTCATCGGGGTCTCGGCCCTGGTCTCGGCCATCACCGTGGTGACCCTCTACCTGCTGCTCAACTCCATGACCGGCGGCGGCAAGGTCACCGTGCCCGCCATGGTGGGCCAGTCGGTCAACCAGGCCCGCATCTCGGCCGAGGGCGCGCGCCTGACCTTCGTCGTGGCCGGCAAGACGCACGATCCGGTGATTCAGAAAGATCACGTGGCCCTGCAGTCGCCCCTGGCCGGCACCCAGGCCGCCGCGGGCACCATGGTGGCGGTGACCCTCTCCCGGGGGCCGAGCCAGGTCACGCTGCCGTCGCTGGGCGGGCTGACCCTCTCCCGCGCGCTGGAGAAGCTCAAGGCCCTGGGGCTCGAGCTGGGCGAGACCAGCTACCAGCCCCACGCCAAGGTGGCGGCGGGGTACATCATCACCACCGTGCCCGGGCCGGGCCTGGCGATCACGCCCGGCTCCCGGATCAAGCTGGTGGTGGCCAAGGGGCCGGGCGCGTCGCCCGCCGCCGGGCCCGCCGCCAAGACGCCGGCCAGGACCGCGCGCAAGCCCGCCAGCGGCATGACCTCGGTGCCGCGGGTCAAGGGCGTGCGCCTGCGGTTCGCGCGGCCTCGCCTGCGGGCCAAGGGGCTGCGGGTGGGGCGCCTGACCTACTCCGAGGATGAGGACCACATGGAGGAGATGGTGCTCAGCCAGTCTCCGCCGGCGGGCACCCCGGTCCCCCGCGGCAGCGCCGTGAACATGGTGGTCAACCGTTTCAGCGAGTAGCAGCCCGCTCCTTTAACAAAAAAAACCGAAGGCCTCCTGCAGATCCAAGCAGGAGGTTTCCATGGCCGTTCACCGTCACGTTCGTCTCGCTTCGGGCCGGAGCTTCGAGATCCGGGCCTCGATTCATCGCTACCACAAGGGACGCAAGACCGCCCACAAACACGGCCTGCTGCTGGAGGCCCGGGAGGCAGGGGCAGAGGGCCGCGCGCCCCTGGAGCTGCTCATCGACCTGTCCTACCTCTTCGCGGCGCCCGAGGCCGCGCGGCTGGCCAAGCTGCGCACCGACCGGGCCCGGGACCGCGCGCTCGAGGCGCTGCTCGGCGCAGACACCTCCCAGGGCGTCACCGTCGCGGCCCCGGGCGTCGACGCCGCGGTGGTGCAGTTGATCTCAGCTGAAGCCCTCGAGGCCGAGCACACCCTCATCGACCACCGCGGCCCCTGCCGCATCTGCTGCGTGCCCGGCAAGAACACCGTCAACCTGCGGGTCATGGACGCCCACGACAAGGAGGTGCTGGTCTGCAGCCTGCCCCCCGAGATGCTCCGCCTGCCCGGCCAGCAGCGGGAGCCCATGTGGTGGAGCGAGGTCACGCTCAACCCCTTCGACATCTCCTGGGAGCGGCTGGAGGCGCCGTCTGTGCTGGACGCCGCCCGCGCCGTGCTGCAGTCGCTGACCTGCCAGGAGGCCCTGCAGCAGCGCGCCGAGGAGGAGGGCGACTGGGTCGACCGCTGCGGCCAGCTGGTGACGCGGGGGCTGGGCCGCCTGGCCTGGTCCGAGCCAAAGACGTCGGGGGAGGCCATGGAGCGCCGCGTGGTGCGGGCCTTGGCGCCGTCGTCAGACCGCTTCGGCCTGGAGCTGGACCGGCCGGCCTACGTGACCTACCACCTCAACCTGCCGCCTCCCTGCGCGGAGGGGGGCATGGACCAGGATCGAGTGGTGCGCAGGATTCGAAAAGCCATGGTGGACCTGGCGGCCAGCCTCTTCGTCAAGGGAGGCTCCCGCAAGGACCCCGACGCGGGCAGGCACGTGCGCACCCACAGCACCTACATCGAGCGCCACCCCTCGGAGATGCTGCCGCGGATCCTCAACCTGATCTACACGGAGACCAACGGCTTCCACGTCACGCCGGGCCTGGCGCCGCGGAAGGTGGTGGAGAGCCTCTACGATCTGGAGGAGCAAGCCATGGCGGCGGCAGCCAAGCTCTGGCTCAACTGGAACGACCAGGTCCGCCGCTGCGCCAGCGACGCCATCCTCGAGGCAGTGAGCACATACTCCGGCACCTACGAGGCGCCCGAGGAGGGCGGCCGCGGCATCGTCGCCGAGATCAAGAACAAGGTGAATGGCAGGCTCAAGGACCTGGCCAACCCCCGGGTGAAGCGTTCGCTACCCGGCGGCGCCATGGGGCTGGTGCTCGCCACCTCGCTCAGGCTGGAGGGGCTGACCATGGAGCAGGCGGTGCCCCTGGACACCGAGGTGCCAGGCGACGCCCTCTGGTATCGCTCGGAGCAGCTGATGCTGGGGGAGGGCGTCGACGAGGCCGCCTGCAAGGACCGGCGGGTGCGCCTGGCCGCCGAGACCGTGGCCCGCGAGCTGATGGCCGAGATCAGCGCCGCCCGGGCCGAGGTCACGGAGGTGCTGGAGCAGGAGGAGCCCGGCAACCAGGACCCGGAAGAGTGGATGGACCGCCGCGCCAGGGCCGAACGGAAGGTCCAGGCCCTGCGGGTGCTCTTCCTCTCGCGCCGCGCCGCCAGCATGGACGACAAGGCCTGGGAGCGGCGGTGCTTCTGGCGCTGGTACCTGGAGCTGGCCCCGGGCCGCCGGGGCGAGGTGCAGGAGCGCCTGCGGCGCGCCTACCTCTCGCAGGTCTTCATGGGCGAGCTACAGCGGGCCTTCAAGGAGGCCGTCCGCAGCCCGGACGTGGCGCCCATGGACACGTCGAAGCTGCGGTGGGAGCCTCACCGCTTCCCGGAGTGGTTCGCCGGCTGGCTGGTGGAGGGCCAGCGACGCATCGGCGAGCGGCTCCCCTCCATGGAGAAGATCGTCAAGACGCTGTTGCCGGAGGATCTGTTCCTCAACAGGCCCGCGGGCAGCATCCAGCTGAATCACTTCCTGGTGCGCGCCATGAGGAGGATCCCCCTGCCGACCCTCGTCTTCCTCACGGCGTCGGCGCGCCGCGAGCCGTACTGCGCGGCGGCCGCTGCCTGCGGCGGCATGGAGGTCAAGCGGATGATCCGCGCGGCGAACTCCAACAAGCTGGAGACCGACGGCCACTGGCACGACGCGTTGCTGCAGTACATCCACAACGAGCCGAACCTCTACAACCGGCCGGTGCCGGTGCTGTACGACGAGCGGCGTACGGTGGAGGAGCTGTGCGAGCTGGTCTTCCGCAACACCCTGGAGATGGGCTGCCTGCGGCGAGGTCACCCCTACGAGGTGGACCGCCAGGCCCCCCACTCGGCCAAGCTGATCAAGCGCCTGGTGGCGCTGGCCAGCAGTACCGAGGGCTCGCCGCTGCACGAGCACTACTGGCGCTTCAAGGACCTGGACATGCAGAGCGAGCAGGCGGTGTCGGAGGCGGTGTCGGCGGTGCCCTGGTCCGAGCTGCGCTGCCTGCTGGGGCCCGAGCTCTGCCGCATCATGGACACCCCGCGGCCCGACGGCAGCCCGCGCACCTTCCAGGACCTGACGGCCCTGGAGATCTTCGCCATCGCCCACAAGCTGGGGCGGAAGAACAGCTGGATGGAGGTGTAGATCTATCGAGGGCTCGCTGTACTCACCTTCAGACCGACGAGCGGTGTGGTGCGGCTGCCGAGCCTTGGTGAAGAAGTTGAGAGTTGAGAGTTGAGAGTTGAGAGTACGCAAAACGCGGACTCAGGCGTGACCATGAGGCGCGCAGGCGGTGCATCGGGTTGTCCGCCGAGTTTCCAAACACGCAAGATGCGTTGGCCTCGGAAATGTGCAGTTCCGTCGACGGTCCCCTCGGCCCGGTTTCAAGGTGGCGCGCCAGCAGGAGTTGCGGGAAGCACGTAGCCCATGCGCAAGCAGAGCTTGCCTTGTAGCCCGGAGCCCGGAGCCTGGAGCCCTGATCACAGGGCCTCCGCGGCCCGGGGCGATTGCGAATCATGAACTGTGGTGTAGTGCGCTACTGGTCGAGGAAGCTCAGATCCGAGTCGATCTCCACCTCGCGGCACCCCTCGGCCTGGGAGCGGTAGATCGCCTCGATGGTGGCGACGCACCAGTAGGACTCCTTGAGCTCGCTGGTGACGTGGATCCCCGCCGCCACGTCGCCGGCGAACTGGTTGAACATGGAGCTGAACCACTCGGTGTGGGAGGCGTCGTCGAACTTGCTGACGATGGTCTTTTGCTCTTTTTGGCCGCCGGAGAAGATCTGGGCCTCGTCCTCGTCCACCACCACGGCGCCCTCGGCGCCCTGCAGGGCGTAGATCACCTTGCGCACGCCCGCGGTCCAGGAGAGGTGCATCTGCGCGAACCCGCCATCGAAGGTCAGGGCGGCGCAGACGTTGTCCTCCGTGTCGAACTGGGGGTCCAGGTGGTAGGTGCGCGCTGCGGCGGTGCGCGGGGGCTGGCCGCCGAAGAACATGAAGGTCAGGTAGCAGGTGTGGCTGCCGTGGTCCATGACGATGCCGCCACCGGAGTACTTGCGCTCCCGGCGCCAGTCGATGTTCCACTCGGGCGTGCCCTTGGCGTTGGTGGTGCGGAAGGTGGACAGCGTGGCCGAGCGCACCGGGCCGATGCGCCCCGACTGGATGTGCTGCTCCATCTCCTTGACCACCGGGGCGTGCTTGTAGTTGTGGCAGGGGAAGATGGTGACCTCGCGGTCCCGGGCTGCCAGCAGCATGGTGCGCGCCTCCTCCAGCGACACGGTGATCGGCTTTTCGCAGAGCACGTGCAGGCCCAGCTCGGCGGCGGCCAGGGCGATCTCGAGGTGGAAGCAGGGCGGCGTGGCGATGTCGACGAAGTCCAGCTCCAGCGCGGCGGCCTGGGCCAGCAGCGCCTGGTAGGACTCGAAGACCTGCACCCCGGGGATCATCTCCAGGGCGACGTCCCGGCGGGCGTTCACGGGATCGGCCACGGCCACGATGCTGTGGTCCTCCATCTTCATGTAGGCAGGGGTGTGTCCGGTGGAGGCGATGACGCCGAAGCCGATGATGGCACCTTTCATGTGGGAGACCTCGCTTGTGCTGTGCAGTGTTGCCTCTACTGCAGCACCGGCCAGGGTGTCAAATCCTTGAGGCGGATCACGTTGTTGACAGGTTTCCGCGCCCCGCCTGACACGGGCGGGCGTCCGGCCCACCGTCCCGGCCGGACCGGATACCGGACAGGGCAGGGCAGCGCGGCGGAGCGGCTTGCGTAAGCGCGCGTCATCACAGGGCTCTGCCCCGTGAACTTTGGGCACGGCGCTTGCCTGTGCAAGGGGGCATGGAGAGCACGACACAGAGTTCGAAACAGAGCACGAAACAGAGAAGCTGGCCCGCCTCCGAGCGGCCACGAGAGCGGCTGCTCGGGCTGGGGCCCGGCGGCATGACCGACGCTGAGCTGTTGGCCCTGGTGCTCGGCACCTCCAGCCGCGGCTCGGGGGGCGTGCTGCAGACCAGCCGCGACCTCATCACCCGCTTCAACGGCCTGGACGGGCTCGGCAGCTGCCAGCCGGGGGAGCTGATGCAGGTCCCGGGCATCGGCGAGGCCCGGGCCTGCGCTGTCACGGCGGTCATGGAGCTGGCCCGACGGGTGCAGGGGCGGCACCTGCGCCGGGGCGATCCGATCCGCTGCGCCGAGGACGCCTACCGCCGGGTGAAGGCCAGCCTCAGCCTGTTGACCCAGGAGGTCTTCGTGGTGCTGGCCCTGGACGCCAAGCACCGCGCCCTCGGCCTGCGCCAGGTGGCCCAGGGCAGCGCCACCTCGGTGGAGGTCCACCCCCGGGAGGTCTTCGCCCCCCTGGTGCGAGAGGGGGCGGCCGCCGCCATCGTGGCCCACAACCACCCCAGCGGCGATCCGGAGCCCAGCGCCGAGGACCGCGCTCTGACCAGGCGCCTGGTCGGCGCAGGGGTGCTCCTCGGGATCCCGGTGCTGGACCACCTGGTGGTGGGAGGAGGCGGGTGGGTCAGCCTGGCGGAGCGGGGAGAGTTGGTGGTGAGGGGATGAGGACCAAATTCAAAATTTAAAGATGATCCCCCCCCCAGCCTCGGGATAAACTTACACAGAACCATGTAAGATAGGGGACTTGTAAATGCGACGTAGGACTGTTTCTTCGGTCACCGTCGGTTGCGCACTCCTTGCGGCTTCCGCGCTAATCATCACCACAGCATCGGCCATCGTGAACCAGGTGGACGGCCAGGTCGTGCCGATTCAAGGGGGCTCTCCCTGTCCGGGCGTTACCGACCAGTGCCTGCAGACGGCGCTCAATTATGGCGAGGGCATCAACCCGCCGCAGTACCCGCCGGTCTCTCCGGGGCCGATCAACGCGGTGTACGACGCCAACACCGGCCCCGAGACCTTCCTCGTGCCCAAGACGAGCGGGAAGTTCGACAAGGTGACCTTCCGGGTGCTGCAGGAAGGGGCGACATACGAGAACATCTTCGGGTGGTACAACGTGGTGGACCACCAGAAGCGCTACCCGGTGCTCATGTCGTGCGCTGACGGCAAGCAGAGCCAGTACGAGCCGCCCAAGTACGTCGGCGGCAAGCTGGTGGGCGGCTACAACGTGGTGGTCGACTTCCAGAAGGAGTTCACCGCCGGTCGCTACAAGGGCAAGCAGATCGCGTTCTACCTCATCACGCCCGAGGAGGCGCCCGCGGGCCCCGACTGCGCCACCGACCCCTACGACCAGGGGACCCTGGCCAGCGGCGGCAAGCCGATCAACGACGACGGCATCAACGAAAACGACGGTCAGGACGACGACCGCGGCTTCGGCCGCATCTACTACACCGAGAACAAGCTGAACAACGACGGCAACTACGTCCACTACCTTATCTACCAGGGCAAGAAGAACCCGAAGCACTTCTACTTCGCCTTCGAGGACGTCTTCCGCGGCGGCGACAACGACTTCGACGACATCGTCACCAAGGTCGAGGGGCTGGTGCCCACCTGCCAGCCGAAGCAGGAGGTCTGCAACGGCGTGGACGACAACTGCAACGGCGCCGTCGACGAAAACCTCACCCGCTCCTGCTCCAACTCCTGCGGGCCGGGCACCGAAAAGTGCAAGTTCTCCAACGACGGAAACCCGAAGAACGACTGGATCGGCTGCACCGCGCCGAAGATCTCCGCCGAGGTCTGCAACGCCAAGGATGACGACTGCAACGGCATCATCGACGACATCAAGGGCAAGCTGCCGGGCTGCAACTGCGGCGCCTGCAAGGGCAACTACAAGTGCGTCGCCGGCAAGCTGGTCTGCGGCGCGCCCTGCCCGGGCAGCGAAAAGTGCGACGGCAAGGACAACGACTGCGACGGGCTGATCGACGAAAACCTGGTTCGCACCTGCTACTCGGTCTGCGGCGCCGGCATGGAAAAGTGCAGCTTCACCGACGACAAGAACCCGAACAACGACTGGACCGGCTGCACGGCCAAGCTGCCCAAGACCGAGGTGTGCGACGGCCTGGATAACGACTGCAACGGGGTGGTGGACGACAACGTCTCCGGCGCCGGCAAGGCCTGCGACCACCCCAGCGGCGACACCTGCAAGAAGGGCAAGCGGATCTGCGTCAACGGCCTGTGGGTCTGCCTCGGCGCGTCCAAGGGCTGGCCCGAGGTCTGCGACTGCAAGGACAACAACTGCAACGGCAAGATAGACGAGGCCGACGACTGCCCGCCCGGCACCAAGTGCATCAAGTGTGGCTGTCGCCAGAAGTGCACCAGCAAGGAGTTCGGCTGCCCCAAGGGCTACGCCTGCAAGAACAACTACTGCATGCCCGACGCCTGCGCCTACGTGAAGTGCAAGACCGGCACCACCTGCGTCGCCGGCCAGTGCGTCTTCCCCTGCACCGGCACCTCCTGCCCCAAGGGGTACTTCTGTGAAAAGGGTTTCTGCTACGAGGACAACTGCTTCGGCCGGGGGTGCAACGACTCACAGCTGGTCTGCTACCACAAGCCGGGTGACGCCAAGCCCAAGTGCATCAAGCCGCCGTGCCTCTCGGTGACCTGCGCCGACGGCGAGTACTGCAAGGACGGCAAGTGCCTCAAGAGCTGCGGGCCGCTGCTCTGCGGCGCCAAGGGCTACTGCGAGGACGGCCTCTGCAAGAAGAACCCCTGCGAGGGCGTGCACTGTTCGGCGGGCGTTGTCTGCAGGGACGGAAAGTGTGACACCGACTGCATCGACGTCTACTGCGGTGAGGGGCGCGTCTGCCGCAAGGGCAAGTGCGTCTCGGACCCCTGCGTCGTGGTGCGCTGCTACGCCCCCGGCGAAAAGTGCGTCAACGGCCAGTGCATGTCGACCACCATCTACAGCGGCGATCGCAAGGACATCCTCGCCACCAGCGGCGGCGGGGTCGCCTGCAACGTCTCCACCGGCAAGGACAGCGGCATCCCGCGGCCGCCGCCGCTGCTGACGTTGCTGCTGCTGCTCGGCGTCGTGATGCTGGCGCGCAGGGGAGGTGAGCGATGAGCGACCTCAGGCGAATCCTGGCGGCGTTCCTCTGCTGCGCGGCCCTGGCGGCCTGCGACAAGGACACCTACGTCATCGTCCACGCCGGCGACAGCGGCCCCGGAAGCGTGGACCTGCTGGCCAAGCTGGACGGCTGCGTGGTGACCAACAACGGCGTGGAGAAGTGCGACTACCTCGATAACGACTGCAACGGGCAGCGCGATGAGGGGTTCAACCTTCAGACCAGCGCCGACCACTGCGGCAAGTGCAACAACAGCTGCAAGAAGCCGGGCATGACCACCAAGTGCGAGCTCGGCAAGTGCAAGACCACGGGCTGCGCGCCCGGGTACTACGACCTCAACGGCTACGCCAAGGACGGCTGCGAGTACAAGTGCAACCCCACCGGCGTGGAGATCTGCGACCTCAAGGACAACGACTGCAACGGCAAGATCGACGACACGGTCAACACCGACAACGACGTCAACAACTGCGGCAAGTGCGGCAACAAGTGCACCTACCTCAACGGCGTGGGCAAGTGCGTCAAGGGGGCCTGCCAGCTGCTCAAGTGCAGCAAGTGCTTCGTCAACCTCGACAAGAAGGAGGCCAACGGCTGCGAGTGGCCCTGCTGCTTCACCAACGGCAGCGTGGAGAAGTGCGACGGCGTGGACAACGACTGCAACGGCTCCATCGACGACCTGGGCGGCAAGAAGGTCGACCACAAGACCGACCCTGCCCACTGCGGCGGCTGCAACATCTCCTGCTCCATCCCCAACTCCTCCACCGAGTGCAAGGCCGGCAAGTGCGTGTTCAAGGCCTGCAAGACCGGCTTCAAGGACGCGGACAACGACCCGACCAACGGCTGCGAGTGCAAGTTCACCGGCAAGGAGATCTGCAACGGCCTGGACGACGATTGCAACGGCAAGCCCGACGACAAGCTGACGCAGTACCCCGGCAAGTGCGGCCTGGCCACGCCGCCGTGCAAGCAGGGCGTGCTCACCTGCCAGAACGGCATCGAGGTCTGCACCGGCAAGTTGGGGCCCTGGGCCGAGCTGTGCGACGGCAAGGACCAGGACTGCGACGGCAAGCCCGACCCGGTGGGCTGCCTCAAGACCGGCACCAAGCGCGAGCGGCGCCTGGACCAGCCCAACGTGGCCAAACTGGGTAACACCAACTCGGCCCAGCTCAACATCGCCGGCAGCGGCAACAACCTGCTGGCCGTGTGGCAGGACCGGCGCAGCTCCCGGGCCGATATCTTCGCCAGCTACAGCATCAACGGCGGCCTGACCTGGTCCAACCCGGACATCGCGGTGGCCACCGAGAGTCGCCAGAAGCTGGAGCCGAAGGTGGCCTGGGGCTACAAGCAGCGGGCCTACGTGGCCTACGCTCGCTTCTCGGGGCAGGGCTCGTCCTCCACCTCGGCTGGCCCGCGCTACGTCTACCTGCGGCGCTCGGTCAACGGCGGCGCCTCCTGGGGCACGCCGGTGACGGTGAGTACCGGGTCCTCGGTCGGCGACGCGCTCTGGCTCAGCCTGGCAGTGAGCCCCGGCACCCTGGGGGACACTGTGGTGGTCTGCTGGGAGGAGATGGTCATCGTCTCGCCGATCAACCCGACCAACCGCATCCGCTGCAACATCTCCCTCAACAGCGGCCAGTCCTTCGGCACCAGCTCCATGGTGGCCAGCGGCGTGTCCAAGGACGCCATCGTGCCGAGCATGACCATGGACGGCCAGTACACCTACGTCACCTGGCAGCAGGGCACCGAGATCTACGCCGCGCGAGCGTCGCGCACCAACTTCTCCTTCACCTCCGTGACCAAGCTGAGCACGGCGGCGGGGCGCAAGCCGAAGATCGCCACCGACACCAAGGGGAGGGTGATCGTTGTCTGGGAGGACATCAGCGGCAAGCTCATCGACCTCTACGCCTCCGCCTCCACCAACTTCGGCTCCAGCTGGGGCAAACCAGCGCGGGTGGACAACGACGCCCCGCTGGTCAACGGCGACTCCACCAACCCGATGATCGTCTACCGCCCGGGCAACAAGGCCATGGTGGTCTGGGAAGACACCAACCGCGGCAAGCGCGACGTCTACTTCAACGTCTCCAGCGACTTCGGCAAGACCTGGGGCGCCGCAGCGGTGAAGGTCAACGGCAACGCGGCCGGCGCGGCCACCTCGCTGACGCCGTACATCGCGGTGGAGTTGTGGAGCAAGCGGGTCTTCGTGGCCTGGCAGGACTACCGCAACGGCAGCCACGGCGACATCTACTTCAACTTCTCCCTGGACAACGGCAAGACCTGGAACGTACCCGACTACCGCGTGGACGAGTCCAAGCCCGCCGGCGCCGCAAACGCCCGCGCCCCGCAGGTCTACGTCTCACCCCAGCGCGTGGGCCTGGTCTGGATCGACAACCGCGCCCCCTACGGCGGCATCCACAAGACCGGCGCCAACGCCGACATCTACTCCAGCTGGGTCAAGTAGCTCGCTTCGTTCGTCTTTTGGTGGAGATGTGGGGCCAATACCCACGCCCCCTAACAACCTTCGAACCTTGAACCTTCCAACCTTCGAACCGATCAGCCCCCAACCCCAGAGCTGCCACAGGCCCCCAACGGGACGAGAAGCATCAAGCTACTGTTGATCAAGCCTGGGGGGGCTTCTTCGGCTTGCCGGCGCTGAGGAAGACCTGAAAGTCGTCATCCATCGAGGCCGTGTCGGCCGGCGGAAAGGGGTACTGCGAAAACTCGTCGGCGGCCACCCAGCGGTACTCCTTGACCCGCTTGGGCTCCAGCTCCTCGTTGAGCAGCGTGGCGTCGTAGAGCACGAGCTCCACGTCGTATCCCTCGTATTCGTGTTGACGAAAGGCCACCGGCTTGTCCACCTGGATCTCGGCGCCGAGGCGTTCCTTGAACTCCCGCTTGAGGGCCTGTTCATCGGTCTCGCCCACCTCAACTCGCCCGCCCGGGAACTCCCACAACAGCGGCAGCTCGGCGTGCTCCCGACGCTGCGTAATCAAATACTTTCCGTCCTGCTGAATCACGGCCGCGACGACCCGAATGCTCGCTTGCGCCATGGCAATCTCTCCGCGGTTTCCTCTTTATTAACGAAGTCGAAAGGATATCCCAAGACGCCTGAGGAGTACAGCCATGCCTGATGAAGATCTCCGGCAAGTACTGACAGCCGGCGTCGTCAGGGCAAAGATCTACTTCGTCCGCGGACCGACCGCGGCGGGGGTGGCTTGGTTGGTGGTGGTGGGGCGCCCGATCCGGACGGGAAGGCGCCGGAAGAACTACGCGTTCTTCCTCTCCTTGCGCTCCTTGCGGATCTCCTCCACGCGGCGCTTCATGCGCTCCTTGAAGCGCTTGTGGCTACGGCGGCGTCTCATCTTCGGTGACTTTCTATTGTCTCCCCAGCCCATGTATTTGTACCTCTCAAGGATGTTCAAAGGGTCAGTGTATTTAGCCTTTCCTCGCGGCGGCGTCAAGCTGATCCGCTCAGGGCCCGCAACGCCGCAGCAGCACGCCGTGGTCGCCCCCCACCAGCACGTCCACACCGTCGCCCCAGACGGTGCGCAGCACGGCCGTGTTGTCGGTCTTCAGGCGGGGCCATTCCCCGGTGACGCCGGCGTGGCGGATCAGGCGGCCGCCGGAGCCGGCGACCCAGATGTCCGAGGGGCCGCTGCCCCACACCGCGTGATACTGCACTGTGCGCTGCAGGTCTCCGGGCGTACAGGAGCTGACCCCGGTGGTCTGGATCAGGCCGCCGCACCGCAGCTTGTCCTGGCAGCAGGTGCCGACCAGGAAGTTGTCGCTGCCCGGCAGCAGGTACGCGCCGTACAGCTCCCCGGCGTCCCCCGGAGGGGCGCAGGTCCATTTGCCGCTGGCCAGCTTGCAGGCCACGTGGTTGGCCATGTTGTAGGCGTTGCCGTCGTAGTAGTAGCCCACGGCCGCGGCCCGCTTGGTGCCGTCGCCGTGGACGTCCAGCAGCGTCACCCTGTCCCGGGCCAGGGCCGCCACCGCGGACCAGGCCTTGCCGTCGAAGCGCAGGCCGACGCTGGCCTTGCCGTCGCCGCCCACGGCGAAGACGCGGGAGGGGCCGCTGCCCCAGACGCCGCGCAGGGCCGCCTTGGTGCCCGACGCCGCGGCGCTCCAGGCCTTGCCGTTGAAGCGCAGGGCGGTGCCCGCCGAGCCCACGGCGTGGACCTCGGTGGGGCCAAGGCCCCAGACGTCGTACAGGGTCACCGACACGCCCGAGGACATGGCCTTCCAGGCCTGGCCGTCGAAGCGCAGCACCATGCCGCCATCGCCCACGAGGAAGACGTCGGACGGTCCCGAGCCCCAGATGCCGTTGATCCGCGCTCCCTTGGTGGGGGCGTTTTCGAGGCAGACGCCGTCCGCGGAGCAGGTGAGGGTGCCGCAGCGGCCAGGCAGCGCCCCGTCCGGCGGGCCGGCGTCTTCCACCGCCGGGGGCTCGGTGTCACAGGCGCCGAGGAGCAGGGCCAACGAGATGGCGAGCGAGCAACGCATGACCAATAGTATAGCGCGCTCTTCATCAAGGGAGGCGCCCGATGATGGGCCGCCCTCGTCCAGGGGCACCTTGATCGTTTTCCGATCCGTGTCAGCCTTGGCCTCATGGAGTGTGGACGGACCAGGGGCTCCGGGGTGCTGGCTGTGGCGCTGGCCGCGGCGGTGACCTTCACCGGTTGCCGGCGCACCGAGCCGCGGCCCGCCACGCGGCCCACCCGGCGGCCAGCGCCCGCGTCCCGGCCCGCCGCCCCCGACGCCGGGGGCCGCTCCCCCGCACAGGTCCGCAAGCGCGGCAACCACCTCAAGGGCCAGCGCTCCCTCTACCTGCGGCAGCACGCCCACAACCCGGTGGACTGGTACCCCTGGGGGGAGGCGGCGCTGAAGCGCGCCCGCGCCACCGGCCGGCCGATCTTCCTCTCGGTGGGCTACGCCTCGTGCCACTGGTGCCACGTCATGGAGCGGGAGGTCTTCGAAAAGGACGACGTGGCCCGGATGCTCAACGCCAACTTCATCTGCATCAAGGTCGACCGCGAGGAGCGCCCCGACATCGACGCGGTGTACATGACGGCGGTGCAGGCGCTGTCGGGTAACGGCGGCTGGCCGATGTCGGTCTTCCTCACCCCGGATCTAAAGCCCTTCTTCGGCGGCACTTATTTTTCCCGCGCGACCTTCGTCAAGCTGCTCGGGCGCCTGCTGCACGCCTACCGCAACCAGCGCCCGAAGCTGCTGAAGGTGGCAGGCCAGCTTCACCGCGCCATCTCGACCAACCGCCTCTCGCGTTCGTCGGGCAGCGTGGACGAAGGGCTGCTCGAGGAGACCGCCAACCGGGCCACCCTGGACTTCGACGAGCAGTGGGGCGGGCGGCGCGGGCGGATGAAGTTCCCCACGCCTCTGCGCTGGATGACGCTGCTGCGGCGCCACCGCAAGACCGGCCACCGTCGCCTGGCCCAGGTGGTGCGCAGGACCCTGGACAAGATGGCCTCGGGCGGCATGCAGGACCACCTGGCGGGGGGCTTCCACCGCTACAGCGTCGACCGCCGCTGGTTGGTGCCGCACTTCGAGAAGATGCTCTATGACAACGCGCTGCTGGCGAGCCTCTACCTCGAGGCGGCGGTGGTGCTCGGCGAGCCCCGCCATGGCCGCGTGGCGCAAGCCACCCTCGACTTCCTCGTCACGCGGATGCAGGACCGGACCGGCGGCACGCCCCGGGGGCTGTACGCCAGCATCGACGCCGACAGCGGCGGCGTGGAGGGGGCGTTCTACACCTGGACGCCGGCGGAGCTCACGGCGGTGACCGGCGCCAGGGACGGTCCGGCGCTGTCCGCGCTGCTCGGCGTCACCGCCCGGGGGGACGTCGACGGGCGGAGCGTGATCACCCGCCGCGCGGCGCCCGGCGAGGTGGCCCGGTCCCTTGGGCGCCCGCTGGCCGAGGTCAGCCGCCTGCTTGCCCGTTGGCGGCCCCGACTGCTGGCCGCCCGGTTGAAGCGGACGCGCCCCACCCTGGACCGCAAGATCGTCACCGCCTGGAACGGCCTGGCCATCTCGGCCCTGGCCCGTGGAGCCGCCGCCCTGGGCGAGCCGCGCTACGCTGCCGCGGCGGCCGGCGCGGCCCGCTTCCTCTGGAAGAACCACCGCCGTAAGGACGGCCGCCTGTTCAGGGTGTCCAACGCGGGCGTGGCCGAGCACGCCGGCGTCCTCGACGATCACGCCTTCTTCGCCCGGGGGCTGCTGGACCTCTACCGGGCCACCGGCAAGCGCCAGCACCTGCGCCGGGCCCTGGCCCTGCTAAAGATCGTGCGCACAGACTATGGCGCCACGCCGGCCTGTTTCCACCTCACCGGCGTGGGCCAGGAGGCGCCCATGGGCCGGCAGATCCGCGGCCTGGATCACGCCCGCCCCTCCGGCCTGGCGGTGGCCCTTCACGCCCTGGTCTCGGCCGGCGTCCTCACCGGCAAGCAGGCCTACCTCGATGACGCGCGCCGCTGCCTCGCGGCCCAGCGCACGATGATCAAGCGCCTGGGCTACGAGATGGCCTGGTCCCTGGACGTGGCCCAGCGGCTGCGCGGTCCGCTCTACGAGGTGATCGTGGCCGGGGCGCCTGGCGCGGCCAAAACGCGGGCCCTGGTCTCGGCCTTTAACAAGCTGCTGCCGGCCCACGCGGTGCTGGCCCGGGTCCCCGCCGCCGGCCCGGACGCCGCCACCCTGACCCTGCTGCCGCCCGCGGAGAACAAGCAGGCCCTCGGGGGCCGGCCCACGGCCTACGTCTGCGTTCGCGGAAGCTGCAAGCGCCCGGTGCACACCGCCGCCGCGCTGCGGCGCCAGCTGCTCCAGGGGTGGCGCCGCTGAGCACCCCTTATCGCGCTGATCGATTGAATTGATTCCTCGTAGCGCGGGGGCGAAGTCCCCCGCGTCACATTACGCGGGGGACGCCGCCCCCGCGCTACTTCGTTCCCAGGTGATCAACGCAAGTGAGCAGCGCGATAACAGCGGCCATTAAGGTTGATTAGATGTAGGGCGGGGGCTTGTCCCCCGCCTGGACCGGCCGCGGGGGGCGAGCCCCCGCGCTACAGGTCGCCGGGGGTAATCTCGCTTCCCTTGATCGCGCGGCGGACCTCCTCGTCCACGTCCTCCGGGGGCTGACCGGGGGCTCGGGCTCGGCGGCAGGGGCCGGCGTCGGGGTGAGCTTTCTTGGGCGCTTTTGGCGTTTGCGGCGTCTTCGCTTTACCCGCCGGGGGCGGGGCTCGGCGGAGATGATCTCGGCCTCGGGCTGGTTGCGGGGCTTGCGGAACAGGGCCCAGATGTAGCGCCCCGGATGGTCCAGGTCCACGGTGAGGGTGTGGGCCCCCGCCACGTCGGGGCAGTGGACCATGGTGTCGTGCAGGCGCAAGGTAGTGTGGGACTGCCGCACCTTGCCGGTCGGATCCGCGAGGGTGACCTTCTTGAACGGCTTGCCGCCGCCGAGGACCAGGGCGTAGCAGCGGCCGGCCTTCAGGGAGATGTAGTGCTTCTTCTGGGTGTAGAAGTACTGCTCCACCTGGCCACGGCTGGCCTGCACGTACTTGCTCACGCGGATGCGGTCGCTGGCCTGCTGGAACCTGTCCGCGCCGTAGCCGCCCAGCAGCGGCTCGGTGACGTGGTCCAGCACGCCGGTGAAGCGCAGGGGCAGGCCGATGCCGACCAGCAAGATCACCCCCCAGATGATTATCTTCATCAGCCCGGCGCCGGGGGCCGAGGCCTTGCTGCGGTCCTTCTCCTGGATGAAGTAGCCTTCCTGGGACTCGGGCCTGGCCACCACCTCCTTCTTCTGCCGCGCCTCCACGTCCGATACCGGCGCCGTGGCGCCGCAGTACTGGCAGGTCATGGTGAGCCCCTCGTCGGGGACGGAGATTCGGGCGCCGCAGTTTTGGCACTTGGTCCGCTGCTGCCAGATGGTCCAGCGCATGGGCGGCAGTCTACCACGGATGGGGCCTGCCCGGGATTTACCCCTTTTCGCCGCCCCGTCACGCTGTACAATAGGCGACGCATTTTCGGAGGTGCAACGAGCCATGAACGATCACGAGAACTGGGATCGGAGGAGTTTTCTGGGGGTCACAGCGGGGGGCACCGCCGGCGCCGTGCTGGCGGGGTGCAAGACCGCGGAGCCGAAGCCGGTGGTGGTGCTGCCCACACCCCCGCCGCGCAAGCCCAGCCCCCTGGACCAGTTCCAGGTCAGCGAGGAGCTGGCGCGCAAGGTCATGGCCCGGGCGCTGCAGACCGGCGGCGACTTCTGCGACCTCTTCTTTCAGCGCATGCGCAAAAACTACCTCGGGCTGGAGGACTCTGCGGTCAACCGGGCCTACACCCAGGTAGACCTCGGCGTGGGCGTGCGCGTGGTGCGCGGCGTGGAGACTGGTTACGCCTTCACCGAGTCCCTCGACGAAAAGTCCATGATGCAGGCCGCCGAGGTTGCGGCGGCGGTGGCGTCGGGCAAGGCCAAGGCCGCGCCCCAGGCATTCAAGGTGGGCAAGCCGGCCAGCTACTACCCGGTGACCACCCCGTGGCCCGGCGTGCCGACCAAAAAGAAGGTCGACCTGCTGATGAAGATGTACGGCCTGGTCTCGGCCCAGGACAAGCGCGTGCAGAAGATCAACATCAGCTACCGCGACGAGGACAGCAGGGTGGTGGTGCTGGACTCCGACGGCCGCCTTGTGGCTGACCACCAGCCGATGACCGTGGCCTACATCTCCTGTGTGGCCGAGGACAAGGGCCGCCGGGAGTCGAACTACTACGGCATGGCCGGCCGCGCCGGCCTCGAGTTTTTCACCGACGACCGGCTAAAAAACGTCACCCACGAGGCGGTGCGCCGCACCACCGTGCTCTTCGACTCGGTGCCCGGCCCGGTGGGTGAGCTGCCGGTGGTGCTCGGCCCGGGGAGCTCGGGCATCCTGCTGCACGAGGCCATCGGCCACGGCATGGAGGCCGACTTCGCCCGCAAGAAGACCACCATCTACACCGACATGGTGAACAAGAAGATCGCCCCCGAGCACGTCACCATCGTGGACGACGGCACCAACAAGAACCTGCGCGGCTCGATCAACGTCGACGACGAGGGGAACGACAGCAAGCGCACGGTGCTTGTGGAAAAGGGCGTCCTGCGCACGTTCCTGCACGACCGCATCAGCGCCAAGGAGATGGGCGTCGAGCCCACCGCCAACGGCCGCCGCCAGTCGTTCCGCCACATGGTCATCCCGCGCATGCGCAACACCTACATGCTGGCCGGGCCTCACCCTCGCGACGAGATCATCAAGTCGGTGAAGAAGGGCATCTACGCCGAGCACTTCACCAACGGCCAGGTGTTCATCGGCGCCGGTGACTACACCTTCTACATCAAGAACGGCTACCTCATCGAGGACGGCAAGCTGACGAGCCCGATCAAGGACGTCAACATCATCGGCAACGGACCCGAGTCCCTCAAGCGCGTGACCATGGTGGGCAAGGACCAGAAACTGGATGACGGCGGCTGGACCTGCGGCAAGCGCGGCCAGGGGGTGCCGGTGGGCCTCGGCCTGCCCACGGTCAAGATCGCGGCCATCACCGTTGGCGGGACGAAGAAATAGGGACAAGGAGCGAACCATGCTGAACAAGAAGATGGCGAAGGTGGCCGAGCAGGCCTGCGCCCGCGCCAAGAAGAAGGGGGCCCAGGAGGTGGCGACCTCCCTGCGGCGCACCCGCTCCTACAAGGTGGTGGTGCGCGACGGCAAGGTGGAAGAGATCAAGTCATCGGTGAGCCGCCGGCTCTCGCTGCGGGTCTTCGTCGACGGTCGCTACGGCAAGCACTCAACGAGCGATCTGTCCGCCGCTGGGCTCGGCGCCTTCATCGACGACGCGGTGGACATGACCCGCTACCTCATGCCGGACAAGCACCGCTCGCTGCCCGAACCGAAGCTGTACGAGGGGCGCGCCACGGCCGACCTCGGCATCCACGACGCGGCCCACGAGAAGGTGACCACGGCCACGCGCAAGGCGGCGGCCAAGGCGGTGCACGACGCGGCCCGCGCCCGCGGCGGCGACAAGGTGATCTCGGTGGGGGCCGGGTTCTCCGACAGCGCCAGCGAGTGGGTGCTGGTGCACACCAACGGCTTCTCCGACGGCGACCGCTCCACAGGCTACGGCCAGTGGGCCGACGTCAGCGTCAAGGACCCGTCGGGCAAGCGCCCCAGCGACTGGGCCCAGGCACGGTCCCGCCGCCACGCCGCCATGGAGCAGCCGGAGAAGACCGGCTACCTGGCCGCCGACCGCGCCCTGGCCGCCATCGGCGCCGACAAGATCGCCTCGGTCAAGCTGCCGCTGATCATCGCAAACCGCGCCGTCTCCCGCCTGCTGGGCGGGCTGCGCTCGCCGCTCAGCGGCTGGGCGCTGGACCAGAAACGCTCCTGCTTCGACAAGAGCCAGGGCAAAAAGATCGCCTCCAAGCTGCTCACCGTCACCGACGACCCGTTGTTGCCCGGCGGCTTCGGCTCCCGACGCTTCGACGGCGAGGGGCTCTCGGCGGTCAAGCGCTCCTTCATTGAGGCTGGCGTGCTCAAAAACTTCTACATCGACACCTACTACGGCAAGAAGCTGGGCCTCGCGCCCACCAGCGGCGGCGGCTCCAACCTGATCTTCTCCACGGGCAAGCGCGACCTGGACGCGTTGTGCAAGGCCGTGGGCAAGGCGGTGCTGATCACCCGCTTCATCGGCGGCAACTCCAACAGCACCACCGGCGACTTCTCCCACGGCATCGCCGGCTTCCTGATCCAGGGGGGCAAGCGGGCCCGCCCGCTGTCGTCGATGAACGTGGCCGGTAACCACACCGAGTTTTGGAAGACCCTGGTGGAGATCGGCAACGATCCCTACCGCCACTCATCCCAGCTGACGCCCTCGCTGCTGTTCGAGGCTGTGCTGGTGTCGGGCAAGTGATGTCTACACTCACAACACGTCCACCCTGGCCCGCCTGCTGATGGTGGCGCTGCTCGCCGCGGCGCTGTCCGGCTGCCTGCCCACGCGCTGCAAGGAGCTGAACACCGCCGGCGACAAGGCGGTGTCCGACCAAAAGTACGAGCAGGCCATCTCCTTCTACACCCGCTCCCTGGCCATCGAGCCGGACCAGGAAAAGGTCCGCCTCCGTCTGGACTCGGCCAAGTCCCTGCTGCGCCAGATCTACGTGGACAAGATCTACGAGATCGTGGACCGCCGCGGCGCGCCGATTCAGGAGTTTCTGGCGGTGTGGAAGATGTCGGCCACGCTGCCCTCGCTCAACGTGACCAAGCGGCGGGTGGCCAGCATCCGCGTGGACCTCTCCAAGCGCTTCGCCAAGGCCGAGTCGCGTCTGCGCAGCAAGACCGAGCACCATATCTACTACCACCACATGGCCCAGATGCATAAGCTGGTCTCCGACAGGACCGTGGGCCGGGCCCTGCGCGAGGTGGGCGACCTGCTGCGCGACTGGCACCTCAAGGCGCGCGCCAAGGCCGACCGCGCGAAGATGAAGGGGCTGGCCCTGCTGCACACCACCGCCGCGGCCGCCTTCTCCTCCAGCGAGACCGGGCTGTGGGACAACGCCTTCAAGCGGCGCAAGGCGCTCATCAGCAAGCTGGCCATCGACCTCACGCTGAGGGTGACCGCGCGAGGCAGCTCCGCCCACCTGCTGGGCAACTTGCGCCGCAGGGTGCCTGGCATCTACCGCCAGCTGCCCGCGGCGCCCCTGGTGCTGAGCCTCAACGCGCGGCCTGTCGCCACCACCCAGCGCCAGACCAACGACCGCCGCAGCGCCGACTGCAAGGTCGGCACCCGCCGCGTGCGCAACCCCGAGTGCCCCTCCCTGCGCCGCAGGGCCGAGAGCGCCAAGTCGGCGCTGAATTCTGCCGTGCGGGCGGCCGACGCGGTGAGCGCCCGCTGCGGCCAGGAGGCCAACGTCAACACCTGCTCCTCCAGCGTGGACAGCGCCCAGCGGCGAGCCAAGGAGGCGCGCCGCCGCCACGAGCAGCTGGAGGGCAAGGTCGGCAGCTGCCCGGCCACCATCGAAAAGCCCGTATTCAAGACCTTCTTCTACATGCGCCACACCATGTTCCGCCAGGCCGAGGCTGCGGCGAAGCTGACCCTGACCCGGAGCGCCAAGGTGATCAGCTCCCGCGGCGTTCACGGCGCGGCCGCGGCTCAGGACACATTCGGCGACGGCCTCGGCTGCGCCAAGATCGCCTCGGATCCGCTGCAGATCGCCTCCATGGCCAGCCTGCGGGTCACGGCCGAGAGCCGCATGCTCGACAGCAGCCTCGGCGAGCTGCTGCGGATTCGGCGGCGCAAGGCCAAGGCCCAGCTCGCCGGCGGCGACAGCCAGGACCAGCGCTTCGACTCCCTGGTGCGCGCCCGCCTGGTGGACCCCAGCTTCAACCTGGCCAAGACTCAGCTCCACCGCACCATGGCCAGCATGTGGGGCACCGACTTCGACCTGACCAACCGGATCATCAAGTAACCGGGTGAGCTCCCTCGCGTCATCGCCCGAGGTCGTCGTTGTCCCCCTGATCCCCGCCATCCTCTGCGGCACACTGGGCTACGCCGTGGCCACCTTCTGTGGGGTGGGCCTCGGTCACTGGCTGCGTTAGGGCGCCGGCTACTTTTTCTGCAGCGCCGTCCAGACCCGCTCCGCGGTAAAAGGCGAGACCAGCATGCGCGCGCCGGCCGCGTCGTAGATGGCGTTGGAGAGCACCGGCAGCGGCCCGTTGATGCAGATCTCGGAGACGCTCTTGGCGCCGTAGGGGCCCGAGGGCTCGTAGGTCGGCACCAGGATGGTCACAAGCTCTGGCATGTCCGACGGGCCGAGGATCTTGTAGTGCCGCAGGCTCGGGTTGAGGCACCGCCCGTCCGCGCCGAAGCACATCTCCTCGGTCATGGCGTAGCCGAGGCCGTTGGCCACCGCGCCCTCGATCTGCCCCTCGGCCAGGGCCGGGTTGATCGCCGTGCCGCAGTCCACCGCGGCCACGTACTTGAGGATCTTTACCCCGCCGGTGCGGGTGTCCACCTCCACCTCGGAGAAGTGGGCCGCAAACGGCGGCGGCGAGCGGTGGGAGATGGCCGAGTCGATGCAGCCGATCTGGAACTGGTCCTGGGTGTAGAGGGAGTGGTTGGCGATGTCGCTGTAGGACACCGTCTTGCCCTCGGCCTCGGCCGTGGCGTCGCGGAGGGTCACCGCCATCTTCGGCACGCCGAGCATCTTGGACGCCACCAGGTGGATCTGATCCCGCACCCTCATGGCGGTGCGGCGCACCGCCTCGCCCGACAGATACGTGGTGGACGAGGCGTAGGCCCCCACGTCGAAGGGGGTCAGGTCGGTGTCAGAAGAGTAGACCAGGATCTTGTCCAGGGTGGTGTCCAGGGCCTCGGCCGCGATCTGGGCCATGACCGTGTCCGAGCCGGTGCCCAGGTCGGTGGCCCCCACCAGCAAGTTGAACGAGCCGTCCTCGTTCATCTTCAGGCTGGCCGAGGCCATGTCGATCTCGGGGATCGACGAGCCCTGCATCAGGCAGCACATGCCCACGCCGCGGCGGTACCGCCCCGTGTCGGGCTCGCGCTCGAACTTGTCCTTCCAGCCGATGGCCTGGGCGCCCAGTTCGATGCATTTGTCCAGCCCGCAGGAGCCGATCTTCTGCTCCACGCCCTCCTTGCCCTCACCCAGAGCGCGGAACACCGGCGATCCCTGCCCCTCGCGGATATGCAGCTTCTGGCGCAGCGCCACCGGGTCCATGGAAAGCTCACGGGCCGCCTGGTCCATGGCCACCTCCAGGCAGAACGCCGCCTGGGTGCCGCCGTAGCCGCGGTACGCGCCGGCCACTGGCATGTTGGTGTAGACCGAGTCGCCGTCGAAGCCGACGTTGTCGCAGCGGTAGAGCGGCAGGGTCTTGGACCCACAGTTGCACATCACCGTCAGGGCGTGGCTGCCGTAGGCGCCGGTGTTGGTGCGCACCTTCATGTACAGCCCCTGCAGGTCGCCGTCCTCTTTGAGGCCGAGCTTTACCTGCGCCACGGAGGGGTGCCTCGTACGGGACGAGACGAACTCCTCGGCCCGCGTGTACTCCAGCTTCACCGGCCGCCGCACCTTCATGCACAGCGCCGCGACGATGTCCTCCAGCACCTCCTGCTTGGCGCCGAAGCCGCCGCCGATGCGCGGCTTGATCACGCGGATCTTGCGCACCGGGATCTCCAGCGCCTGGGCCACGATGCGGCGCACGTGGAACGGCACCTGGGTCGAGGTGCGGATGATCAGCCGGTCGTACTCGTCCAGGTAGCAGATGGTGACGTGGGGCTCGATGGGGGTGTGCTGCCCGTACTGCGTCTCGGTCTCGGTCTCCACGATCACGTCGCTGTCGGCGAAGGCCGCGTCCAGGTCGCCGATGCGCATGTCCACCTGGGCCGCGACGTTCTTCTGCGGGAAGTACGGCACCGGGATGATGACCTCGGCGTCCTCCTCGTCGTGGATCACCGGAGCGCCGTCGGCGTCCGCCTCGCGGATGTCCAGCACCGCGTCGAGCACCTCGTACTCCACCTCGATCAGCTTGGCCGCCTCCTCGGCGATCTCGCGGGTCTCGGCGGCCACGGCGGCCACGCGGTCGCCCACGAAGCGCACCTTGTTGTCCAGCATCGGCGTGTCGTAAGGCGACGGCTCGGGGTAGCCCTGTCCCGCCGTGGTCTTCATCACCCGGGGCACGTCCTCGTGGGTCAGCACGCAGACCACCCCGGGCAGGTCCCGGGCCTTGCTGGCGTCGATGGACTTGATGCGGGCGTGGGCGTGGGGGCTGGCGAGGATCTTGGCCGTGAGCATGCCCTCGAACTTGATGTCGTCGACGAACATCGGGCGGCCGCAGGCCAGGGCCAGGGCGTCCACCTTGAGCTCACTGTGGGCCACCACCTCGACCGGCGTGCCGTTGGCCAGGAGGGTCCTGGAGTCGTTGGTACCCATCACCACACCTCCTTGTTGATGATCTGCGCGGCGCGCAGCACCGCCTTGATCTGCTTGACGTAGCCGGTGCATCGGCAGAGGTGCCCGTCCAGGGCGCGCCGCACCTCGGCCTCGGTGGGCCTGGGGTTCTCGTCCAGCAGCGCCTTGGTGGTCAGGGCCATGCCCGGCACGCAGTAGCCGCACTGCACCGCCGCCTCGAGGGCGAAGGCCTCGAGGATCGGGTGCGGATCGTCCGGCGAGCCCATGGACTCGATGGTGGTCACGTCGCGTCCCTGCACCGTGGCGGCGAAGAGCAGACAGGAGTAGTGGGGCTGCCCGTCGAGCAGCACCACGCAGCTGCCGCAGGTGCCGGTCTCGCAGCCGCGCTTGGTGCCGACGTACCCCGCGTCGCGCAGGGCGTCGAGCAGCAGCTCGCCTGGCTCCACGAAGAGGGTGGCGGGCTCGTCGTTGATGGTCAGCTCGATCACCATACTCATGCTGCACCTCCCGCGCGCTCCACGGCGGCAACCAGGGCGTCCTCCACGAGGACCCCCAGCAGCTGCTTGCGGTAATCGGATGTGGCCCGATAGTCGGCCATCACCTTGGCCTCCTGGGCCGCCAGTCGCCCGGCCTCGGCCAGGGTGTCGGCATCGGGGGCCTTGCCCGTCAGACTCCCGGCCGCCCCGCTGAGCAGCTGGGGCCGCCCCCGCACGGCGCCCACGGCCACGGAGGCCGCGGCGACCTTGCCATCGGCCAGCGTGACGCTGGCGGCCGCGGAGGCCAGGGAGTGGTCCGTGTCGGTGCGGATGTGCTTGAGGTAGGCCGAGCCGCTGCCGTCGGCCGCCTTGGGCACCACCACCTCCACCAGCAGCTCGCCGGCGGTCAGCAGCTTGGACGGCGGCTGGGCAAAGAGCGTGGCCGCGTCCACGGTGCGCTGCGCGTCCCCCTGGAGCACGAAGCTGGCTCCCAGGCAGAGCAGCACCACCGGCAGGTCGGACCAGGCGTAGACCTGTACGCAGTTGCCGCCCACGGTGATGTGGTTCAGCAGGATGCGCGAGCCGGCCTGGCCCGCCGCCTCCAGCGGAGCGCAGAGCTCATCGCCCAGGTGGCGACGGAGCGCGTCGAGGCTGGTCATGGCGCCCAGGTGCAGTCCGTCGTCCCGCTGCTCGATCCAGTCCATGCCGGCGTCGCGCAGGTCGATGAGCACCTCGACGGTGGACGCCGTGGCGAAGACCAGGGCGGTGCCGCCGGCCAGCACGCGGGCCTTGTCCCCGTGCTCGCGCAGCAGCGCCAGGGCCTCGTCGAGAGAGCCCGGTTGAAGAAAGGTCGTCAACTGTTTCATGGGATCAACCTCCGCCGATGGCGATCAGGATTTCCACGGACTCCACGCCCTGAAGGGGCTGGTCCAGCTCCCTGCGCGCGCCGTCCGCGAGCACGTGCAGGCTCTTTAGCTCTCGGTCCTTGTAGCCCAGGTGGCGCATCAGGTCGGCCACCGTCTCCAGGCCCAGGGTCTCTGCGTCCACCGTCATCTGCCGCTCGGGACTCGGCCGGCGCACGGGCCCCACGAAGCTGACCTGCAATGGATCGTTCATGAGCGGAATATTACTTCAGAATGATGGGGGAAACTAGAGCGCGATGGAGAATAGGCGGGTCGGATCAGCCGCCGGAGGCTGCCGAGTCGGGCGTCCCCTTGTCCGGGGTGGTGGTCTTGGCGTCGGTAGCCTTGGCGTCGCCGGCGCCCTTGTCCGGGGTGGTGGTCTTGGCGTCGCTCGAGCCGGTGTCCGGGCCGGCCTCCATCAGCGCCCGGTCCGGCAAGGCGCCGGAGTCCCACTGGCCGTCACCGTAGTTCACCGGCACCACCTTGACGCTGAGGGTGGAGAAGCTGCTCGTGTCGCGGATCTTGAACCTGATGGCCGCGTCGCCCTTCTTCAGCGCCTTGAGGCCCACGGTCTTTTTGGACTCACCCTTTTTGAACTTGATCACGATCTTGTCGTTGAGCTGCTGGTTGTAAGTCACCGAGACCACGTTGGGGTTGGTGTGGTTGGAGACCTCGACGTAGAGCTTCTCCTGCTGCACCGTCTGGCCGAGGATCACGTCAACAGTGTCGGTGAGCCCCTCGGGGATCTGCTTCTGGTCGAAGGCGTAAATGAACAGCGGCGTCTCCTTGTCCTCGCATGCCCCGAGGACGGTGGCCAGAGCGAGGATCACCAGGGCCGAAGACAGCTTCTTAACGTAGTCCATGTATCTCCTCCTGCAGCGAATGGTTGGCTGCGTATAGAACAGGTAATAGATTTATTCCAGCATGAACGGGCCGCCGGGTCAAAAACCTGGTCCGCCAGGAACCATAGTTCTTAGGGATCGCGCCGTGTTGCCGATAGAGAGTCTGGCAAGGTCATCATCAGGAGCACCTCATGCAGCAAAAAAGAACCACCGAGGAGCGCCGCGCCCACCAGCGCACCTCCCTGAAGGCCTCGGTCAACTGGACCAGCGACACCAACTTCTACACCGGGTTCACCAACGACATCGGTGAGGGGGGCGTCTTCGTCGCCACGCACCAGGTCATGCCCTTGGACTCGGTGATCGAGGTGGAGCTCTCCATCCCGGGCAAGGGCGAGCCGATCAAGGCCGAGGGCCGCGTGCGATGGGTCAGAGAGTACAACGAGCTCAGCGACGCTCAGCCCGGCATGGGCATCCAGTTCCAGGGGCTCTCTTCCGAGGAGCGCGAAAGGATTCAGGCCTTCGTCGGACGACGGGACAGCATCTTCTACGACGAGTAGGTCGGAGGGCTACTTCTCCAGACGCTCCTGGAAGTACTCGATGGTGGCGGCCAGACCCTCGTCGAGGGGCACGGTGGGCTCCCAGTCCAGCCTCTCCTTGGCCATGGAGATTTCCGGCTTGCGGCGCACGGGGTCGTCGGCCGGCAGGTCGCGGTAGACGATCTTCGAGCTGGAGCCGGTGAGCTCGATCACCTTCTCCGCCACCTCGAGGATGGTGTACTCGCCGGGGTTGCCGAGGTTGATCGGCTTGGCGTCCAGCTCCGCCGAGCCCATGAGGCGCACGAAGCCCTCGATGAGGTCGGAGACGAAGCAGAACGAGCGGGTCTGGTTGCCCTCGCCGTAGACCGTCAGGGGCTCACCCTTGAGGGCCTGCACGACGAAGTTCGAGATCACCCGGCCGTCGTCGATGTGCATGCGAGGCCCGTAGGTGTTGAAGATGCGCGGGATCTTCACCGGCACCCCGTACTTGCGCGAGAAGCTGATCGCCAGGGCCTCGCCGCAGCGCTTGCCCTCGTCGTAGCAGGCCCGCGGACCGATGGGGTTGACGTGGCCCCAATAGGACTCCGGCTGAGGGTGGATCTCGGGGTCGCCGTACACCTCGGAGGTGGACGCGATGAGCAGGCGGGCCTGCACCTCCCGCGAGAGCTCCAGCATGTGCAGCGTGCCGATGACGCAGGTCTTGATCGTGCGCACCGGGTTCTTCTGGTAGTGGATCGGCGACGCCGGGCAGGCCAGGTGGTAGACCTCGTCCACCTCCACGACGGTGGGCTCGTTGACGTCGCCGCGCATGAGCTCGAAGTTCGGGTTGTCACGCAGGTGGAGGACGTTGGCCCTCGATCCGGTTAAGAAGTTGTCCATGCAGATCACCTCGTTGCCGTCGGCCAGCAGCCGATCGCAGAGGTGAGAGCCGAGGAAGCCGGCGCCGCCGGTCACCAGGATCCGTTTATTCACTTCATGCCTCCAACACGGTGAGGGCCTCGTCGAGGATATCGCAGGCCTCCAGCGCCGTATGTTCGTCGATGCAGAGCGGGGGGTTGATGCGCAGCCGCGGCGCGTAGGCCATGGTGAGCAGCCCGCGGCGCATGCACTCGGTAAAGAGTCGCCTGCAGCGCTGGCTGTCCAGCGGCTGCCGGGTCTCGGGGTCGGCCACCAGGTCCACGCCGATGAGCAGCCCGCGGCCGCGCACGTCGCCCATGGTCGGGTGGCGCTGCTGCAGCTGCTCCAGGCGGCGCAGCATGGCCGCGCCCACCTTGGCCGAGTTCTCCACCAGCCCCTCGTCCTGCAGGATGGTCAGGGCCGCCGAGGCCGCCGCTGCTGCCAGGGGGTTGCCGCCATAGCTCGACGAGCTGAAGCTGGGCCGCGACCAGGGATCGGCGACGACGATCTCGTCCGTGGAGATGACGCCCGTGACGGGGAACCCCGCGCCGAACCCCTTGCCCACGGTGATGATGTCCGGGCTCACGCCGAACTGCTCGCAGCCGAAGCTCGTGCCGGTGCGGCCGAAGCCGGTGATCATCTCGTCGCAGATGAACAGGGCGTCGCGGTCGTGGGCCAGCTGCTCCATGGCCTGGAGGAACTCCGCCGGCGGCACCACGTTGCCGTTGGTGCCCTGGATCGGCTCCACGATGATGGCCGCCAGCTCGCCGGTGGTCTCGTGCTTGAGCTTGTCCTCGGCGAACTGGGCGCAGAGCATGCCGCAGCGGTCGAGGGTGGTGTTGAACGGGCAGCGGTAGCAGTCGGGGTAGGGCGCGTTGAAGGTGCCGGGCAGCATCGGCCCGAGGCCGTGCTTGAAGGTGCTGCCCATGAGGTTGAGCACGCCGCCGGTCTTGCCGTGGAAGCCGCCCCAAAAGCTGAGCACCTCGTGCATGCCGGTGTAGGCCCGGGCCAGGCGCAGGGCCGACTCCACGGCCTCGGACCCGCCGGAGTAGAGCTGCACGCGGTTGAGCCCCTCCGGGGTGAAGTCGGCCACCTGGGCCAGCAGCCGCGCCCGCGCCTCGGTGCAGTGGGAGCCGACCACCAGGCGCCCGGCCTGCTCGGCCAGGGCCTCGGCGTAGCGCGGGTGGGCGTGGCCGATGCTGTTGACGCAGATGCCGGCGAACAGATCGATGTAGGTGTTGCCGTCCACGTCGGTGAGGTGCGCCCCCTGGCCGTGGTCCATGGCCAGCCCGGCGATCTGCCACACACCCTGGGTGCCCGGGGCGAGGAAGGGTGCCTCGGACTCCACCAGCTGGCGGCTCCTGGGCCCCGGTACCTCTGTGACCATTTCAATGCTCTGGCGGGCGCACACGGGTCGTTCTCCTCGTGGATCGGATGACCCTTTTTCCCGGCCCCCGCCTGGGATGTCAAGTCGCTTTTGTGGTGGCTCCTGTAATATGCTCCCCCGCCATGGCTGTATCACACACACACGATCACGATGCCGTGGTGGTCGGGGCAGGGAGCGCGGGGGCGGCGGCGGCGTATCACCTGGCCGGGGCCGGCCTGCGGGTTGCGCTGTTGGACTCCCGGCCCCTGGACGAGGCCGGCGCGCGCTGGGTGGACGATGTACCGCCCTGGATGTTCGACCTGGCCGAGATCCCACGCCCCGAGCCCCCCGAGAAGCGGTGCGACCGGCTGCCGGTCAGCCTGCTGGGGCCCCTGGGCCGAGGGCGCGTGCGGCTGACTCGCCCCATGTGGGGCGTGGACATGCGCCTGCTCACCGCGCGGCTGCGCGCCATGGCCGCTGAACGGGGGGTGGAGCTGCTCGGTCGCGCCAGGGTCACTGGCGTGGAGCTGGCCAGCGGGCTGCGCCCGGCAGGGGTGCTGGCCTGCCACCGTGGCCGCGACGAGGTCTTCCGCGGGCGGCTGCTGGTGGACGCCAGCGGCCTGGCCCAGGTCCTGCTGCGCCGGGTCATGCAGCTGAGCCGCTGGTGCCCGTCCGTCCAGAGCGCCGACCTCTGCTCGGCGGCCCAGCGGGTCTGCCGGGTGGCCGACCGCGACGCAGCGCGCCGGTACCTCGACGAGCTGGACGCCGGCGAGGACGAGGTCGTGGCTCGTCTCGGCATGTTCGGCGGCTTCTCCACGCGACAGGTGCACCTGCACCCGGGGCTGGAGACAGTGGAGCTGTTGCTCGGGGCGATCCAAAAAACCGGCCGCCCCTCGGGGATTCAGCTGCTGGATCGCTTCGCCGACGACCTGGGCTGGGTCGGCGAGGAGATCTTCGGCGGCCAGGCGCTGATCCCGGTGCGGCGGCCCTACGACCGCCTGTCGGTGCCCGGCCTGGCCCTGGTGGGGGACGCGGCCTGTCAGGTCTTCCCGGCCCACGGCAGCGGCGTGGGCGGCGGCCTGGTGGCTGCCTGCATGCTGGCCCGCAACGCCGTGCGCCACGTCGATCCAGGCTGCGAGGCCGCGGGGTGGGGCTACCAGCTGGACTACCAGCGCACCCTCGGCGGCGTCAACGCTGCCTACGAAGTATTCCGTCAGGCCATCGAGACCCTGAGCCAGGCGGAGACGGAGACTCTGTTGGAGCAGGGCCTGGTCCCCGCGGGGGCCACCCTGGCCTCCCTGGACCAGCGCCTGCCCCGGCTGAGCGCGGCCGAGATCTTCGACGTTGCCCGGGCCGCCACCGGCGCCCTGGGCGTGGCCAGTCGCATGGCGCCGGTGCTGCCCCGCATGGAGGCCGTCCACGCCCTCTACTCCCTCTACCCCCGCACGCCCAACCACCCCTGGCTGCGGACCTGGTCCAGGTTGGCGGCCCGGGTGGGCGGCTGGCAGCCCGACCTGTAGCCCCGATTTGATGGAGCCTCCAACGCCAACTCTGCCGGCGTCCATTTCATATACAGTCCATGGTTTTAATCACCATGTTGGATTATATTAAGGTGTCGTTCGCGCCGGTTTCATCGGAGCGGACCGATAGGAGTAAACGTTTGGCAGGGGAAACAACACGGGACGGCACGGGCTCGGCGCTGTCCATGCTGCGCTCGGTGGAGCCGGCGGATCTTGTGGCCCTGGGCCACCTGCTCCGTCCCCACGCCTGTATGCTGGTGCGGGATCTCCATCACCGCTACCAGGAAGCTCTCGGATCCTCCACCTTCTTCTCCAGGACAGCCTTCCACCTCTGGCAGATGGAGGCCCTCCACGGCATGCTGACGCGACTGAGGGAGGGCAGCCGCAACATCGTGGTGGACTGGCAGATGAGCCGCGCCCGGCGGCTGCGCCAGATGGGCTTGGGCTTTGACGAGGCGTCGGTGCTGGTCCAGCTGCAGCGGCAGACCTGCGGTGGCTTCCTCGAGCGTTGCGAGCTGGGCAGCGGAGACCGGCTGGCGGCCGCCGAGTCCCTCAGCGCGCTCAGCCAGCTGCAGCAGTTCGCCCTCGCCTGCGCCTACTTCCGCCACCCGGGCCGCAGCGAGCCCGCGGCCCAGACCTCCATGGTCGAGGAGGTGGCGCGCATCCAGAGCGAGTACGCCGCCCGGGAGTGGTTCTGCGGCATGGTCGGGCGTAGCCTGCCGATGCAGCGCCTCTACGAGACGCTCACCGCCGCGGCCCAGACCCGCAGCGCGGTGCTGCTGGTGGGGGAGTCCGGCACGGGCAAGGAGCTGGCCGCCCGTGCGATCCACCGCCTCAGCGGTGACGCCATGGGGCGGTATGTGCCGGTCAACTGCGCCACCCTCCCCAGGGAGCTGATGGACAGCGAGCTGTTCGGCTACATGCGCGGGGCGTTCAGCGGCGCGGGCCAGGATCGGGAGGGGCTGTTTCACGCCGCCGACTGCGGCTCGCTCTTCCTCGACGAGATCACGGAGCTGCCCCTGGACTCCCAGGCCAAGCTGCTGCGGGTGCTGCAGGAGCAGTTCGTGCGCCGGGTCGGCTCAACGCGGGAGGACCCCATCTCGGTGCGGGTCATCGCCTCCACCAACGTCCCCCTCATGGAGGCGCGGGACGGGGGTCGCCTGCGCCGGGATCTCTTCTACCGCCTGCAGGGGTTCGTGGTCACCCTGCCGCCGCTGCGAGAGCGGCTGGAGGACGTGCCGCTGCTGACGAAGCACTTCATCCGCCAGATCAACTCCGCCAACACGGGCGCCTGTCAGGGCATCGCCAACGCGGCCATGACGCGCCTGCAGAGCCACCACTGGCCGGGCAACGTCCGCGAGCTGGAGATGGCGGTCACGCGCAGCGTGGCCACCTCGGACGCGCCCGTGATCCGTACGCGAGATCTGCCGCAGGAGATTCGCACCGCCGGCGCGCCAACGCCAGCCGCCGAGCCCGAGGCGCTGTCGCTCAAGGAGGTGGAGCGCCGGGCCATCGCACAGGCGCTGCAGGTGACCCAGGGCAACAAGAGCAAAGCCTCGCGGATCCTCGGCATTTCCCGCAAGCAGCTCTACGTCAAGATCCAGCGCTACGGCCTCGGCCAGCCCGTGTAACCTTTCCATACACTGTTACCTTATTACACAGTTTGCTCTCCAGCCCCTGAAATCAAGCACCCGCGTACCGGTTTATGGCTTCGAGGGGTGATCTGTTACCGTAGGTAACACCCCCGCAGCCCGGACCCCCCGCGCAAGCCCTGAAGATCCTGTGGTTCGTACTCGGCACAGTCCTTGCTTATGGGGACGCCATGGGCACCCGTGGTGAGACCAAACTGAAGCCAGCGCCGGACAGCTTGCAATCGATCAACCCCGTCTGGCTCGGGACGAACCTCCCCTGCCGGGCAGCCTGCCCGGTGAGCACCCACGCCGGCGGCTACGTCTCCCTCGTGGCGGCGGGCCGTTACGAGGAGGCTTACCTGCTGGCGCGCGGCCCGAACCCCTTCGCCTCGGTGTGCGGCCGTATCTGCGCCCACCCCTGCGAGGCGGCCTGCCGCAGACAGCACCTGGATAACCCCGTGAGCATCCGCGCGCTCAAACGCTTCGTCACCGAGCGGCACGGCGTGGAGAGCGCCTGCACCTTCGAGTCCATCGCCAAGGTGGTGGAGGTGCCGCGCCCCGCGACGGAGAGCGGGGGTCGCGTGGGTGTGGTGGGCGCTGGCCCCGCCGGGCTGTCCTGCGCCCACGACCTGCGCCTGATGGGGCACGAGGTGGTGGTCTTCGACGCGGCGCCCGTGGGCGGCGGCATGATGCGCATGGGCATCCCGGAGTACCGGCTCCCCCGGGAGGTGCTGCAGAGCGAGATCGACTTCATCGAGCACCTCGGCGTGGAGATCCAGTACGGCGTGGAGATCGGCCGCGACATCTCCTTCGCCAGCCTGATGGACGAGTTCGACGCGGTCTTCCTCGGCCCCGGGTGCCGGCGTGGCCGCTCCCTGGAGATGCCGGGCATGGACCTCGACGGCGTGCTCACCGCGGTGGACTTCCTCGTGGCGGTCAACCTGGGTCAGCCCATGGAGATCGGCGAGGACGTCGTGGTGGTTGGCGGCGGCAACGTGGCCTTCGACGTGGCCCGCACCGCGCGCCGCTTCGGCGGCACGTCCGAGGCGGACGAGCTGCACCACAACCTGATGCTGGACGCGGCCCGCACGGCCGCGCGCACCCTCGGCAAGCGCGTGACGTTGGTCTCGCTGGAGGACGGCGACGAGATGCCCGCCGACCCCGAGGAGATCGAAGAGGGCGAGCGCGAGGGCATCACCCTGGTGCACCGCCGCGGGCCCGCCGCGGTGATGGGCCAGGACGGCAAGGTGCGGGCGCTGCAGACCAGAGACGTCTCGCAGGTCTTCGACGAGCAGGGGCGCTTTTCGCCGAAGTTCGTGGAAGACAGCGAGCGCGAGCTGGACTGCGACACGGTCATCTTCGCCGTGGGACAGATCGCTGACCTGTCCTTCCTCGGCGAGGACCACGGCCTGAAGCTGAACCCGAACAACACCATCAACGTCAGCCGCGAGACCATGGCCACCTCCCGCGAGGGGGTCTACGCCGGCGGCGACGTGGCCTTCGGCCCGCGCATCGTCATCGAGGCCGTGGCCGAGGGGCGGCGCGCGGCGCTGGCCATGGACTCCTTCCTCACCGGCCGCGAGGACGCGGCCCCGACCCTGGCGCTGCGCACCTTCGACACCCACGGCTACGAGCACCCGTTCGCCGCGGGAGACTACGAGCAGGTCAGCCGAGGCGAGGTGACCACCATCCCCGTGGACCAGCGCTCCGGCGAGGCCCAGGTGGAGCTGAACTACACCGAGAAGGAGGCGTGCCTCGAGGGCTCGCGCTGCCTGCACTGCTGGATCAACACCATCTTCGACTCCCGTTCGATGAACGGCTCGGAGTGTATCCAGTGCGGCGGTTGCGTGGACGTCTGCCCCGAGGACTGCATCGACCTGGTGGGGCTGCTGCGCGTGGCGGCGGCCCGAGATGATGACGAGACCCCCCTGCGGCTCGCCGATGGTAGCCCGTTGACGCTGGGAGACCACGGCGCCGCGCTGCTCAAGGACGAGACGCGCTGCATTCGCTGCGGGCTCTGCGCACGGCGCTGCCCGGTCGGGTGCATCTCCATGCAGGGATTCTACGGCGGCCGGCAGGAGATCGACCTGCTGGCCATGTGCGAGGAGCGCCTGTGACGACGACCCAAAGGAGGCTGGGACATGGCCCTGGTTGATGACCTGAAGGCCCCCCTGAAGGAGCATGAGATGAACCGGCGCGGCGCGCTGGTCAAGATAAGCGGCGGCGCCTTTACCGTGGCCTGCGGCGGCGCGCTGATCATCTCGGAACAGTTCATGCGGCCCAACGTGCTGTTCGAGCCCGCGACCAAGTTTCGCGTGGGTCGCCCGGAGGAGATCGCGCCGGGGTCGGCGGTGTTGCTCAAGAAGCGGAAGCTGATGGTGGTCCGTGACGACACGGGCTTCTTCGCCATGAGCACGGTGTGCACCCACCTCGGCTGCACCACCCGCTACCAGTCCGAGGAGCGCACCATCACCTGCCCCTGCCACGGCAGCCAGTTCGACATGACGGGCAAGGTCACCGGCGGGCCGGCGCCGCGTCCCCTGGACCGCTTTCAGATGGCCGTGGAGAACGGCCACCTGGTGGTGGACACCCGCAAACCCGTGGCGGCCGACGCCGTGTTGAAGGTGTAATCGTGGCTGAAAGAGGCACATCCGGCGTTTCCGACATGCTGCGCCTGCTCACCAACAACCGCATCTTCCGCTCGGTGGTCCGCCACGGCTACCCCGACACCAACCGCAACCGCGCGCTGGCCATCTTCACCAACTTCGTGCTGCACACGCACCCGGTGAAGGTGCGGCTCAAGGCCATCGCCTTCACGCGCACCTTCTACCTCGGCGGCATCAGCGCCATCATGTTCTTCTTGCTCACCATCACGGGCCTGATGCTGATGTTCTACTATCACCCCTCCGTGCCGCGGGCCTACCTCGACATGAAGGACCTGGAGTTCGTGGTCTCCGCGGGTGTCTTCCTGCGCAACATGCACCGCTGGGCTGCCCACGCAATGGTGGCGGTGGTGTTCTTGCACATGGTGCGCGTCTTCCTTGCCGGCGCGTACCGACCACCGCGAGAGTTCAACTGGGTCATCGGGGTGGTCCTGCTCGGCCTGACCATCCTGCTCAGCTACACCGGCTACCTGCTGCCCTGGGACCAGCTGGCGCTGTGGGGCGTGACCGTCGGCACCAACATGGCCAAGGCCGTGCCGGTGCTGGGCGACGACATCTCCTTCTTGCTGCTCGGCGGCTACCAGGTGGACGAGAACACGCTGGTGCGGTTCTACGTGCTGCACTGCGTGCTGCTCCCCCTGGCCGCGGTGTTGGCCATCGCGGTCCACATCTGGCGCGTCCGCAAGGACGGCGGCATCTACATCCCCGACGAGGAGCGCGAGGCGAGCGCTGGCGACGACGAGGTGCAATCATGAGCACGGGGTTTCAGATACACCCTGGCGAAGACGCGCGCAAGGAGCCGGTCCGCCTGCTCGTGGTCCAGGAGGACCAGCGCCCGGTGGTCGACCTGCACGACGACGAGATGGTGATGACCATGCCGCACCTGCTGGTGCGCGAGCTCATCGTCTTCGCCGCAGCGACCATCGTGATCGTGGTGGCGGCGCTGCTCTTCGACGCTCCCCTCGAGGAGCTGGCCAACCCCCAAAAAACCCCGAACCCTTCCAAGGCGCCGTGGTACTTCCTCGGCCTGCAGGAGCTGCTCCACTACTATTCGCCGCTGATCAGCGGCGTGGTGCTGCCCGGGCTGGTCATGGGCGCGCTGGTGGTGGTGCCCTACTTCAACGTCAACCTCCAGCGCGAGCCGCTCTGGAACACCGGCCGCCAGCGCAAGCTGTTCGGCATCACGGCCTTCGTGCTCGCCGCCTCTGCCGCGTTCTACTACACCGGCGCCCACCCTGTGTGGCCGCTCATCGTCCCCACCCTGGCCATCGGCGCGGTGATGGTGCTCCCGGGCCTGTTCGGTACCGAGGGGCGCCTGCTGCGCTGGCTCGGCACGCGCAGCCTGGCGTTTTGGATCTTCATCTGGTTCCTGGTCGCCACCGCAGTGCTGACGGCCATTGGCGTCTTCTTCCGGGGACCGGGGTGGGCCTTCACCCTGCCCTGGGTGCACGGGATCTACTAAAATGTCCAGAGCAACAGCCACATCCGTCCAGCGGACCCTACGGCGAAACCTCTCCATCCTCGCGGTGCTATCGGTGGCGTTGCTGGCGCTGCTGGCCATCGCGCCGGCCAAGGCCTACTTCTCGGAGTGGCGCGGGATCCAAAAGCAGTACAACGCGCGCGCCGCCAAGGCCGGTCTCTCAACCATCAAGCCGGCCCTGGCTCAGATCTGGCGCCCGGAGGTCAAGCTGACCGATCGCTGCACCACCTGCCACCTCGGCATGGGCGGCGCCGCGGCGCTGCCCAAGGGCAAGGCGCTGTTCGGCGCCCACCCCAACGTGCACCACGAGGTCGCGTCCATGGGCTGCACCATCTGTCACCGCGGTCAGTGCCGGGCCACCTCCAAGAAGGCGGCCCACGGCCAGAGCAAACACTGGGAAGACCCGATGCTGCCCAAGGCGCACCTGCAGGCCTCCTGCGGGCAGTGCCACGCCGCCGCGGCCAAGGTCCCGCCGCTGAGCCTGGCCCGTAAGGGCGAGTACCTCTTCGACATGCACGGCTGCAAGTCGTGCCACGTCGTCGACGGCAAGGGCGGCAAGGTCGGCCCCGACCTGTCCGGCGTGGCCCTCAAGGGCTATGACCGCAAGTGGCACGTGCGCCACCTGCGCGACCCCCAGGGCACCGTCGCGGGCTCGAAGATGATGTCCTTCGGGCACCTCACCGACGGCGAGGTGAACGCCATCATGGCCTACGTCGAGACCCTGATCGGCGCGCCCAAGCTCATGCGCGGCAAGGCCGTGGCCGTGGAGCAGGGCTGCCGCGGCTGCCACAAGATCGGCGGCGTCGGCGGAGACAACGCGCCGGACCTGTCCAACATCGCCGCCAAGACGGCGGTGGACCTGGACTTCACCCACGTCAAGGGCCCCAAGACGATCGTGGCGTGGCACAAAGAGCACCTGCGGCGTCCCAGTGATGTCTACCCCGGCTCCAAGATGCCGGTGTACCGACTTCCCCCTGGCGATGAGGATTCGCTCATCACCTATCTCCTCTCATTGCGGGCTCCGCAGGTCCCTCTGAAGCTGTTGCCGAGGAAGACCCGCGCCGCGAACCTGCAGGTGACCCGCGACATCCCCACCGACGGGGCGTCGCTCTTCCGCGCGTTCTGCTCGGCCTGCCACGGCTCCAAGGGTGAGGGGCAGGTGATGAAGGCGCTGGACACGACCGTGCCCGCCGTGGGCAACCCGGACATGCTGTCCATGGTGTCGGACGCGTTCCTGCGCCAGACCATTCGCGACGGCCGCCCCGGGCGGGAGATGCCGTCGTGGGGCGGACGTGAGGGCGGGCTCAAGGACAGCGAGATCACCGAGCTGATCCGCTACCTGCGCCGCAACCAGAAGAGCGCCCCGGGCGTCGACAAGGTCAAGGTCGCCATGGCCACGGCCGACAAGAAGCTGGGCCGCACGGTCTTCAAGGCCGACTGCGCTGGCTGCCACGGGCTCGACGGCACCGGCACGGTCATCGCGCCGAGCGTCGTAAACAAGGAGCTGCTCTTTGCAGTGTCCGCGGGCGCTGACGACAAGGTCAGCAGCTACCTCTACGACACCATCACCCGCGGCCGGGCCAACACCGCAATGCCCGCGCACCGCGACTACGACGCCCAGACGCTGGCTGGCATGATCGCCTGGCTCCGCGGCCACGACGGCCCGGCGGCCACCAAGGCCGCGCAGCGAAAGGTCATGGCGGCCAAGGTCAGCAGCGTGCTCGGCACCACCAAGCTGATGGAGTACCGCGCCTCGGGCAACTCGGCCTACGGACGGCACCTCTTCCGCGGCATGTGCGAGGGGTGCCACGGCCCGGCGGGCCAGGGTGGCGTGGGACCGTCCATCTCCAACCGCGCATTCCTCAACGCCGCCAGCGATGGGTTCCTCGCCAGCAGCATCATCCTCGGCCGCGGCGGCCGCCCGATGCGGCCCTTCGGCCCCGACGGCATCGCGCGCCTCACAGGCCGCGAGGTCGGGGACATCATCACCTTCCTCCGCCTGGAGGGTTCGCGGCGGGCCGCCGTACCGCCCAGCCGCAAGGTCCGCGGCAACGAAAAGCGCGGTGCGAGCAGCTTCGCTCAGCTCTGCGCCGGTTGCCACGGCGTCAAGGGCAAGGGCAAGACCGCCCCCGCCCTGGCCAACAAAAAGTTCCTCGAGATCGCCAGCGACGGCTTCCTGCAAGCCACCATCGCCCGGGGCCGACGTGGCACTGCCATGCGCTCCTGGGCCTTCGGTGGCTTCGGCTTCGCCGAGCTCGCGCCCCAGGAGATTAACGATATCGTGGCCTACATCCGCTCCTGGCGTCCGCGCCGGGCGGACGTCAGCGCCAGTGCCGTCATCAAAACCAAGAAGAGCAACTAGGAGACTCGCATGCGCCGTCATAGCCGACGCCAGTTCATCAAGCACTCTGCCGCCGCCGGCGGCGGCCTCGCCATCACCGGGGTCGTTTCCTGCAAGGGCGACAAGAAAGGCGAGCTCGCCAAGGTGGTCAGCGCCCGGGCCAAGAAGAAGGCCGGACGTTCGGAGCACCTGGCCCAGTGCCCCTACTGCGGCGTGGGCTGCGCCACCGTGATCCAGGTGGAGAAGGGCCGCATCGTGGGTATGGTGCCGGACAAGGAGAGCCCGGTAAACAAGGGCGTGCAGTGTATCAAGGGCCTCACCGCCTGGGAGCCGACCTACGAGGATCGGCTCACCGCCTGCCTCGTGCGCAAGGACATGAGCGACCCGATCACGGGCCACGTCTCCGCCACCAAGGGGCGCTTCGACGACTCCGTCTGGCGCGAGGTGAGCTACCACGAGGCGTCCAAGATCGCCTCGGAGAAGATCGCCGCGGTGACCAAAAAGTACGGCGGCAACTCCGTCGGGCTCTACGGCAGCGGCCAGCTCACCGTTGAGGGGCAGTACCTCGAGAACAAGTTGATGAAGGGCGTGATCGGCTCCAACACCATGGAGGCCAACGCGCGCATGTGCATGACCTCGGCGGTGACGGGCTACATCAAGTCCCTCGGCTCGGACACGCCTCCCGGCTGCTACGACGACATCGAGCTGTGCGACTTCATCTCGTTTTGGGGTCACAACCCCCGCGAGGCGCACCCGATCATCTACTGGCGCGCGGCGGACCACAAAAAGAAAAACGGCGTCCCGTCGATGGTCGTCGATCCGCGGCGCACGGCCACGGTGCAGGGCTTCGAGGCGATCAACTCGAAGAACTCCTACCACGCCCAGATCATCAACTCGGACATCACGTTCCTCAACAACATCGCCTTTGTGTTGCTCAAGGACCACCCCGACGTCATCGCCTACGACCTGCTGAAGAAGCACGTCGAAGGCTGGGAGACCTACATCGCGGGGATCAAGGCCCGCTACGACCCGGAGAAGACGCGCAAGGTCACGGGGCTGGATCCGGCCTTCGTCAAGACCATCGCCGGACACTGGGCTGCGGCCACGCGCAAGGGCAACGCCCGCGGGCGCGGCGGCGTCGTGACCTACTGGGGCATCGGCTACAACCAGTCGATCCACGGCCAGCACAACACCATGAGCATCGTCAACCTGCACCTGCTCACGGGCAACATCGGGCGCCCCGGCGCCTGCCCGTTCTCCCAGACGGGGCAGCCCAACGCCATGGGCGAGCGGCTCACCGGCGGCCTCACCGGGCGCCTGCCGTTCAACATCGGCATCAAGGACGACAAGCACCGCGCATGGATGGCCAAGCAGTGGGGCTGCAGCCAGGCGCACCTGGACAAGGTCGCCAAGCAGAAGAACCCGGGCATGGCCATCGGCATGATGGAGCGCGCGCTCAAGGGCGACCTCAAGGCGATGTTCTTCATCTACGCCACCCACATCGACCTGCCCGAGAGCAACACGTTGGTTCGGCCGGCCATGGCCAAGACCTTCACCATCTCGCAGGACATCTACCGCCACGCGCCGAACCTGCTCTACTCTGATGTCGTCTTCCCGGCGGCCACCTGGGGCGAGTGGACCAGCGGCACCTACATCAACTCGGAGCGGCGCTTCTACGTCGTGGACGGCATGGCCAAGGCCCCCGGGATGACCGTGGGCGGCAAGCCGATGACGGACAAGAAGGGCAAGGTCATCGAGTGCAAGCCGGACATGGACATCGTCATCGACAAGGGGATCGAGATCGCCGACCTGCTCGGCATGGACGGCAAAAAGCTCTTCCCCTACAAGAAGCTGCCCAGCGGCCACTACGACTCTCAGGAGGTCTTCCGTGAGTTCCTCCGCGCCTCCAAGGGCACGGACGCGGACATGACGGGCATGCTGGCGGTGGAGCAGCGGCTGAAGAAGACCCCCTACGAACAGATCCGCGGCCTGCGCGGCATCCACTGGCCCTCGCCCACCATGGAGCTGGCCCTCAAGGGTGGCATCAAGCGGCGCTACATGTACCAGGAGAAGGGCTGGGAGAAAAAGCCCTACGGCGCCTTCCGGCGCAAGGGCGGCAAGGCCCTGATGAAGCTGTGCGAGCAGGACTACACCGACCGCGAGAAGTACATCGCCAAGATGCGGGACTACGGCGTCAAAAAGGACCTCTACTCCATCGACAACATCGGCGACCTGGTGGCCATTCGCGACCGGGGGCTGACCCCCGAGCTGCCCGACATGGAGTACGCGGGCAAGCCGGGGGCCCTGGTGCCGGAGGGCAAGTACCCCTTCTGGCTGCTGCTCGGCGTTGTCTACGAGCACTTTCACACGGCCAAGACCATCCGCGGGGCGACCACCCGCCGGCTGGTGCCCGAGCAGTACCTGGAGCTGCACCCGCGGGACGCCCGCAACTACGGCATCGAGGACGGCGACTGGGTGCGCATCACCACCCGCCGCGGCAGCTACGAGGCGCGGGCCTGCGTCGACGGCGCGCGGAGCAAGGTCCGCCCGGCGCGTAACAACGTGCAGCCAGGCATGATCTTCTCGCCGTGGAACCTGTCGGTGGCCGACTCGGCCGACCCGAAGAAGAACCGCTGGCTGGTCAACGCGGTTGCCCACCGTGCCTGGGACCCGGTGAGCGGGCAGGCCGACTTCAAGAAGCTGGCTGCCCGCATCGAGCGGATCAAGCGCGGTTAGCACCACCGTGTGATGTCTGAAGACGAGGAAGTACGGGCACGAACCGGCACGACCCGCCGGGAGGTGCTCAAGAGCGCCGGGGTGGTCCTCGCCCTGGGGCTGGTCTCCCGCGCACGCTTCGGTCAGGTAGCCGGCCACGTGGATCGCGCCACGTCGGGGGGGCGGCTGTTCCTTCGGCCACCCGGCGCTGTGGACGAGTCGGAGTTCGCCAGCCGCTGCGTACGCTGCCACAAATGCGGCGAGGGGTGCAGCAACAGCTGCATCCGCTACGTCGACAGTGAGGGCGCCGTGGAGACCCGGGGCACGCCCTACATCGTTCCCCGCGAGAAGGGCTGCATGCTCTGCATGAAGTGCAACAACGTCTGCCCCTCCGGAGCCCTGAAGAAGGTGCCCGCCAAGCACCCGCGGCTCTGGGAACTCGTGAACATGGGCAAGGCCCGCATCGACAAGAACATCTGCCACTCCGAAAACGGCTACATCTGCGGAGTCTGCATTCGGGCCTGCCCCTTGCGGGGCAAGGCGCTGAGCGCCGGCATGTGGGAGAAGCCGGTGCTCAACGCTGACCACTGCGTGGGCTGCGGCCTGTGCGAGCAGGCCTGCCTGCACATGCCCCAGGCCATCCGCGTCCAGCCGCGGAGGCGGTCGTGACGGGGATGCTGCGCAACGCGCTCGAGGCTCGCCGCCGGCGCCTGCCGGGGGGCGGGCGCAAGGTGCAGCTGGCGCGGCGCTGCGTGCAGGTCGCCGTGCTGTTGCTGCTCTGCCTGATCCCGCTGCTGTCGCTGTACGACAACCTGCGGGCCCAGCGCGACGAGACCGGCATCCGCGACGGCCTCGGCACCCGGGCGGTGCACGGCGTCATCGGCGACTCGCCGCGGCTGCAGCAGGCGGCCCGCAATGTGCGGGGCAACCTCTGGACGCTGAAGCTCGGCTCACAGGTCATCAGCGATCCGCTGGCTGTGCTCGACTTCGCCAGCGCCTCGCGCCTGCCCTGGCACCCGTTTTTGCTCACGGCGCTGATCCCGCTGGTCCTGACCCTGCTGCTGGGGAGAGTGTTCTGCGGCTGGATCTGCCCCGCGGATCTGCTCTTCGAGGCGGGCAGCGTCGTGCGACGGTGGGCCCGCATCCGCGGCGACATCACCTTCTCCCGGTTGACCAAGTTCGCCGTGCTGGCCGCTGGCACGGCGGCGGCGGCCTGGGCCGGATCCCAGGTCTTCGCCGGCGTCTACCCGCCGCGGCTGGTGGGCGGCGAGCTGTACGGCTGGATCACCGGCGGCGCCCTGGGCGGCGGCGCCTGGTTCCTGCTGGCGCTGCTGGCCCTGGAGATCTTCGCCTCGCGCAGGTTCTTTTGCCGCTACGTCTGCCCCGGGGGAGCGCTCTACTCGCTGCTCGGCGTGTGGCGCGTGCTGCGGCTCAAGATGTCGCCGAGCAAGTGCACCCGCTGCAAGGGCTGCAACAAGGCCTGCGAGCTGGGCCTCGAGCCCATGGAGGGCCGCTTCGGCCTGGAGTGCAACAACTGTGGCCAGTGTGTGCGGGCCTGCCCTGCCGACGCGCTGGTGTGGCGTCTCGGCGCCCGCCCCGCAGGCGGCCGGGACATCATCGAGGAGCCCGATGGACTGGAAGAAGCATGAACCGAAGGACGTTCGTCCGGCGCCTCGGCGGAGGGATCGCGCTGCTGGCCGGCCCGCCGCTGCTGCTGGGGCTGGACGCGGGGCGCCGCGGCCTGTCGCAGGCAGCCCTGGCCCCCACCGGCCAGCACCCGCTGCGCCCTCCGGGGGCCCTGGCCGAGCCGGCGTTTCGCGCGGCCTGCTCTCGGTGCCACATCTGCGCCGGGGTCTGCAAGGTGGGCGCCATCCAGCTGCCCGAGGTGGTGCTCGGCGTCCAGCCCCAGCTCCCCGTGCCGCTGGGCTCGTCCCGCCGCCCCATGGAGCCGCCGCGCTGGCAGGCGGACGGCACGCCATTCGTGCTCCCCTGGAAGACGGCGTGCAACCTCTGCATGACCTGCGGCGAGGCATGCCCTACCGGGGCGCTGACGCCGATCCCCGCGGACCGGGCGTCCGTCGCGCGCGTGCGCATGGGCGCGGCGCGTATCGACCCGAAGGTCTGCCTGCCCTGGACGCAGGTCAGCTGGTGCGGGGCCTGCCTGACCATCTGCCCCTTCCGCGGCGAGGCGATCACGGTGGACCACCGCAGCCGCCCGCGGATCCACGCCGAGCACTGCGTGGGCTGCGGCCTCTGCGTGGAGGTCTGCCCCTTGCGCCACAAGGCAGTGGCCGTGCTGCCGGAGTTCGAGCCGGACAGCGGACGCGTGAGGCCCGAGTGAGGGTCGCGGGGTTGATCGTGGCGTGCGCGCTGCTGCTCGGGCTCCCCGGCGCGGCGGCGGCTCACCACATCCTCGGGCTGCCGCATTACAAGTACAGCAAGGACTATCCCCAGATCCCGTTCGTCGAGATCATGGCTCGCACCAGGCACCACGAGCTGACCTTCACCTACTTCCCCGGCACCCCCGAGCCCGGTCAGCGGGTGCGTTTCAAGCTGTACGTCAAGGACATGCGCGACGGTAAGCCGTTCCGCAAGCCGCTGGCTGCGCAGGTGGTGCAGCGCCGATTCATCCGCGATAACCTGCCCCTGGGCGAGCGGTTGACCCTGCGCACGGGGGTGGGGCCCGAGGCCAACGACTACAAGTTCTTCTTGACCTTCCCCAACGCGGAGGCGTACGAAGTGCAGGTCACCTTTCCCGAAGGCGGCGCAGTGGAGGTCATCCCCTTCGCCGTGACCATCGGCCAGACCGACGACCGCCCGCTGCTACTGGGCGCCGCGGGCACCCTGGCGCTGGCGGTGGTGATCGTGGCGCTGATTAACCGGCGGCGCCGTCGGGAGAAGGACCCCGAGGAGACGACGTCATGAAGTGTCACGGAGCGGGCGCCGCCATGGGGGCGGGCGAGGGCGGGCACCACACCATGCCCGGGCTGCCGGACTGGGCGCTGTACCTGGCGCTGCTCGCTGCCCTGCTGATGACGGGCTGGGTTATCACCCGCCGCCGCGGCCTGCTGCCGGCGGCCCTGCGGCAGTGGCGCCTGGAGCTGACCGCCTGGGCCCCCGTGCAGTGGGCGCTCTCCCGCCGTGCCTTCCAGTTCTCGGTGCAGCTGCCCCTGGTGTTGACCCTGGCGCTGGTGCTCACCGCCGGATTCCGCGGCAGCCCCGTGGCCGATCGCAACATCGCCACGGTGCTCACCTGGACCGTCTGGTGGACGCTGCTCGTGGTGGACATCGTGCTGCTGGGGCGCATGTGGTGTCTGGTCTGCCCCTGGGAGGCGCTGGCCTCCTGGCTGCGGCGCCTGGCCTTCTGGCGTCGCACCGACGAGCCGCTGACCCTCAACCTGCCGTGGCCCCGCTGGCTGCGCAACATCTACCCCGCCACCGTGCTCTTTGTCGGGCTGACCTGGCTCGAGCTGGGGTGGGGCGTGACGCTGAACCCGCGCGCCACGGCCTACCTCGGCGTGCTGATGGTGATGCTGGCGGTGCTGCCGGCGCTGATCTTCGAGCGGCGCTCGTTCTGCAAGTACGGCTGCCTGGTGGGACGAATCTGCGGCCTCTACAGCATGGTCGCGCCGGTGGAGCTGCGGGCTCGCGACACAGAAGTCTGCCGCAGCTGCAAGACCCTCGACTGCCTGCGGGGCAACGAAAAGGGCTACCCCTGCCCCACCGGGCTCTGCCCCGGCACCCTGGAGGCCAACACCTACTGCACCCTCTGCACCGAGTGCGTCAAGACCTGCCCCGAGCAGAACATCGCCGTCAACCTGCGGCCCTGGGGCAGCGACCTGCACTCCCTGCGCAAGCCGCGCCGCGACGAGGCGCTGCTGGCCGTGGTGATGCTCTCCATGACCTCCTTCCACGGGCTGACCATGACGCCGGCCTGGACCGCGGGCGTGTCCTGGCTGCGCGGCCTCAGCGGCATGGGCTACCTGGCCACCTTCACCGTCGGCATGGCGCTGATCCTGGTCGTGCCCGGGCTGATCTATCTCGCGGTCAGCGCGCTGGGCTCCTGGCTGCACCGCTCAGGCTCCGCCGAGGGGCGCGTGTGGCGGCTGGCCTCGGCCTACGCCTACCCCCTCATCGCGGTGGCGCTGATGTACCACCTGGCACACAACGCGGGTCACTTCCTCGTGGAGGCCGGGGCCCTGTTGCCGGTGCTCTCCGATCCGCTGGGCATCGGAATGGACCTCATCGGCACCGCGGCCTACATGCCCACGGCCCTGGCCGGTCAGGGGACGATCTGGTCCTTACAGGTGGCGCTGGTGCTGGTGGGCCACGTCATGGCCCTCGGCGCCTCCGAGCGCTCCCGCTGGACCCTGGTGGGCGGCGGGGACGGTACCGCGACCACCGGTGGAACCCTCACCGAACGCCTGGCGCCCGCCGCCTTCACCCTGCTGGCCACCGCCGCCAACCTCTGGCTGCTGGCCCAGCCCATGGAGATGCGCACCGGCATGTGAGCCAATGTCCAACAACGGAATGACACTGGGGGACGGCACGCGGATCGCCGTGGTTGGGGGTGGCCCGGCGGGGAGCTTCTTCGCCTCCTTCCTGCTCAAGGGGGCGCGGCGGAAGGGCCTGAAGCTGGACCTCACCATCCTCGACGGCAAGGACTTCGAGGAGAAGGGCCCCCGGGGCTGCAACATGTGCGCGGGGGTCATCTCACAGTCTCTGGTGAGCTTCCTACAGGCCGAGGGCTTCGAGATCCCCGAGGAGAAGGTCCAGGCCTCCATCGACGGCTACCGCTGTATCACCCGGGAGGAGGAGTACACCTTCCACCTGCCCGACGAGCGGAGCAAGATCCTGTCGGTGTTCAGGGGCAACGGGCCTCGCTTCTGCCACGATCGCGGCTCGGTCAGCTTCGACGAGCTGCTGCTGCAGCGCGCGGTAAACCTCGGCGCGCAGGTGGTGCCCGAGCCGGTGCGCGAGATACTCCCCGGCCCCAGCATGCGGGTGGTCCACGGCGGCCCCGACGGGCTGACCACCCTGGAGGTGGACCTCGTGGTGGTGGCCACGGGGCTCAACACGCGCATCATCGAGGCCCTGCAGAAGGCCGACATCGGCTACCGGCCGCCGGTCACCACCCGCGCCTGTCAGGCCGAGATCCCGCTGCCGCGGGAGGTGCTGCGCGAGCGCTTTGGCCGCCTGGTGACAGTGTTTTCGCTGGGCCTGCGGCATATCCGCTTCGGCGCGTTCACGCCGAAGAAGGACTTCCTCTCCCTGACCCTGGTGGGCAACCGGGATCTGGACCGCTGCGACATGGATGAATTCCTCGCGGACCACAGGGTGCGCAGCCTCTTCCCGGACGACTGGGAGCCGCCCAAGCAGCTGTGCGTCTGCTACCCGCGGGTGGCGACCCGCCCGGCGCGACAGCCCTTTGGTGATCGCCTGGTGGTCATCGGCGACGCGGCGGCGAATCGCTACTACAAAAACGGCATCGAGTCCGCCTTCCGTGGCGCGCAGGTGGCCGCCGACACCGTGCTGCGCCGCGGCTACTCGCGAGCGGCCTTCGACAAGGAGTACCGCAGGTTCATCCGCGCCACGGGCTGGGACAACCTCATGGGCAGGATCGTCTACTGGCTCAACGACCGCGTCTCGCGGCGGCGCTTCATGCGCCAGGCCCAGATGCGGGCCATTTTGGATTACAAGAACCGCCCCATCTCGCAGCAGATCAACAAGATCCAGTGGAGCATCTTCACCGGCAACGAGCCGTACTGGAAGATCCTGCTCAAGCTGCTGGCGCCGGCCATCCAGTGGCGCTTGCTGTTGACCACCATGCGCGTCTTCGCCGGGCAGGCGGCGCGACGCACACGGGGGCTGCTCGGCAAGGGCCGGGACCAGCTCATCACCGGCGCTTACGGGCCGCTGGAGGACGGGCAGCGGGTGGCGATCATCGGCGGCGGACCGGCGGGGGTCAGCTGCGCCATCGCGCTCAAACGCCAGGCGCGCCTGCTGGGCCGGCGGGTGGAGGTGCTGCTCTACGAGGCCAAGGATTTCAACGGCGGCCTGCAGTACAACCAGTGCGCGGGGGTGCTCTCGCCGCCTTTGCGACAGCTGATGGAGGAAGAGCTCGAGGTCCCATTCCCCGACCACCTGATCCAGCGCCGCATCTCCGGCTACCGGCTCAGCTCCAACCGCCGTGAGCTGCGGCTGGAGGGCGAGGATGACGACACGGTGGCGGTGCGCCGCATCGCCTTCGATCGCTTCTTCTTCAACGAGGCGCGGGCCCGGGGCGTGCGCACCCTGCACACCCGGGTCACCGGCATCGAGATCCACCCCGACAAGGTGCAGATCTACAGCAAGTCGGACAGCCGCGCCGTCGACGTGGTGGTGGGGGCCTTCGGCCTCGACGACGGCTCGTGCCAGATCTTCGAGCACTCCACTCCGTTTCGCCAGCCGCAGTTTTTGGAGTCCATCGTCACCAAGATCCACCCGGGGGAGGACTTCATGGAGCAGTTCGGCGACGCCATCCGGGCGTTCCTGCCGCCCATCCCCGCGGTGGAGTTCGGCGCCATGACCCCCAAGGGCAACCACCTGACGATCAACATCGCTGGCCGGCGCGTGACCATGGACGACATGCACGAGTTTTTGGGATACGGCCCGGTGCAACAGGCGCTACCCCAACAGCCGAGCTTCGACGGGTTCTTCAAGGGCAAGTTCCCCGACGGGCCAGGCCAGAAGCTCTACGGTGACCGGTACCTGGTCATCGGCGACGCCGCGGGGCTGTTGCGGCCGTTCAAGGGCAAGGGCGTCACGGCGGCCTGCAAGACGGGCATCGTCGCCGCGGAGACAATCATGCGGCGGGGTATCTCGGAGGGCGCCCTCGAGGAATTCTACCGCAGCATGGACGAGGTGACCAAGGACATGTTCTATGGCAAGGTGCTGCGGCAGGTGGCCATCCGCAGCGCCAACATGGACCTGATGGACAGCTTGCTTGATCTCGGCGCGCGAGACGAGGAGATGAAGAAGGCGCTGTTCTACTCGGTCTCCGGGCTCAAGTCCTACCGCCGCATCGTGCGGGAGCACATGAGCCCCACGCTGATGGCGCGCGCCGGGCTCAGCATGCTCGCCTGGCGCCTGTGCGACCAGACCGACTCCAAGTAGCGCTTCAGTCCTTCACGACCCTGACGTTGACGTGAACGTCCGTTGGCTCTCCGGCAGCCAGCTCCGGCTCCTTCTCGGGCAGGGACGCATACGCCTCACGGATTGTTGGCTCCAGCTCTTCGAAGGTGTCGACGGCGTTGCCGTACCACCGCGCGACCTGATCGCGCCCCACGTTGAGGTAGCGAGCGATGTCTGACTGGCGCTGGCCGAATTGCTTGGCCAACAGTCAGGCAAGGAGTTGCCGGGCCAGGCGGGCGCCGCGCTGCTTGGGGCGATTGATGAAGGTGGCCTCGTCCACCTCCATGACGACACAGGACGCGGCCACGATCTCCCTCAGCCCGGGAAGGCGTTCCAGCTCACTGGACAGCCCGGTCAGCTGTGCATTGAAGGTTCTGCCCTCCGCGCCCTTGCGGGTCACACGTTTGACGAACTCGATGGAGCCAAGGATCGGGTCGCTGTATTCTGCGCCTGCACCCAGCGCCCGCCGCAGCTCCAGCGTGGCCGCCCGCTCGAGCTCGCCCGACAGATCGGGCTGGCGCCCCTCGCCGATGGCCTGGTTCACGAACGCGGAGAACTCCTCGATGCCGTTTTTGCCATCGGAGTAACGCTGCATCACCAGCTCGGTGCGTAGCCAGTCGGGCGCCGCGCAGAGCCCGGTATAGGACTGGTGACTGGACCAGCTGCTCTCCTCGGCCCGGTTCACCAGGCCCGCCCGCACGGGGTTGAGGTGAACGTACTGCACGAGCTTCAACAGGTAGGGCTCCGTCTCCACCAGGAGCATCTTTGGGCGGCCGGAAAAGACCTTGCCCACTCGGCCGTCCTTGCGGTTTTTCCACACCGCGTAACCGGTGTTCACCGGCTTCGTCAGGCGTGACAGCGGCTCCTCGCCGGCCTGCACCACCAGGTGCGCATGGTTGGACATGATGCACCAGGCGAGGACCTTTGCGTCGGTGCGAGCCTGACTGCGCCCCACCAGATCGAGGTAACGCGCGCGTTCCTCGTCTCCATCGAGGAGCCACTGGTTATCGTGACATCTCGAAATGACGTGGAAAATCCCATCTGGGCAGTGAATCCGAGCAGACCGGGGCATGAGTCACCTCCTGTTGGCTGGACAAGATAACAGCACCGCCCGGAAAATGCCAACATAACAGCACCGTCCCCGAAAAATAACAGCACCGCCCGGAAAATGCCAACATAACAGCACCGTCCCCGAA
>PVBE011600090.1_pt1 | contig 60125 bp, 66 predicted proteins | sample 1631181 | NCBI WGS metagenome assembly PVBE01 (sample SAMN08397723, study PRJNA350692) | Marine metagenome, whole genome shotgun sequencing project. | isolation source: water | place: Pacific Ocean | collected 2012-04
ACTTTTATAAAGGATATTTTAATAACTTATTAAAATTAAATCCTACAATTATACACAATGAACAAGGTGGAGTATGTTAAAAATAAAAAATGGAATTATAATAGAAGGACCTTTTGATAAACCAGTATTACATTTGGAGACAAAAGGACTTTTCAAAACAATCAAAGAATCTGAATTTACAACACTAATAGTCCAAGTCCCAATAGAAGACTTTGAAGCTAAATGCTATAGGCTCACAGCAGACTTAGCAGACGCAGGGATAATGTATGGTAGGGACTATGTAATAGCAAGGAAAAGTTTATGAGAGTGAATGTTGTTTGTTCTAAATGGGGCACAAGATATGGTCCTCATTTTGTTAATAGACTAAAAAATATGGCGAGGAGAAATTGTAATGACAGACATGATTTTCATTTTTACTGTTATACTGATGATGCTGACGGTCTTGATCCTGACATTAAGGTTATTCCTTTTCCTGATATTCCCGATATTCATCCTAAGTATTGGTTTGGTAATGACAATTTTAAATATGGGATGGCTCGTTGTTGGGACAGGCCTAAAACTATGGTATTTAATACCCATAACTTTGCTGATGATAAGCCAACCGGCCGTTTTGTTTTCTTCGATCTTGATGTTATTATACAAAATGATATAGAGCCTTTACTTACCTATAATATGGAAAGACCAACTAAGTTAAGAAGTTGGTGGCAAGATCCTAGACCAATGAAAACTCGTAAATTTAAATTAGCACATGGCGCATATACAAATGGCAGTTGTCAAGTTTGGTCCGACGATCAAGCAGAATGTATATGGCATGATGTATTAGAGAATCAAGAAAAGATATGGTTTACATATACAGATGGAACAGATAACTATCACTCCTGGCGATGGGGTGATTGGGGCAAAAAATTATGGGATCACTTTCCTTCAGACTATGCGTACTCGTATAACCGAGGCCGTAGTTGGCAAGATGATGATTTAACCACAGAGATATATAGGGAAACACCTATTCTCTGTGTATTTAATATTGATCTACTACCACAACCAACACCAGATAGAGGCAAAGTAAAACAGAACGAACTAGTAGATCCGGAGTTATTAAAGCATTGGCAATGAACATTTATACAGTAAAATGGGGCAGTAAATATTCTGCCAATCATGTGAACAAGATATACGAATCCTGTCTGGAATCTATATCTCAAAGCTTTACATTTTACTGTTTAACAGAAAACGCAAAAGGAATTAATCCTGATGTTAATATAATTCCATTTCCTAAAGATAATAAGTTAGAGAAGTGGTGGAATAAGATGTACTTGTTTGATGATAATGTTGTAAGACAAAAAGGTGAGAACTTATTCTTTGACTTAGATATTATTATTCAAAAGAACATAGATGATATAGTAAACTTTGATCCTGAAGACTGTCTATGTTTTGGCCAAACACATTGGCATGATTTAGAAACACAAAAGAAAGAAACAGAACATGTTCCTCACAGATATACAGATTTAAATTCTAGTATATTAAGATGGAACGACAATTTAGATAAAGAGAATATTACTCTTTATTTTAAATCACACAAAGAAAAAATCTTATGGTACTATCGGGGATTAGATAACTTCTTTATGCACAAAGGTGTAGCAAGAATTAAATACTTTCCTTTAGGGTGGTTTTATAGTTATAACCAAGGCTATATATTTCCACATGATATAGAAAAACATGTATTCAGACAAATACCATATGTCTGTTTATTTGATTCAATGGGAAGAAAAGAAGATGTTAAATTTTAATTTTTTAAATAACTTACAACATTGGGGCGATGCTCTTGCTAAAGTAGAGCATGAGATGAAACATAAGCATGATGACTTTAGACAGGCATTAAATCCTAATACAATGGAAGCTGCTATATGGCTAGTTGAAGAACTTAAAAATAGTTTAGGCGACTATATGAAAGAGGAACAATTTAATGTTCTTGTATTAAACAGCTGGTTAGGCATTCCTTTAGTTCCTCTCTTATGTGAGAACTTATCCATAGGTGAAATGCACCTAGTTGACATCGATAAAGAAGCTTTAGAGCTCTCTAAGGTGTTTAATAAGCATTATATAGCAGAAGAATACATAAAAATAAATCACTGGAACATGGACATTCCATTCGCATTTGACGAACTAAATCAATTGAAGGTTGATGTAGTTATTACAATGGGAGCAGAGCAAATGTATCCATTGAAAGATTTAAAGACAGCAAACAAACATGCTATATTTGCTGTTCAAAACTCTAATGTAATAGAAGAGATGTATGGTATTAATTGTGTTGATAGTGAGAAAGCATTAATAGAAAATGCAGGACTAAAAGACACCACATACTCAGGTAAAACAAAACAGTTCTATTATGATTGGAACGGGAAGGTCTATTTTGATAGGTTCATGGCAATTGGCACGAAATAAAAGATTACAGAAAGCTTTACACGAAGCAACAGTAGATACCGCTATTGGAGCAATAATAATGTTTCCTTTAAGTGTGGGTATTATTAAGGCTTGCATTGACTACGCAGGCACCTCAGCTGAGATGGCTGCGTTTATAAATTTCTTAGGATTAACTGGTGTTGCTATTGTAAGAAAAGCACTTGTAAGACTTAGGTTTGAGAAAATATATAGAACCCATGATTCCAAAAAAGATGGGATATAAATTCAAAGGCCATAAAAGCTAATATTATTAGCGTCAAAGCTACAGCTGCTTTAAACATAAACATCAATATATCTGGTGCAAATTTAATTACAAAATATAATAATGTTATAAAGCCTATTACTTGTAATGTTCCTTCCATCATTAGTCGTTCCTTGCTCCTACACCCCAGTCAATTACAACAGGAAATCTAGGTACTCCGTCAGGGGATAATTCAAAGTATCTACATGTAACCCAAGTAGGTTTAACTTCCTGTTCCAATAAAGTTTTAAGTGTTGCTTGATTGCCTCTAACACCACTTTGAAATTGTCTGCCATCACCTAATTCTAGTTTAAAGTGTTTAGCATATCCCGCCCAATTACCTGAGCCTTCTAATACTTCTACAACATCAAACTCTTCTGTAATGAACTCTTTTCTTTTAAGTAAGTTCTTACTTCTTTTGTTGTCGTAAGGAGCATTGTTACGAACCATTTGGCCTTCATAACCATCTTCGTGATAACATGAATATAAAAAATCTAGTTCTTCTTGATTTTCAGCTATAGAAGTAACAACAGTAACTATTGGAAGTTCAAACTCTTGATCTTCTATAAACTTAATTCTAGCTAATGTATCTTCTGCTAAACCTCTGCCCCAGTAAGGACAATCATAAACATGATACTCAACAAGTTTTTGACATTCTGTTGCTTCTTCTGGAGTAGGCTTTACTTTCCTAACAAGACTTGTAATCTTGTTAAAGTCTTCTTTTAATTTGTGATTGTAAAGTTCACCATCTAAAATAGCATCAGGATATTCTACAAAGAACGCTTGTAGTTCAAAATGTATATGATCACAAGTTGTAATTGCTTTACCTGCTCTTGTGTAAAGTCCATCTTTTCTTGCAATACATCTAATACCATCTAACTTAGGTTGACTAATACCACTTGACTGTGGCCTTTTTGTATAGTCATGAGCTAACATTGGTTTGAACTTATCGTAAGTATCAACCTTTGAAATGTCTTCAAAGTATTCTTTTTCTACTTTCTTATCCCACATTGCCTGTGCTTCTTTTTGTGCTTGTTCAGCATCTGTAGTAGCATTTGCTTTGCCTGTGTTCTTGCCTGTAGCATCTTTCCAACCACTTGTAACTAGGTTGCCGTCTTTTATACCAGCAATAGTTCTAGTAGCATTCATTACGCCATTAGAATATTCAACTGTCAGTTCACGAATGTTTCCGTTCGTGTCTCTTTTGTAGAGTGTTGGTAAAGGAAATATCATTACGCTGCCTCCGCTATTTTTGCTAGTCTTTCGTCTCTGTAAGCCAGGGCGTCATCACCTAAGTAAATGTTGCCGTCGTCTGCTCTGTAAAGAGTTTCAAGATTTGCACTCTGGTCCTTTTGTTTTTGTAAGAGTGAAAACTCTGCTTGTTCTAAAGTTATAGCACCAATTTGAACAAAGTCTAAAAGCATGTCTTGAAATGGAACTTCACCATTTGATTTCCATACTGTAAGCCCATCTACTTGAGCTGTGTCTTGGAATTTTGTTTCAATAGAATTATCATAAGAATAACCACTTGGTGATGTTCTTATTTGGTTTTTGTAAAGAACATTGCCTGTAAAAGTTTTGTTCTCATCATGGATGCTGGCCATACCCCATCTTTCTTTGTTAACAGTCTCGCCTGCTATTTTTACTGTGTCATCTAGTATCATAAAGTCCTCACTTTTTATTGTTTATGCTTACATTATGCACTCTTACGAACCATAAATCAAGCATTTTTTAGGGTTTTTTGAAATCTTTTTTCTAAGATCAAGGACTTAGGAGAAATCTAATGGATCTTCTCCTGAAATATCACTAATCATGTCCCTCCACATGTCGATATTAGGGATTACGAACCCTAATGTAAGCCTAGGTTCGTATGTTCCAGCACAATGATAGTAAACTTTATCAGGTTCTCTGCCCCTTCCAAAGTATCCTACTTTGCCACACCAGCCTCCTGGATCTAACATTTTAACGACTTCATGCGTGGCAGGATCTCTATAATTAAAGAACCCACCACCATTTTTTGTGTATGATAATAATATATTATATCCATGTGCGTTCCAGTTATTGTGCCAACCCATGAATCCGTTTTTAGGATAATACACATGGACGGCCTCGTTGCGAGCGCCTAACCATGAACACAATTCTGTAGACATTTCTAAATATTTCTCTTGAAATTCGCCTGGTAAATTACCACCCTTTAAATCATAACTGTATGATATTTCCGGATAGCCTATATGCTGTCCATCTTTTTTTACTATCTCTTCTAGATATTCATCTGAACAGGCATGTTCAATTGTATTTGTATTCTTTTCATTTTCTTTGGCTTTTTGATTCAGCCAATTAAGTTCTTGCCTGAAGAACCATTCAGTATAAGGCGTTAATATTTCTAAAACTTCGTCTGATATATTAATCCATCGCATTATTTTCTCTTTAAATGTATTTCATGTTCGGGTATAGTGTAATGCCAAAAAACAATCTCCTCATCTTCCAATTCACTATCTTTATAACCATTAACAAAATTCCATCTTACATGTAAATCATCTTTCCATTTTACTTTTGTATTACCATACTCTAATAACTTCCACATAGTAAAGGTATCCCATTTTCTTACATCATCAGGATAATCACCTATGTCATTTACATACCCATGATCGTTATGAAGATTTTGTGCAATATATTCTCCATACCAATCTTCCATTAACTTAATTGTATGAGGATTATTCCTATATAAAAACCAACCACAATGTGCTGTCATTTCTTCTGTGTTAGATAACTTTGTTACTTTAGCATTATATGGCCTGATTTTTGTAAACAATAAATCTAAATCATCTGGTAGTTGTTCAAATACATTTTCTACATCTTCATGTTGGCATACCATATCAGCATCTAAATAACATGTTATTCCTTTGTATGGTGTGTTACCTAAAGCCCAAAGTTTAGCTCTAATATGTTTAGGCACTTCCCAATGTACTATATAATCTGCGTGATTCCAATCACTAGGTTTAATCCATTCTTCATGATCTACGAATACTGTTATGTGTGCTTCAGGCCAAAAGAGTTTTACAGACTCTGCACACTCTATTGCTGCTTTGTAGAACCTCTCTTTTAAAGATGCTACTATTATGAATCCGTTCTCAGGAAACTCTTCAGGATTCCTTTTGTTCATCCATTGTCTCCATTAATAATATAGTTGTATATGCTTGTACTTCCATAGGAGATTTGGCTTTACGAATTAATCTTTTTAATTTTATGTTGTCTGAATCTTTAACTGCATCTATTTCAAATGATTGTAACTTAGCGCCAAATAATTGTTCCTGTTTAGCTCTTACTACTTCTGTTTCTTTTCTTTCAAGTCTTTTCTTTATTTGTTCGTCTCTACGCTTAACACCTTCAGCGGTATTTTCGTCTAATACTTCTTCACCAAACTCTTCTAATACTGCTTTGTAATCTGGATTGGTTCCGTCTTTGTCTTGAATAGATGCAGTAGATTTTCTACCATCTGGATATTCAAGAGTAACGATCATATGTTTGGCCTCCTTATTAGACCAATAAGGATCTTTATATACGAAGTTTTTCTTTTTGGGTTCGTCTGGGACTGTTGTTATATTACTTGGGTCAATCTCTAGGACGACTTTATCGTTTGCCATACTATCTCCATAATGTAAACTTATTTATACTGCTAGTTAAGCAGTTCTAAGCCACAATTTTACCGTACTGACTGTTTCGTTTGAAGCTTGAATTGTGTCGCCTGAGTATGTTCCGGAATAATAGCCTGTATATGTTCCAGAGTATGTGCCTGCGTATGCTGAGGTTCCTGTGTAAGTACCTGTGTAATCTTTAGCGCCTGTATATGAACCTGCGTATGCTGAGGTTCCAGTATATGTTCCTGAATAGTTTTTAGCGCCTGTATAATATCCTGTGTAAGTACCTGTATAAGATCCTGTGTATGATGTTCCGGCATAGCCATCATAAGATGCTGCGTATGTTCCGGAGTAGTTGCCTGAATAAGCTCCTGAATAACCTGATGTTCCTGTGTAAGCTCCAGTATAGTTTTTAGCTCCTGTGTATGAGCCTGCGTACGCTGATGTTCCTGTGTAAGTCCCAGAATAGTTCTTAGCGCCTGTGTAGTTGCCTGTGTAACCTCCTGTATAGTTACCTGTGTAAGCTCCAGTATAGTTTGCTGCTGCTACTTCTTTCTTTGTGTCTATGAATGAGCCTTGATCAACCCATGTACCTGAACCAGGAGCACTTGCTTGTAATACATATTTCCCTTTACCACTAGAAATCATGTAATTTCTTAAGTTAGGAACCGTCTGTTCCATTTCTGCTACTGTCATTTCTTGTACGCCAGCGCCACCACCTGTTACTTTAAGTGGTTTGTAATCTGTAACTGCTGCAGTTGTTGCTGCTGTTTTTTGCCAAATCTTATATGCTGTTGTAGTGCCATCTACTTCTGTGTTGTTTAAAGTATATCTAGCAGTCCATGTTCCGCCTGAAGGAGAACCTGTTGCTAGTTTGTATTGGCCAATAGTGTAATCGCCTTGGGCACACAAATCATCTATTACTTTATCTAAAATATCTGAATCAAGTTCGCCGTCTGTAAACTCATTTATACCGACTGTGCCACTTGTTTCATATCCTAAAGGTCTGTTAGTTACGCTTTCTGATACCACCGTTTCTACTTGTTTCGCTGTGTAAGTAGTAACTGTAGAACTCGCACCATCTGTTGGGTGCGTTCCTACTGCGTCGTCTCTTACTGTATCTGTTGCTGTACCTATAGAAGTACCTGCCCCTGAAGCATCTGTTGTAACATTTAATTCTACAGTACCTGTTCCGTCTGTATTGTCTGCAATATCTTTTGTTAGAATTGCACTGTAATACCGTTCGATCTCTGTATCAGTCATTTCTTGTAACCCTTGAAGGTTACTAGAACTAACTGGATATGCTGATGCTTTAATTCTTAGAGGTCTCATTTCTTTTATTTCCTATTAGTTTACTCTTGTACCAGATGAGTTATAAATGATTACAGGACTTAACCTGTTCCATTTTGTTGCGCTTACTCCTATCAATTTTAATGAATGCCCAGGGGCCAAATCTACTGCTACGCCCGAACCGCCTGAATCTACTGTTTCTCCTGATATAGGATACACTTTTAGATTGACTGCGGTATCATTTAATATAAATGCTTCTAAGCCAGCTGCACAATCTGGAAGTGAAACTCCCTGGTTGGCTGTGGCCGTTGTAACTATATTATATGATTTAGTTAATGCTGTAGCTCCTGCTAGATCTGAACCTGCTGCTGAAACTGTAGCAGAAGTACTTAAAGTGGAAGAACCACCTATACTTAATGCTCCTGTTGTAGCAACGCTAGTAACACTTACAGTCGTTCCTGCAATAGTGCCAAATGTAGCATTGTTGCCTGATTCGTATTTGTCAGTATTAAGATTGGTAAAGTTAGCGTCAACCTCATTATTAGTAAGAGGACTACCTTTTGCTGATCTTAATGTAATAGTTGCCATTTTTCTTCCTATTTAATTTTGTTGACTAAAATTTCTAATGTTTTCTTTATTTCCACCAATTCAGTCTTTAAAGTATTTATATCATTTTCATACTCTACAACCTTAAGATTTGCAGATCTTTTGATTTTATATGCTTTTAAGGCTTCGTCGTTGGTATTAAGTAAAGCTTTTGAGTTACGATCCCTTACAAGATCTCTCTCTCCTTCAATATTTATAATGCCTGTGGGTATATTATTCATCTTAAACCTGTAATGCCATCGCTCTTAAGTCCTTAAAGAAAGGAACTTTAGAAGTTGTTGTACTTAAAGGCACAACCTTAACTGCAAATGTTTTGTAACCTGTATGGGTTACTGTACCTACAGTTGCTGTTGCTGTAGCTCCTGAGCCACTGCCTCCAGTTATGGTAATCGTTGGCGTTGATGTATATTCCCTACCAGGATTTGTTATTGTTATTCCGGAAACTTGATTGCTTCCGTTTATGCTGGCTATAGCTGCTGCGCCATAACCTCCACCTCCAGTTATTGCCACAGTTGGAACACTTGTATATCCCGAACCTGCTGCTGTAACTGAAGCACTAGCTACTGATTTTACATCATATTCAAATATGCCAGAGCCATTTAAGCCTGCTGCGTTAGAACCTTTACTAGGTAATCCATATTTGTATTCTGCATAATCTTCTGTTGATTCAAATGGGCTTGTTACTGATGATAATTCTACCCAGCTTAAATCGTCTTGGAAGTCTGCTTCATCTACGGAGTTCATCATCTTACCGTAAACTTTTAAACTTCCTTCTGTTGGGATAGCTGCATCTAAATATACTACTATATCCTCTGCGTCTTGGCCATCCTCAAGTATTACTCTCCTTGTTATATATCGAGAAGAAGCGTTACCTTGGAATCTCGTGTCTTCATTAGTAGAGTCATTATTTACACTATTAGCTATACACAAATAATCTATCTGTGCAAAGTCCATTGCTGGGCTAACATTTTCTTGTGAAGTTGTGAATGAAATATCTAACAACGAGGTCTTATCGTCTTCATAGCCTCCGTTGCCTGTTGTTTCTAATTCGTTTGATCTACTATATATTGTGTGTTCTTTTAATAGGTTGTTTGTTATATTAAAGTCTATATCTGTGTAAACTTCTGAAACACCTGTTTTAGAAACTGCATTTGCTGTTCCTGTTTCGTTTATTGCAACTTTAGCGCTTGCTATTGTTGCATCATTAGGCAACATAAGGCCTGAGTTAAGAGCAAGTTCATTAACTACTTTATTTGTAAATGAACCTATTGTTCCGTACCCTTGTGTGCTTCCAATAAGTTGTCCTGCTTTTAAAGGTATGCCGTCGTTTCCTCTTTGTAGTGTAATCTGTTCATCTAATGTGTTCCAATTTTCTACCAAACAATTTTGTAATTGTAATGTTCCTGTTGCTTGTGTTCCTGAGGATGCTGAAATTGCTATTGTTGGTGCACTTACATATCCTGAACCAGGGTTCGTAACTGTTAATGCTGATATAACATCTCCTGTTACTGTTGCAGTCATTGTTAATCCTGTTCCACCTGTTCCTGTATTAGTTACTGTAACTGTTGGTGATAGTCCTGTGTATCCTGTTCCTGCATTAGTAATTGTAGGTTGGTGTCCAACTAATCTTGTACCTACTGCCCAGTCTATTTTTTCGCCTGTGCTTGTAGAACTAAAGTTAACCCAATCTAAATTTTCGTGTGTTAATTTACCAGATACTGTTGACACTTTAAAATTACATCTGTGTATATTAAACATTATGTCTTTTGATTGATGTGGGTTCCAGGATCTGTCATTAGCAGAGCTAAACATCATACCAGCTGCTGGTTGTTTTGTAATTCTTTCTGTTGTTCCTACTTGATTTTCGCCTAGTTCTGATATCCAAAGATCATAACCTTCTTCATCGTTCTCTGGTTTAGGAACAAAGCAATATTCTGTTTCGTTTTGTAAATAAACAGGGTTATCGAATCTAAATTCAGTTGAAGCAAATGATGTAGTTCCGCCTGATTCTGATGATGTATTAATATCTGCTAACAATACTCTCTTACTACCATTAGGAACAATCTTAGGTCCAGGTATGCCGTTAATAACTTCTCTAATTTCTAGTGTTACAGCGTTGCTACCTGTTGTAGGTTTGTTCTTAAAGAATAATTCTATGTCTGTAATAAATACTCCGCCAGGCATACCATTTATCATAAATGTTTGTGCCAAAGGATCTCTGGCAAACATGTTCCAACCTCTTCCAAAATTTAGTTGTGGTGTTTCCCAATCGTCCCACATATTCTCACTAGGTTCAAAGTCGTCAAAAACGTCAACAACCACTGGGGCTGGTGTAGGTGGTGCAGGTGTAATAGCAGCTTGTACTGCTATTCCAATATCAACAACAAATGATGGCCAGCCTCCTGCTCCTCTTCCTCTTAATGGGAAACCAGGATTCCATGCAGGACTTGGGACATCAGGTGTTGGATTTGGTGCAGGTGTTGTTGGTGCAGGTGTTACTGGTGGTTGAGTCGTTGTAACTGCTGGTGTTGATACAGGTGCTGCTGTTGTAGGAGCTGCTGTTGTTGCTGTTGTTGTAACAGTTGTCGTAATCACTTGTGATGTTGCAATGGTTGTTGGCGATGCAGTTGGTTGCACTACAATAGTTGGTGCCGGTACAGGTACAGGTGTTATTGTTATAATCTCTACTGGAGGATTACTAATAACAACGGGTGCGGGTGGAGGAGGTAAAGGTGTTCCTGAACCTATACTATATTCTATGCTCCTATCTGTAAGTACCCTATTATCTGAATATGATGTTGATGATAAACTAGCAGACTTCATTGCTATTACTGTACCTTGTTTCTGTTGTACAAAGCCTGAAGACTCATAAAGAGCGTTTGCTGATGTTTTAGCCATCTTGTCTTGATTATTTGAACTATCAGTAAGTTTAAAATATCTTTGTCCTGATTTAAATCTTCCTGCAGGTAATGTAAATTGTACTACAATGTTGCCGTTTACGTCTGTTGTAAGTGTACTATTGCCATTAATATCTGTACAATTTGCTGATACATCTTCTCCATCAAAGAATGGATAAACTCTTGTTTGTGGTTTCATCCTAGTAGCTTCTGCAATTACTAATTTACTTCTCATAAACGGAGCAAAGGCCATATCTACTACCTTTTCTCCTAAGTCTAAATTATCTGTTGAAGCTGTTACATCTATTCCTATGCCCTGTCTTACTTGCGTCTGTTCTGTTGTAGTTGTAGTAAATGATGCTGCACTTCCATCACCACCACCTGTATTAAATGTTGATAGTGTTGATGAATTAGTTGTAACATTTGCTACACCTGAATCTTCCCATGAACCCCATTGTGTTCCCCAAGCATTTGACATGTTCTCCCAAGCATCATAGTTGCCATCGTAGTTTACATTAACTGCTGGCTGAACTGCTGTGTCAACAAAGTTGTCTATATCAGGAGTTAATATAATATCTCCCGAATAGTGGAATGTTAATTCTTTAGTTAAGTTCTCAGTCTGAGAAGCCATTAGTTGTGATGCAATAACTTTTCTATTGTATGGTAATGTTATTGTAGAGCCAGTAAGTCTTAAATCTGTTCCTGTTACTGCTGCGTCTGCAGATATTCCTGAGAACATTTGTGTTCTAATATTTTCTAATACAAAGAATGGTCTTGCTAGTTTTTTATCTGGGTCTATAGATATTTTATAATTAGGATCTAATACAGAGCCCACATTGTGCCCTGTAAACGGATCTACTAATATACCGTTTTTAAATCTATCTACACCTGTAGAGCTTACAATAGTTTGATCTTTAGCAAAAGTTTCTAACAAGTTTAATGATGCGTAATATTCTAAGTTTTTAATTCTTTGTTCTAACCCACCAATCTCTTTCATTGTATATCGTTTCTGAGATACATTTTTAACTGACGATGTATAGCCAGGCCTTGCCGCTATTTTACCTGCTTCAGGTGATAAACAAGGATAAGGAGGAAGATCAACCAATGCCATTGTCATTGATTTGCCTGGTTCTGCAGGCATCTTAGGATCGTCTGAATATGCTCCTTCTACTATTCTATATTGTCCATCATTATCTAAAACTATTCTTAGTTTTTTGCCTTGATAATATTTTAAATCTGTTGAAAATGTTTTTGTAGGTACTGGACTTGTTAAACCTGTACCTGGTCTGTTAATTACTTTATCGTTAGCTGGGTTTACAGATGCACTACCTAATGTTCCTGTTAATGTCGCTGTGTTTGTTACATACGGACGGAAGTCAATGCTATCTCTTAAACTAAATTCTCCATATTTTTGTGAGATATATAGAGGTATATCTTCTGTCCTTATTGTATTTGCTGCAGGACTTGAACTATCGTCTACTGGATAACTGTCTATACAAGCAAATGAAGGACCAGAAGTAGTTGCAACAAAAGCAGATAATTTAACAACAATGTATCTATTTGTAGAAAGATTTAATGAGCTAGTTCCTTTCTTAAATATTCTTGCTTGTCCATAGAAACTATCTTGCTGGCCATTGTTTATTCTAAAATCAGATGTGTAGTTTGTTTGTCCTGTTGTATAGTTTGCATTTGTTCCTGCTGTAATTGACTCTATTTTATAGACATCTGAAAGGCCTAAATTATATTCTCCTGTTGTGCCTGCAGGGTGTGTTCCTGTATCAATTTTAACATATTGACTTGTTTGTAATGCTTTGGAAATTGGTGTACCATCTGCTACTTGAACCGGTACATATACTCTTACTGTACCTGTGCCTGTAACTGCACCACCTGTATCTATTGTAATAGATGTTGAACTGTTAACTGTAACCGAGGCGTTAGAGTTATTAGATGTTAAGTCTATATATTCACCCGCTGCTATTGTAGCAGAGTTTTGTGTAAAGCCTGCTTTTGCTACAATTATAAAATCTCTTTTCTGTGTATCAGTTAGTGTGCCGGAGTAAGGGAATGTTTCGTTTCCTGTTACTGTTAGTGTTGCATCACCATCTGTTCCGTCTAATGTTACATTGAATTCCTTTTGATATTGGAAAGTATAATCATATGTATTGCCTGCTTCTGCTTTTAATGTTTTGATGTTTTTAAATGGCAACCTGTAAATTGTTTTATTTACTTTACTTTCGTTCAATACAGCTTTACTGCTTACAAGAACTGTATTTGCTACACCGTCTGCTTCTGTATTTTCAAATCTTATTCCTTTAACTGCTGTAAAATCTCCACTAAGCATTTGGAGATCATATATGTAAAGTCTATAAACTGCTGCTGTAGCTCCTGGTGTGCCACTTGAATATACTAATTGTCTTACTTTTGCCTCACCTACTTTACTTCCTGCTGCTGAGGCCGCTCCGTTTAGTACTGTATCATACAAGTCACATACACCACCACCATCTACATCAAATATTCCTTCTACATAATTAATATTTACATAGTTGCCGTATGATGTTGATATAGGTTGTGACTCCTTTGTAATGTCCATTGTAGGTTTCATTAAAGGAATTCGTTTGGAACTTAATAATTCTCGTTTGTGGCCTCCTACATAAGAAATGCCTGGATCTACTTGAACCATTAAAGCATCTCTTGAACCACCATTGGATGATAAGAAAACACCGCCGTTATTATTTTCGTTTAAATGTTCTCTTAATGAAACTGTATTTCCTCTAACAAGATAATTACCTGACTCGTCGTATGTTCTTCCTGCTAGAATTTCTCCTACGCCAGAGAGTGGATTATCTTTTAAAGTAATTCTTTGTATTGCGCCGTCTTGAAAGTGGCAATATGTGTAAAAATTTTCTGGTTTTGTATCAGTAGGTTTATATGTTTTAAGTGTTACTGAAAATTTAAGTCTATCTGCTCCAGGGGCGTTGTAGTTAAATGAACCCTGTGCTGGATCTAATAATGATGAGTCAACTGCAGACTGTGAAACTTCTTCCTCAACGACAAAGCCAACATGCTTTGTTGCCATTGGATTATACTTGTCTACTTTTGTTGAAATTTTATCTGTTTTTATAAACGAGCCTCTGGCAAATACAATTCCTGGTTGTAATGTTACTTCGTTTGTTTTACCATGGTATTTACCTGCAAAACTATTACCATTAACATTGTTAACCACGAATGAATAACCATTTAAATCTGTTACTGCTGTTCCATCACCTGCATTAGGTGTATAAACTGATAGTGTTTCTCCTGATGAGAAATGAGTATGTCCTGATACTGTATTTAAATATTTAACATACAGGGTTTTCATATCTGGATTACCAGCTTGTGTTCCTGTTTCTGTTGATATTATTTTAGCTGTCAGGCCTGTTGTGCTTCCAATTATTTCTAAACCTACATAATTAACAAGTGTTGAATTAACTATTGTTACTGCCGCTGCGTCGGTGTCATTAACTTTAATCCAATCTATTGAGTTTGTGGATTCTGCACAACCTGTTATTACAGCTCCTTCTTGTATTACAAAACCAAATCCTTTATCTAACTGATCTTGTAATAGTGTTTGTAATTGTGTTAATTCTCTAGCCTGTACTGCTACGCCAGGTTTAAACAAAATGCGGTGGAATCTTTTGTCGTCGCTAAAGTCGTCGTAATATGGTGATGTGTTTAAATTTAATGCCATTTTTTCTTAAAACCTAATCAATGCCTTTATTTGTTCTACCTGGTCCGCCGATCTAACAATTGGCGATCTGTTGTCTATGTAAATAACTTCACCCGAAGCGTTATTAACTTCTGGATTTGTTAAACTATTTATACTCAAACTACTGATGCTTTGAGTAGTATTTGTCAATGTAGAGTTTGATGTTATTGTTGGATTCGTTGAAGTTAAATATATATTTTTGTTCGTTGAATCTATTTGTATTACTGTAAATGAGCCTCCATCATCTGATGTTATTATATCATCTACTGCGTAACTTGCTACTGATGGCACATTAATTATATAACATGCAGTAGCTGTGTTCGTTGTATATGTTACTCCTGCTGGAGTTTGAATATTTTTAACTAAAGAAATTTGTCTAAAGTCGTTGCCTAATATTAAGTCTGCGTTATCATTATCTGAGAATGAAACCGTTACACCTAAATTATGTGCAAATAATTCTCTTGGTGCATTTGAACCATGTCCACCCTGTGGTGATACAATTCCTCTTGCTGTTGCTCCTGTTCCTGGAGCTGATGTGTTCGTAATTTTTAATGTTGCGTATGAGTATCCTGAACCTGGATTTGTAACTCTTATTTTTGTTATGGCTCCTGTTGCTGCGTTAACATAAGCACTTGCTTCTGCTCCTGAACCATCTCCTTCTACTGCAACTTGTACATCACTTGCTGCGTAGTCTTGGCCTGCGTTGGTAACAATTACTCTATCTAATGTTCCATTAACTGCAGCTCCTTCAACAGCACTTTGTAATGCTGGAAGTGAATCTGCGTCTCCTAAATTGACTGTCCCTGTTGCGTTAGAGCCTCCGCCACCTGTGAAAGATATAAAAGCAAAACTATAACCTGATCCGGATGCTGTTATTGTAACACCTGTTACTGCCCCGCTTGCTATAGTTGCTGTACCTGCTGCTAATCCATCACCGTCACCTTGTATTACTACTGTAGGAGCACTTGTATAACCTGAGCCTCCTGCTGTTATAGTAACACTATCTACTTCTCCTGTGACATCATGTGTTGGATTTCCTGTCAACTTTCTAACAGGAATATAATCAGCATCTAAGAATTTATTTTGATCTGATGCTGAGATTTGGAACATAAATTTCCAATTGTAGTTATCGGACAATTCAAATACAGATGTGCCTGTGCTTGTAGGTTTTACTGTACTTGGTCCGTTAAGGTTGTTACTGATACATTTATATACTTTAAATTCATCAGTCATTATAAAAAAGTTTCCATCTGCAAGATTGGAGGCCCCGGAGTATGTTTGATTAGAGGATGAAACATTATCATCATATTCATCATACACCGTGCCCGTTGTCCAATCTGTTCTTTTTGCTAATAAGCAAACATCTGCAGAATCAATTCTTTGAGTAAACATCATGCTGCGTCTAAAACCTGAGACATACGAATCATTATCGATAGGAAGTTCAGGGCTTGTGTCATCTGCCCAAGCCTCTGTTCTCCCTACGGCAAAGTGGAAATAGTCGTTGTTATTACGAATATCCCTGTGGAATGTTCTGGCCAATTCCACTCTGCCTAGTCTGCGTAGTACTAGCGCCATTTACTTACCTTAAGAAATTGTTACTGTCCAAGTAATTGTCATTGAATCTGACGCGCCTTTATTAACAACAGAAAAAACTGTTCTACAAAGTAGAGTTCCAGCAGAGTTGGCATTTAAAATACCAGCTTCTGTAATAGCTCCTGTACCTTCACCTGCTGCAAATGATGCAACATAAGCGACAGCGTTTGCTGTAACGGTTGTAGAAGTTAGTGCGTTTCTGTCTGCCTCTGTTACTAGAGCAGTATTCCCAGCAGCTGCTGCTGTTGTTCCTGTTCCAATAGCCATATGAGACATAGCTGTTGCTGTAGCATCCTTCATTCTGGATGCAATATAAGCGAGGCCTGTGTCAACAACGAGGTTTTTTACCTCTCTTGTTTGAGTGACTTGGCCTTTCTCGTTTTTGATTTCAACTATAAGCTTACCTGAAGCTTTGGTTTTGTCATTTTTAAACATTTTATTCTCCTAATATGTTTATCGTTATGTAAGGGTCCAACCGGTTCCTACATAATCCTCTGAAAGATATGTTGGATCTGCGTAATCTTGCATAGATCCTATACCCGTATCTGTAGCTGTTGCACTATCCGTTGCCGGTTTACTAAGTGCGTTAACTAAGGATTCTGTAACTGTTTCTGTTTCAGTTATTCCTTTACTTGTATTTATACTGTTTAAAGCATCGGAACCAGTTAATGTTTCCGAAATTGCTTTATTAATTTGTAGTACCTCAGAAGATGTTATTGTAACACTATCACTATATACCTCTGTTACAAATAATAGTGATTCAAACGACTCTGATATACTTGCTGAATCTGTTACTGGTATTGAAACAGATTTAACGGGGCTGTCTGTAACTGTTTGCGTTTCAGTGAACGCTTGGTTAAAATTCATAACATATACGTCTGATACAGTTCCTGTGTCGCTAGGTGTGATATTATATGTTACCAACACTTGTGCTACTTCAGTAACTGAAACTGTATCTGAAGGTGCTACCCCCAGAATTCGTATATAACTAAATGAATCTGAGGCCGTTACCGCCCCAACTCTGGTGCCTACATAAGGCAAGAAACCACCACTGTCTCCAGTGTCATTGGTATATGCACTTGATCCTGACGCCGGTGTCCAATAAGTATTGCTAAATCCATCATCAAATACTTTTGTATATGCTTTAACGAATTGCTCTGCTACTGTTTGTGTTTCTGTAAATGCTCTAATAAAACTAATGTCTATTGCATCTTCTGCTACACTATCTGAAGCAGTTAGAGCTTCAGTAAATATCTTACTGACGGCTTTAACGAATTGATCGTCTCCAATATTATAGTTATCGGCTGATACTCCATCAGTGTCATCATTCCAATAACCACTTACAACATAAGGATTTACACCCTGATCTGTTCCTAGTACTGCTGATGTGATGAGGCCTGGTGAGAAGTGAATTGCATGACTTTCTGCTGCTGTTGGTGCATCTGTTTTAACAAGACTTACATTAAATACCACAGTTTCAACTGTTGATACTAAATCATCTGCATCAAATATATAGAATGTATATCCTGTCGACGAAACATCAAAGGCTACATTATAATCTACAATACTTCTAACAATTAAATCTCCAAACACTTGCATACCTGCTGGGTGTACTGTATCTCGTAATCCCCTATCCCAAGTTGTCTGTGCAATACCCGATTTAATTACATATGAATATGGTTGGTATCTTTTATTGTCTGCTAATACATTAACATCAGATAATTTTCCTTGATCGTTTTTATATACGCCTTCATACTCGAATAAATAACCTGTTTTTAATGTAATAGTACATGTCTCTCCAGAAGGAGAAGTTATATTAATATCTGCTGTGTCTTTTAAGAATGTAGAACCAGGATTAATAACTGCAAACGCTGATGGCAGGCCTGATGTTGTTACGCCTGTTATTCTTATATAAGCATCATTTGAACCACCTATAAATGTGTAGTCCTCAGCAAAATATCCTGTAACTGCGTATGCTTTACCGTCATCTCCCGTTTCATTAATTGCGAAAATTTGTCCTATTTTAAATCCAGCGTTTGCTGCTGAACCGGAATAAGATTTAAATGTTACGCCTGTTAGTACTCTAACTATATAACCATATATGTCTGCTGCATTGTTTCCTGCGCCATCGTCTACAACATAAGATCTTATATCCTGTAAGTCTAATTCTATTGTTGGTGCATTTGTGTAACCAGCCCCATCGTTATCTACAACGACACTCGTAACAACACCATCAGTTACTAATGCGTGTGCTGTTGCTACATCTGTAATTGTATCTGCAACATTAGCAAAAATCTGTATAGGTGGGGCTGCTGTGTATCCTGAACCACCTGAGGTTACTGTAATACCTGTAACCTTTCCACCTGAAACAGCTGCTGTAAATACTGCACCTGCTCCTGGGCCATATATGTCTGTTACTCCGGCATCATCAAATGAAAGTATAAGTTCAAACCTTTGTAATGTTAGGCCGTTTGTTTGATAAGTATTCTTCTCTACTCTTCTTACACTAGCATTCGTTGTTTTTGTTATTGTAACTGTACCTGTGGTTGATTTATATCTTAAATCAATCTTTTTACCTTCTAAAGTTAAAGGCTCTAAACTACCACCGCCGTGTTCTGCTTCTTGTATTTTGACTGCCTTCTCTACATTATAGATACCATCGGAAGGCTTTAATACATACTGATACGGATAAGAAATGTCTACATTTTCTCCGTGTACAATTCTAAACCAAGCTTCTATAGATCGTTTACTACCTTTTGATTCATAAAAGTCTTTTGCTCTTTTATAGAAAAAACTTTTTTCTGTAGTTAATAGTTTAGGAAAGTCTGATACTAATGCTCCTCTCCACTTGTCTAAGAATGTTTCACTAGAATAATCTATATCAGATGTGTAATTACTAGGATCACTATAATTAGCGTCCATGAACTCATAATATTTCTCTAAGAAAGTTACAAATATTGGATACTCTGTTCCTATATACTCAGGTACTTGTTCTTTAATTTCAAAAGCTTTATTTCTTTTTTCTAATGATGCGTTGCTTTGTGCTGCGTCTAAAACTGCTGATGCTGTTGCGCCTGTTGCTGAGCCATCATCACCATGTGGTGTTATTGTAACTGTTGGAACAGAGGTATATCCTGATCCTTTATTTGTAATGGTGTATCCTGTAATGACACCACCATATATTGTTGCTGTAGCTGTTGCTCCAGTACCACCACCGCCAGATATAGTTACGGTAGGAATATTATGGTACCCCGTACCTCCGGCTGTTACTGTTATAGACGATACATATCTATAAAATGATGGTATATAATCCGCCATTAAACTTCTTCTATTTCTTTATTCGCTGTAATCTTTACACCTGATACTGTATTTATCGTTGAATTAGCAACACTATCGTCTTGTATTAGAACTGTATTTCTTGAAGGTTTAGCAGTCACTGCTGCTGTACTTACATCTGATGTTCTTATTAAGGCCTGTGTTGTTATATCTTTAACGCTATCATGTGGTGTAACATTAATTCTTAAATTTAATTCTGTTCCATATAAACTTGTAAGATACATTGCAGGTAAACTAACTGTTCCTGAATCGTAATCTATTGTTCCTACAGCACCCAATACTTCTCCATCCGAACCCATTGCATTAACTACACCCGATCCACTATATAATGGTGCAACTACTGTTGCTGCTGGTATATCTGCTAATGTTGCTTTGTGTGTTGCTGTTCCTATTTTGATATTAAAATATGTACTAGAAAGCTCTCTAGGCTGTAGCTTTTGATTGAATTTAACTGTATAATTATAGTCTACATTAAATTCTGGTTTTACTCTCTTTTGTAATCCTAACCTAATATTAGTTGAAATAATAGATGTTGTCTGTTTATTAATTTGATCATGTAGTCTACTGTAATAAAAACTCTTATTTAATTTGTTTAAGTTGCTATTAAAATAACTATCTATTTGTAACTTAATTGCTGTTTCTACTTCACCCTTTGTTAATGTTGTGATTTTAGGATCGTAAGTAGAATCTACTTCTAATGAAATGTATGTGTATTCAGGATCTACAAATTCAGGTATGATTGCTACAGGAGTTTTAGGATCAATAATACTATTTTTAATATTATCTTTATCTTGTTCTGTTATTATCTGTCCTGATACAGGGTTTAATGAAATAAACACTTTTCCATATATAGGTGGATCGTTTTTCTCTCCTCCCCAAACAGAAACAGATTGTATGTTTTCATTACTTTGTAATATGAGTGATTTATAATCAGACTCTGTAACTGCTCTATCTCTTGTTGCGTTATATCGCGGAGCGTTGAATCTAATTTCATCTGTTGTTTCTCTTACATTACCACCAGATGCAGGACTTGAAGTTGTAACTGTTATTGTTTCTCCACTTGCTGATATTATACTTGAACCTGTGAAAGTTTTTGCTCCGTTAGGTGTTGTTCCACCACTTGCTATATAATCCACATCAATAATATTATCTACAGTTAATTTTTTGCCTAACACATCATCTCCAAACCTTATTTGTGTGAGGCCGTCTATTCCTTCTTCAACCCAAAATGTTTTAGTATCACTCTTAACATCTAAAATTGTAGTTGACTTATTCCATGTTGTAAGAGCAGTATCTGAAAGTGAAGTTTGTACTCTAACTCTTATTGTAGTCGCATCACAATTCCCATTAGGTATAATATATGGGCCTTGAGGATTTGCTGCTTGTACTGTAAACGAGTTACTTGTTCTTACGCCTTCTTTTAATAAAAGGTCTGTAAATATAAATTTCGTAACACCATCTATAACTTGTGCTGATGTTGTTATATCTTCTAAAGGATAAAATGTGTATGCTTTACCTTCAATTGAACTAGTAAATGTTGCGTTCCTAGAAAGAGTAAGTGTAGTGCCTGTAAAAGATGCTGGTGGAGTTATTGTAACTGTAACCGTTGCTGTTGCTCCTAAATAAGACCTGGGTGTATAACCTAATGCTTTAGCTATAGATACAACAGACTCTCTCTTGACTGCTGTGTCTATAAAGTTTTCATTAGCAAGCATGTGTGCTAACATACCATTGTAATGTGTGTTGTATGACAATAAGTCTACTAATACTGCCATTGCAGACCCTTCAAAATTATAGTCTTGAAATTCTTCTTGTGATTTTAAATAAGCTTTTAAGTTTGTTTTTATATCTTGAAAGTCTAGTTCTGTTAAATTTAATTGTGCCATTATCGTAATCTCTCTAGTTTAACTTGTAATTGTTCTGGCGAATTTATACCTACAACACTAAAACGAATATCTACATTGTATTCGTTGTGATCAACATTAGGCTCAATATCTATACTTGTAATTCTTGCCCTCTTCTCATAGTTCCTAAATAAATATTCTAAACTTTTACTTATTCTGTCTGCTGTAAACATATCTGCATTTTCAAATAATAGACTTCCTAATTCAGATCCTATGTCAGGTTGGAACGGTCTTTCATAATATTTTGTTAGAACTAAATTTTTCATCGATTGTTTGACGGCATTCACATCTAATTTTTTATTAAGGTCGCCAGTTATAGCATTTTTACCAAAGGCAAAATCAAAATCTTTATATATTCTCGCTCTTTTTTGTTTTAGTGTGGCCATAATAGTATTTATACTTCTAGAAGAAGGTTGGTAACTCTAAATTTAAAAAATCATCAGCTTGTTCTTTAGCTTTGATCGTTGGTTTAATATATACATCTCCGACTTTAGGCATAGGTGGTAAACTACCACCTCTTAATATTGCAACAGGATCTATATTAGGAAAAGATGTAGGTATTCCTTTAACTTCTAAATTAACTCCTTGTGTTTGAACATTAGGAACCATCTTACATAAAGAATCTAAATCCATTGCTCCGCTTCTTAACATATCTGCTAAATTGTCTATGTCAATATCCATACCACCATACTTTGTTTTCATTTGATCTAATTTTCTTTCAAGTTTTGGCTTGGCCAAATAACCTAAAGCAATTAATCCTGCTATTTGTTTCATTTGATCTTGTAGTGGAAGGTCTAAGAAATCTTTATCTGGAAATTTAATTGTAGGCATTGCCTCATTAAGTTTATCCATAAGACTGTTTGCTTCTGATGTAACTTTGTCTTTTAATCCTGCTAGTTCTTCCATGCCAGGGATATCCATTATAGCAGCGTCTATTGATTCGTTTAATGCATCTACTTTATCTGCCATTTCTAATAATGCTTTCGCCGGTCCGCAACTCATTTTATTCTCCTATGTTCCTGATGTTGGTGATGATGATTCTGTGTCTGCTCCATGATCTGCATGACTTGGATCATGTGTTGGGTGTGTATGTGTATGTAATGTTACATCATTAGATGTAATATTTCCTGCAGGTCCATCTATAGAAATATTAGGCGCATCCATCTCTAATAGAGTTTGTGCATCTATATCCATATTTGTTGCTGTTCTTATGCCCATTGTATCTCCTGACGCCAGTGTCATATTTTGTCCTGCCGTTTTCATGGAAGCACCACCCACTCTTTCCATCCTGCTTCCTGTAATATATGTTTTATGATTTTCGTTAAAAGTTTCTGTTACATTGCCTGCTACTGTTTCTTTCTTTTCCTTCCCAACAGTCTGAGTTTGTTTACCCACAATTTCTGCGTTATCATCTAACGCTACACGAACTGATCTCATTCCACCTATTGTATAATTTTGATCTGTTTGTACAGACTTAATATCACTCCCCATAATTTTTGTAACTCTGTCTCCAAAAACTGTTTGAAACAAATTGCCTTCTATCTCTTCGTATCTATCTCCTTGTACTAATAACTTAGCGTCTCCCAATATTGTTACATTACAAGAGCCTCGTATTAAAACATTTTTATCTTCTGCAATAATCTCATAGTCTGAACCTTTAATTTTGTTTATTCTTGTCCCGTCTGCTTGTACTTCTTCAAAATTTCCAACAGGATGATACCAACCATACCTTTCGTTTCCTGATGTGTTGTCTATTTCTGTTACAAAGCCTGCCTCTGTTTCTCTAACTAAATTGAACGGATACATAGAAGTATATGTTCCTGGTTCTTTAGGAATGCCTGTTCCGCCATCTTTTAAATCTTTTAAAGCGTCCCAATATTTAGGAGTAAACTCTTCCATTTCAAATGTTTTGTATGGGCCTTTAGCTCTTGCATATGGTTCTTCCCATGTCAGGCCTTCGTAATCTACATTCTCTTTATCTCCTAATTGTTCTGCAACACTAGAGGCTCTTGCTGTTCTTATATCCTTTTCTCTTTCTGCTCTTTTTGTTACAAGACTATAATGTGTTTCTGCGTCTTCATCTCTTGCTAGTCTCGATATATCAGACTCTCCTGCTCCAGCAAAACCGTCAGGTTTAGGTTCACTAAATCCTCCTCTAGGATATTTCTTAGCAGGATCATTGAATCCATCTTCTATTGTTTGATCTTCATTTTTCTCTGATGGTTTGCCTGCAATAGATCCTATGATGACAGGGTGCTGGCCTTCATCTCCATCTGCAAAAAATCCTACTACTGTTGAACCAGGTAAAAGGTTTGGGTTTTCCATAATGCCTGATGTGCCTGCGCTTGTAACAGAGTTTAAAACTGTGGCAATAGGCAAATCAATTACTGGCAACAATTCTGTGTTGGCTGTATGCCAGCCAAATATTCTAACTCTATATCTACCTGTCTTAGTTAAGTCTGCTCTTGACTCTATTATACCTGTCCACCAAACCCAATCAGGTATATTTAATTTACTATAATTTTTTGATTTCATTCTCTGGTCTCCGAAGTGCCCATACTTTCTGGTAATCCATTTTTTACGACTTCCATTTTCATTACATGGGCTACTGTATCAATTTTATGTCTTATTGCTGTTATTAAATATTTGCCTGAAAGCTGCCTGTCAAACAGTTTATCAAAATCTACATCTTCTGTCTTTGTTCTTGGTGAAGGATAATTTAAATAAATCATATCTCCACATGCTACATCTGTTCTTCCAGGAACATCTATTTCAAAAGTATAATCTCTTAAAGAATTAAAATAATTATCTCTCATTAAAGATGCTGCTACAATATTCTCACTATCTGCGTTACCATGCTTAGAGCCAGGTAAACTTGCTGATTGTGTTAAGTTGTTTACACTACTTAAAATTTTAACTGTCATTGTCGTATTTGGATTTCGATCAACCCCCTCTGGAACAGGACAGCCAGGCTCTGTATGTAGAAATTTACTCCAGTCTTTTCTAACATCTAATTCTGCGTTGTATCTTTCTTTAGTATATAGATCATATGCTCTGACACTTTGAGAATAATATCCTGTCGAATAACCATCTGCTATATCAATTGTTCTAGGCACCCTCATCTCAGATATTTTAACCATATCAGGCATTCCTGATACTCCGACACCACCATAAATATTTGATGAGTCTGTTCTATATGGTTTAGGTTCTAATCCTCCCTGGTAATATTGATACTCTTCAAACATATGGTCCGCACCCACACCTATTAAATTTTGTAAAGATGAGAATATGAATACTTTATTTGTTTCAAAGAATACAAAATCTGCGCCTACATACTTATTGCCGTTAGCATATTTTGACACATAATCTAAACATTGCATTGGTGTCCAGTGATTAGCAATAAAACTTATATTAGAAGAGTGAGGTGTATCACCACAAATTAAACCTGGTGAATGGCTTCCTTCCATAGGCCTTCTTGCTTCTTCCATGTAGGTTTCATATATTTCTTTTACTACTTCTTCTGTATTGCCTTTAAATCTTCTAGTTATAATTTGGTAATTGTCAGACATTCCTTCAATAGAAATAAATTTTAAAGCGTATGTCTGCTCTCTGTCGCTATTTAATCTTCTATTTCTAATAGAATAAATTTGAAATGTTTTGTCTATTATGTTTCTAGGTGAGTCTGGAAAAGTTGGGGTTCTTAATTTTATTGTTATTAATTCATTTCCCATTAAAGGAGCTTCTGCTATAAAGTTTACAGCATCTTTTATAATTATTTCTCCCGTCATAAACTTTTCAAAGACACCCTCATAGATGTTTATCTCAGCAAATATTCCTTCTTCTACTAAGTTGTATGGTTCTTTTTGTGTGTGGGTATGTATAAGAAGTTCTTCTATTATTACATCACCTGCTTTTGAAATGGTTTCTTCGCCCATAATATTACTTCACCAATTTTTTATACTGCGATACGATGTCCTTTAAATATCTTTTATCTAATAGAAATTTTTGTCTCTTTTTATCATTCAACTCATCTTCATAATCATAATTAGTAACAGCTAATATGGTACCGTTTGCTACCTTAACTGCATCCCAATCTACAATTAACTCGCTGTCTGTAGAGCTTACATAATGGTGTACATCTGCTGAATTGTTTTCTCCATACTTGTCTTTTACATATGAAACTAAATTTCTATTAGATAAAGGCCACTCTCTATTAACATCTACAATATCGTTTGCCATTAATATTACCCAATGATAATTTACATTGCCGTAATATTGATGAGCTATACTTTCAGGCGTATCGTGTTCACCTACAAATATAGCGTTTAATAAATTTCTATTTTTAAAAAACTTATCTAATTGAACTCTTCTAAAAATATCTGGTACAAGAGCACCGTGCTCTTTTCCTTCTTTGTCTGTCCAAGGATATCTAAATCTGGGTAACGCTCTAAAGTACATTAAAACTCTCCTTTTCCTTCATGCCTACCATCTCTTATTCTTTTCGCTGTAAGAGTTTCTAGTTCTACAAATTGTAATTCCATTGTTATTTCTGTTGGCCTACCATGACTGTTTCTAAATGTATTAAGCATTCCGTCAGGACCATAAGTAACTTTTTGATTCTTTAATGCACAAGAAGATATTCTAGGTAAGTGTGTATTGATCTGTGATCCTGAACTGCCAGGAGTTACATGATGAAACTCTATTGAAAACTCTGAAGGATAAATTAAAAACATTCCACCCTCTGAAACATCTGGGTGCATGTTCTCTTTAAATAAAGATATAATTTGTTCTACATCATTAAATTCTTTTTCGTTTTTGGGAGAGAATACATAAGAAAAAGAAAACTGCCTAAAGCCCATTGATTTAAATAATTGTTCTTTATATGGGTTTCCTACTTTTTTACTTGTTGCTTCAAACAAATTGCCCAAGTTCAAGTCTCCTACGCCTACTGCTGCAGGTACATTAGCAGCTGCTGCTATAGCTCCTCTACCTGTAAGTTCGGTACTATCACTCAGTGATAGATCACTAATAGATCCTGTATTAGAACCTAATTGGCCTGCAAAAGGTCCTAAGTCGACTTCATCCCAATTAGCAGTATAAGCAGCAACAACAGATTGAGGAACATATAATGATATAGTTTCTTTTAATCTTACTGTTTCTTGGTTTTCATCAACCATGGCCATGGCTCCCATCGCAACAAGGCCTGTTCCTGCTCCCTTTAATAGATCTTGTGCCATACCTGTATCTTGGCCAGCTAAAGCTTTACCACCAAAGTAACCACCAATACTTCCTGCAATAAAAGATGCTTCCTTTGTTATTCTTTCGTAATTATCTGCCCCTGCTCTGTTTTGATTCAGATCTAATGCATCTTCAGGCAATTCATTGTATTCCCTGCCTGAATTTTCTGCTGTAACTTTCTTAGCATTAATATAAAACTTAACCATATTGGGGAATTTTTTTGTTCCCAAATCTTCTGGGTATTTAAAAGCTAATTGGGGGTTGGATTTATAATGTGCCTCTCCCGCTTCGATTGTTGCCTCTTCAGCTGGGGTGATCTCGCGATCCATCCAAGTCCAGGGTTTATACCACGAACTACCTTGTTGTGTAACTGCCATTGGTTTTATTCTCTATAAATAGTTGTTTAACATTATATTCTTATTTATATGGTTTATGCCAAAGAAATATATAAAGGAAAGTTTATTCCTCGTAATAGAACGAAGTATCTTGGTGACTTCAATTCAATAACCTATAGATCAAGCTACGAATTAAAGTTCATGAACTGGTGTGATCTTAATAGCTCTATTGTTGGTTGGGTATCAGAAGAGATTGCAATACCCTATCGTAGTCCTATGGATAACAAAGTGCATAGGTATATGGTTGATTTCTATATAGAAGTTAAAGAAGAAGATAAAACAAAGAAGTATTTAATTGAAGTTAAACCAGAGAGATTTACAAAACCACCATCAACACAGAAGCGTAAAACCAGAAGATACTTACAAGAGATAGCACAATACGGAGTTAACGAGGCCAAGTGGAACTCTGCAAAGGATTTTTGTAAAGCGCAAGGTATGGAATTTAAGATAGTTACTGAAAAAGAGCTCGGCATCTAGTATAAATACTTACATGGCGACACCATTCAAAGATATAGAACAAGCAGCAGGCAATAGACACCAGGACAAATCTGTTCAATGGTACACTCGTGCTGTTCGTGAATATGCTAGAGGTGTTAACACTTTTGAAGAGGCTAAACAAACAGATCTCGGTAAAGAAGCAAGACAATTAGAAATAGGAAAAATGTATTTATTTTCATATGATCCTAAAACAAAAGCAGACTTGCCGTATTATGATACTGTTCCTCTTGTAATCATAACAGAGCCAATGCCACAAGGTTTTAGTGGTATTAATTTACATTATCTTGCTCCAACACTTAGAGCTGCACTATTGGATAAAATATTTCCAGCAGAGAGAAATCTAACAGATCAGAGCATATTGAGGGCTAGGTGGAGTTATATAAGTAACTTTTCTAGGTTCCCAGAAGTTAGAGGATCAGTTAAAAAATATTTAACCCCTCATATTACAGGCAGAATGATAGAAGTAGATCCAGCAAATTGGAAAGCAGCTGTGTTTCTTCCTGTACAAAGGTTTGTAGGAGCTTCAGACAGAACTATATATCGAAACACAATGGAAAAACCAACAAGAAAAAGAAATATGTCAATTAGTACAGGCGGATTAAAATAATGGCAAACAAAGCTTTAACAGATTATCAAGAATATTTAGCAACAGCAACGAAAAGATCTTTTGCTCGTGCTGAAAGATTTGAAGTTCATTTTAATATTAATAATTTAATAGCAGCAAACGATCGACACGGCGGTACACTTAAAAGAAATATGAATCCTGATGCAGAGGTTATGTCATGGCGGAAGGATGTGGTTTCGTCGCAGAACGCAGGATTACTTGAGGGAGATGTAGCATTGTTTTGTGAAGAAGTCCAGATACCTGGCCTGATTCTAAGTAATAAAGAATTTAATATTGGACCGTGGACTTTCTTTAGAAATACTAAAGTAGGGTTCTTAGGAAACGAAATTAACTTTACATTCGTTACTGACAATGAATGGAAGCTTAGAAGCTTTTTTGAACAATGGATGAAAGAGTGTGCTGATACAACAAGCCAAGAGCTTGGTTATATAGACGCAGTTACAACCACCATGACAATCAACGCTTTAGACCTTCAAGACAATATTGTTAAATCTTGGACATTACATGAAGCGATGCCAAAAGTGTTAAACTTGGTACCCTTATCAAGTGGAACAACAAGTGCTATTAGGAATACGCTTATTGTTTCAGCAGCTTACTGGGAGTCATCAGACTCGCCAGGAGGCAAAGGATTGAAATCATATGAAAATTAATAATTGGAGATATAAAATATGTTACCTATAATAGAACAGCCATTATCAGAATGTACTGTTCCTTCAACAGGGGAGGTCATTAAATTTAGGCCTTTCTTAGTTAAGGAAGAAAAAATTCTTATGTTGGCCAGTGAAAGTGATGAATATAAAGAGATGGTTAATGCTTGTGGACAAATAGTAACTAACTGTACATTTGAGAAATTAGATGTAAGTAAGATACCAATGTTTGATTTACAAGACATTTTTTTAAAAATTAGAATGGCTTCTGTTGGGAGTACCCAAACATTTAGCATGACTTGTGGTGATTGTGAAAAGACCACAGAGTTAGATGTAGATATAAGCGAGATAACCGTTAAAGGTTTAGATAACTTGCCTAATACAGAAATCAAAGCTAGTGATGAAATTGTTATTAAGATGCGTTTTCCTTCTGCTTTAGATATAGTAGAGGGCGAAGAAGACATGACTGATATTGAAACTATAAAGCATTGTATTGCTGCTGTAGTTACTGAAGAAGAAGAAATTAATATGCAAGAAGTAAGTAATGAAGACTTACAAGAGTTTATTGAAAATCTTCCTATGGATGTTTTTAATGAAATGAGAAATTTTCTCCGAGGAATGCCCGTATTAATGCACGAGATGAAGTTCGATTGCTATCATTGCAAAGAGCCTCAAGTGGTTAACATTAATGGATACGAACATTTTTTCGGCTAAACCTTTCTCAGGAAAGTCTTGATAATTTTTACAGGACTAATTTTTTGTTAATGCAGGAACATCAATACAGTCTAACAGAGTTAGAAAATATGATGCCCTGGGAAAGGGAAGTTTATGTTAATATGTTAATAATGCATCTTAAAGATAAGGCCGAGAAGGCTAAAGATAGAGCAGCTAAAGGATATTAAAAGAAATGGCAGAGTTAGACGACAAGAAGTTAAAACAGTTAATAGATGAGGTTAAAGCCGTCGGCGATGCTGGCGGGGATATGGCCACCTCTAATGAATTAAAGAACCTTGAAGATGCGTTTAATAAAGAAACAGACCAGCTGAAGAAAAATACAGAACAGCTGAAGGATGATGCTAAACATAATAAAGGGTTCAACAAGATTCAAATCGCTTGGGATGCATATAAGGAAAAGGGGAATAGAGCTGATAAGAAACAGGAGCACGCCGATAAGGAAGCGCAGCTCAAACAGGATAAAAAGAGATATGCTCAAGAGGAAAAAAGAAACACAGGTGGCAAAGCAGCTAGAGAACTTATACTCGAACAAAATAAACTAATATTAGAAGGTTTAAACAGAATCGAAGAAACATTAGCTAGTGGTGGTGGTGGTGGCACCGGTGGCGGAGGGGAAGGTCCTAATAAACCTGATAACCAGAAAAGTAAAGCTGAAAAAGATTTAGAAGACGCTGCTAAAAACACAAAAGAAATTACAGAAAAAAAGAAAAAACTACCTAAACTCAGCCCACAAGGTGATTTGTTTGCAGGTACAGATGATGCACCACCCGAACCAAAAGAAAGAATTAGACGAGAGAAAAAGAAAAAAGAAATATCAGATGCTGATAGAAAACTAGCTGATAAAACAACCGTAGGCCAAGGTGATGGCGCTGCTGGCACAGGCAGAAAATTAGATACTGAAGCTAAGCGTCGTGGCAAAGGGATGGACGATGAAGACTTTGCAAGACAATGGGAAAGAGATCAAGCAGCTTTAAAGAGAGAAGGTGGAGTTAAAGATGTAGGTGGACTTTCAAAAGATGTTAAAACAACAGGCAAAAGTTTAAATAAAAGAAAAATATCTGGCCAAGAACTTTCTAAAAATCAAGATATGTTTGATACAACAGGCAACCTTGTATTTAGTGAAAAAGAAGAATTAAGAATTGGCCAAACCAATTACAAGAGAGCAGGTGATTATGGATCAGGCACTGCAAGATTCCAAGATGTAGACACCGGCAAATTTGCAGTAACAGATCCTGTTAAAGCATTAGCAGAAGATGTAAGAATATCTCAGGGTGTAGTAGGAACAACAAGAAATAGATTTCAACATGACGCTTCTAAAGGAGCAGGAACACTAGCCAAAAACATCGGTGCAGACGCAGCAAACATACAAAAACAATTAGATGCAAACGACGAAGCTAAGAAAGACCTTAATGATGTAACAAGATTATTAGAGAAATTACAGTCCAGTGAGCTCGGAGATAAAGACAAAGCTAAAACAAGAGCTGAATTAGAAACAAAGGCTGAAAAACTTAAAATATCTGGAGGCGAAGAGCTAAACAAACAGTTAGGAATGGATACTGTCATAAAACAAGCTACTGGCATGGAGGGTGGTATGCTTGGAAAAATTGGTTCAGGGCTTAAATCTTTTGGTGGTATAAATCAAGGAGTTTCATTAAAAGCAGCAAGTGGTGAAGATAGGTTCTCAATGGGAAGTGCCTCCGGAGGCATTTTCAATAAAACCCTTAACAAAGCAACCTCAGCTATGAACATCAGTAAATCTGGTTTCAAGTCAGGCCTTAAAGACTTCTTTACTGCAGACAGATGGTTTGGTAAAGCAGGCACCGGCGGTATGTCAAACAAGTCGATGTTCCAAGGCAAGAGACAATTTCAAGAAGAAGCACAAAGAGGCGCAGAAGTAGAAAGTCAAGGTGAAGCTCTTGGTAGAATGTATAGTTCGGAGACAGGTCTAGGGATTGCTGATGATACAAAAGCAGGCAAAGATGTATTAAGAGACAAAGATGGAAATGTTATCTTTGATGCAGCGGCTAAGAAAGAAGAGTGGAAGGATCAATATGTCCCAGAAAAACAAAGGACAATGGACGATGCTGAAATTCGAGCATCACAAGGAACAGACGCACAGCAAATACAAGCAGCTGACGATGCTAAAGAAGAGGCTGAGAAAGACACAAAGGAATCAAAAGACGCTGCTAAAGAAACAAGAAAAAAGACAAAGGAAAAAACAGATAAAAGAACTGGCCAATCAACAGAACCGTTAGCCCAAAAACAATTAGAAACATTAGAAGAAATGTTAGAGGTTCTACAAAAGATAGAATCTAACGGAGGCATGGGTGGCGGTAGTGGTGATGATGAAGGCGAAGAAGATGATGGTGGACGAAGAAGACGTCGTAACCGAGGCCGAGATAAAGACAAAGACAAGAAAGGCAAGAAAGGCAAACGAACAAGAAGCAGATCCAGAAGAGGCGGAAGAAGAGGCGGAAGAAGAGGCGGAATCAAGAGTCGTATGAGACTTGGTAGAATGCAAGGCAGAGGCCTGATGCGTAGCGCAATGACTCGAGGCTCTAGTATGATGAGTAGAGCGCCAGGTATGATGAGCAACATGGCATCCAGAGGTGGTGGCATGATGAGTAACATGGCATCCAGAGGTGGTGGTATGCTTGCCAGAGGTGGTGGTATGCTTGCCAGAGGAGCAGGTGCAGTAGGCAGTGGTTTAGGAAGTGTAGCTTCAGGAGCTGGAGGATTACTTAAAGGAGTTGGAAGTATAGCTAGTAAAGCGTTCTTGCCTTTAACTGCAGCAGCTGGTGTAATAGGTGGTGTAAGACAAGCATTTAAAACAGATGAGTTTGGAGAAGAAGGAGAAGATCCTACCATGGGAATGCGAGGAGCTAGTGCAGTAGGTGGCCTAGTGTCTGGTTTAACCTTTGGAATGGTGGGCGATGAAGGAGCCGATAAAATATCTAAAGCTGTGTATGGTAAAACAGACATGGAAACAATGGAAGCTGTTAAAGAAAAAGATCCTGAACTTTATGCAAAAATGCAAACAAGATTAAAAGCAGGTGATGATTTATCCGATGTCATAAAAGATGAAGGAGAGAACATAAAAGAAGCGGGTGTAGATAACAGAGGATTATTTACTAAGGCCTTAGATGCCAGTCCTTTTGGAATGTTGAAGAGAGGGTTGACTGACTTAACCACAACAACCGATAGAGAAAGAGGCCTTGATGAGGCTCAAGAAGGTGGATTGTATCGTAAAAGAGGATTAATGGGCAAATCATCACTAGATAAGAGTAAACTAGCAGGTGCAACTGCTGAGCAACTTAAAGGTATTATAGATGACGACGATTTATCTAGTGAAGATATGATGGCCGTTAAAGAAGCACTCGTAGCTAAAAGAGAAGGTAAAGACGCTGCAAGTCTTGCAAGCGTTACAACACCAACAGCTGCTGCAGTAGGTAATATGACTGGAATATCAGGCGATGCCGCTGCCCTTGAAACTGAAAGTATAGGAGCTAAAACAGGTGCAATGATAGCAGCTGCTAATAAGATGGGTCCTGGAGCAGCAGCTGGGGCTCAAGGTGGTAAAGAAGATAAAGGTAAAATTATAGGAATGTTCAGTACGCCAGGTGTTAGAAATAATGATCATGTAGTCCATAGAATGATGGACCAGAGATTTTCTTAAAGAGCTTTAACTCTGTTCCTTAATCTTTTAGCCCTCGGTCCTACTTGATCCGCCCAACGACTATCCATCATTTCAATAGAAGCTGTTTTCCAATCACTATTATTAATTGCTTTAATAAACTTTTTAAATTTGCCTATTCTAGGCCGTCCTAAATTAAACATCATATTAACAAGAACCTCTTGTAGTTCTCCTGGATAATCATTCCATTTATCTTTAAATAGCGCTTCACATTCTGATATTGATGTGTCTAAATCTTTTTCAAAAACTTCTCTAACTCTTTCCTCTGAAACCGGTGTCTCTAAACTTTGTTTATATTCTGGATCTTGAACTAATATTAAATGTCCTACACCAAATGTAGGGTATCCTAAATGATCGTGGTATATTTTATATACTACACCCTCATCTATTTTTAATTGTTCGTAGATTTTATCTCTGTTCATTATTGTATTCCTGATTGTATGTGAATTGCATTCCAGGTTTTACAAAGCATGTTGTAATGCTTATCCTGTTGTTTTTATATTTATCTTTTTCTTCCCCAATTACTTGTTGTGCTTCAAAATTTAATCCAGGCACTTGATGTTCTAACCAAGCAGGCCAAACAATTAAATCTCCTGGTTTAGGATAAAATATTTGTTCTAAAGCGTTATGTTCTCCTTTAATATTATCTCCTGGCACCCATGATGCAAACAAATCAGCATCTGGACTTTTAAATATTATTGGAGAATGTTCTTCATCTCTCTTTACATAATAGGTAGCAATAAGATGATAACTATTATGAGCATGCCAACCATAGTCATCTTCTTCGTCCATTGTTGTATGCCATGATAAAGAGTGCCATCGTTTTCTTAATGATTGTAATATTACAGGTGGCATACGGAATTGTTCCATATATTCTATTGCGTTTTCATGTATGATTTTATATAACTCTGGAAAATCGTTTACGCCTTCCATAGGATCTTCTTTAGTATATACTTTATGGTTTCCATGTTGGTCGTATAAAGAACTCTTCTTTAATCTTTTACCTCTTGTTCCAGGCCATTGTTTACTATTATAGATATTGTTAATGTCAGACTCTAAGCCCTCTAAAAGATTTAGTGCTACATTCTCTTTATATGAAATAGGTACGCCAAGGATTTTCATTCTTGTAACAACCAAGGGATTAAATATTTGCCTGTGGTATCCCACTTGCCCATTACAAGTTTACTTGGATCTTCATGATGGTTTTTATGATAGTCTTCTCCACCCATAAAAATATTACATAACCAATTCAAATTTTTAGGCTCTCCTTTTTTACCACTATGTCCAGCCCAATTTAAAATATTAGTCCAAATCCAACTCCATGAAAACAAGAATGCTAACCACACCATAAGCCACTTACTAACTAAACCTAATACAATCCAATTGGCTAACCATAATTTCCAATAATTATTTGTAACCCATTTTGCTTCATGATTCCTGGCATATACTCTCATATATGATACTGTTGGTTTAACTTCATCATACCTACCAAAAAACATTCTCCAGAAACCTATTTGTTTAGGACCATGAGGATCGCCTTCTTCGTCTGTATGTTTATGATGTTGTAAATGAGATACAACATAGTGGCCTGGAGGACCGAACCCTGTCATAACCATAAAGTAAAACATAATCTTTTTACCTAACCAGGAAGGTTCAAACGCATTGTGGGTTAACCAACGATGATATCCAGCATTGCCTAGTCTTGCTATAAAAGAGGCAAGTACAAAAAAGAATATTGCTTGTGGAACTGTTCCACCGCCGTATATAAACCACAGAGGTACACCGATTGCTGTAGTGGTGTATAGAACAATTATTTTAATCAATACTTTGGTTGTGTACTTCATATTACTATTTATTAGTCAAAAAGAAGCCCTTATTAATAAGGGCTCCCAAAACTCTAGGTTTTAATTACTTTTCATCAGCAAGCTGCTTAAAGTAACTTAATGTATCATCTTCATCATCAGCTACTGCTGGTGCTGGTTCTGATACTACAGGCGCTGCTTGAGTTGCTACTGTCTCAACAATAGGCTCTTGTGCAACGGTTTCTGCTGTAGGAACGGCCTTAGAACTACCTAATACCATATCCAATTTAGCTTTCAACTCTTCATAAGACTTGAATTGATCTGGAGAAACAAGTGTACCTAAGTCATATTGTTTATTCCAAATTTCTTCAATGGCCTCATCAGACTCTGCAATAGGTGAAGGCGAATCAAATTCACTTTTATCATAATTACGATAGCCTTCTACCTGTCTAATTTTTAGTCTAAAGTTAGCCCCTTCCCAGAAATCAAAAGGATTTACTGGTTGTTCATCCTGAAACTCAGGCTTCAAGACATCTTGAATTTTATCAAAGATCTTTTTACCAAATTTGTAGATAAAAACTTTACCTTCATTTTCAGTATTAACAGGATCTGAGATGACTTGGATATTAGCCCAATAGTTCAAACGTCTTTTTTGTTTACGAGCTATCTCTTTATTAGACTCTACACCAGAATTCCATAGTTCAGTGTTTAATTCTGAAACAGGATCTTGCTTGTTTAGAGTTGTGAGAGAATTCTCGATATACCATTTTCCACCAGGACCTTGAAATCCGTGGTTGAACATTCTAACCCAAGGGACATCAGTATCTGTTGCACCTTTATGTAAAGGCAAGAATCTGATAATGAATAAACCATTACCTGCTGAGTCTACTGTGGGTTTCCATTCTCTGTCGTCACCTTTTTTAAAGTTAGACTGAGGGTTTGAGATTTTTTCGACTTCCTTCATTAAGTTATCGAAATTTCCGCGCTGTTGGCGAAGTTGTGAAAGTGTATTAAACGACATATTTTTCTCCTTGTATTGCGTTGTATAGCGTTGTATTTGCGTTGTATAACATTATTAAAAGTGGCCATTGCCCCCGAAGGGACAATGACTTCTAATTTTGACGGGCCGAAGCCTTTAGTCCCGAAGGATGTCTAACTAGCAATATTATTTATAAGAGTTTCATGTTTTAGATGTAACTTTTTGGTATCCAAGTTGTTCATTAATAGAAAAGGCCTGTACCGTTGTATTGTTCTACATGTATCTCCTATTATTAAATCGCCTCTTAAATTGGTTAAAAAGGGTGACATAATATCTAAGATTGCAACTGTTTCTATCTTAATATGTCCTCCCATAAATAGCCTTACTTCAACAGGGTGATTATTCTTTGACATTAGATATTTGTTCCAATTTTCTATTGCCTTTAGATCTTCTCCAAATGTATAACTAATTTTAGATTGTCTAGCAATCCATTCATGAAAGACTTCTATCTCTTCCATACCATATGGCATGCCACATTTCTTATGGCCTGTTATAGCATTAGCAACAGACAAAGCTATGAACTCTGGTTTAGACCATCTATCTGCAACTGCTTCAAACATTTCTTTTAGGAAATGTTTTCTATCTTCTCCGTCAAAATATTTTCTAGGCATCTTCACAGCATTACCATATTTGTATTTGTCTTTAAAAGCAAAAGGAAATCTCTTATCATCATAGTTACTCCAAAAATGATCTTTAACAGCAAGGTGTACTTTCCATGCTGCAAAGGGTTCCATTTTATTCAAAGGTTTCTTCAATTTCTAACCCGCCATTTTCATAGTATTTAAATGTTGCTTTCTCTTTTTGATACATTTTTCTTTCGTAATCAACACCACTTAATTCTGCATATTCTTTTAATGTTCTTTTATCACCTAAACCATACTTTCCTTTGGTGTTGCCTTGTAGTACTTCATTAACCTTTTCCTCTGCCATTTCAATTCTTAAGTCTTTTTCTATTTTTAATTCAGGACTTGCTTCTGCCATATTCCAATGTAACTCTCTTTTTAAATCTAAATCATCACTATTATACCAATGATATAATGGTGTATTAGGTACATGAACTAAATCGTAACCGTGTGTAAATGCCCGAAGTGCTAATGTTGTTTCTTCACCTGCAAAATATATCTCTGGATCGTATGGTATTTCTTTTACAAAATTTCCTTCTGTAAAAATTAATCCTGCTGATAGTGCAAACCCTCTATAATATTTTTTGCCTGGTATAACATGTGCCACTTGGCCTGAATGATATCCTTGTGAGAAAGGTAAGTGCATTGTCATAACATGAGTTTGATCTGGATCGTCTGTTGTAACTCTAAATATATATTCCTGATCTGTGTTAAAGAAACCACCTTTAGGTGTAATGACATCGAAAGCTCTAGGATATCCTGTTATGATTGGTTTATCAAACCACTCTAAACAATTATTATATTTTTCTAATAAGTTTTTATCCCAGTCCTTTTCAAATAATGTATGGGAATCTATTTGCATGAAAATCTCTTCACCTTCATATAAGTCTGTTTGTATCTTACTTCGTGCCCAACATGCTCCTTTAGCATCTTCGGGATCACAAGTTTTATATCGTACATTGTCTGGAAGATCTTTTAGAATATCTTTAGACTGATCAAAGACACCCAACACCAAATCGTCTTTATACTTTGCATTCTTTATTATAGAGTCTATCGTATAAGGAAGTATTGGATCTTGAAACGATGCTATCGAGACAAATATTTTCATAAAGGTAACTTACTTTTTCTTTTTTCTTTTAATAAATTTAAATCTAATGCTTCTTCTTTAATCTTAGCTTTCAAAGATGCTGTTAAAAACTTAGAGATACTTTCTATTTCTATTTCTTTCTTTATACAATAATCACAAACTATATCCATGCAAGGCGAGCTGGTATTAAAGGCCATCTTCTCTATGAATTGTGAAAATTCTGTTGATGTATGAAATTCTTTTGTTACTAGGAATATATCGCTTACTTTTTCTTTTGTCATTTCAATTGTATTATCTACTACCACTCTCGGCATCATTCTTATTCTCCTGAACCCAATTTTTTATATAATCATGTACATTGTGCGTGGGCTCCATATATGGGTGTTGACAAAATGTTTTTTGTGCTTCTCCCTTTCTATCAAACGAATGTACAATCGGGTGATCAAAACAGTCTGCAATAGATGAAATTGTTTTGGGGTTCCCGCTACCAAAATGTGCAACACCAGGAAGGCCTGGGTCTGCCATTAATTGCAAAATTCCTTGGACAACATCATCTACATGTGTGAAGTCTCTTTCTTTTTTGCCTGTTCCAAATATAGTTAAAGGTTTGCCTGCTAAATAGTCTTGTTTGAATTTTCGTATGACTGTGCTATATTGGCCATAGTCTGCTTCACCTGGTCCATACACATTATAATAAAACATTAAAACATAATCTAAGCTATACAATTTCCTATACATATCTAATAAAGACTCACATACAACCTTGCTAAATGTATATGGGTTGCCCTGTGATTCTACATACTGCGTACTTGAAGATGTGGAAAAGAATAATTTACAATTAAATACTCTAGCCCAATCTGCAACTGCACAAGTTGTATTAATATTGTTCGTTATAGTCTCGGTAGGATATTCTAATGCTCTCCTTACCCTTGGACTATTTGCTAAATGAAAGATGGCGGATGGTGGCTCTATAGAATTTATATGTGGATTAAAATTGACAACATCACATTTGTGATACTCTACGCTGTTATGATTGAAGAATACACTTCCTGTTCTATTGTCGTCAACTACTGTTACACAAAATCCTTGGTCCAATAAGTTCTTAGTAAGGTGTGATCCTATAAAGCCACATCCGCCAGTAACTATCACATGAGGTAAATCTGTTAACATGTGCTAATTATATGATCTTCCAATGCTTTAGTCAACATCTTTATAGAAGATATGGTTGTCTATGCTTACTGTATTGGTATATACCATAGACCATTTAGGTTTGACTTTCGTGTTGTGATACCACAAAGCTCCCCTTGTAAAGTCTTCAGTCTCATAGGCGTACATAACTTCTGCTATTAATAAGATATCCTTGTAGCAATTTTTGTCTGCAATAGTGTCAGGCTTTCCATCACAATACCAACTGAATTGGCATGAATGTAAATCTATCCTTCCACTAGGATAATATTTCGTTTGTTTGACTACACCACATATTGTATTAGGAAATCTTTCATCCTTAACTCTGTTGAGTGTAACAAGTGCAACAGCCATTCTTCCTGCTGTTGATTCACTTCGGGCTTCAAAGTAAATATTTTCTGCTAAACAATGTACTTCAGTATCTTTAGCTTGTATTTCTTGTGCCCACATTACAAAAAATAATATTGGTAATGTTATCCATAACTTACGCATATGGTTCCTCCTTTATTAATCTACGTCTTCAGAAACTTTCTTATCCTTCTTTCGATTGTACTTAGTTTTATCCGGTACGACAGTGGCCTTGTTAAACAGTCTTGCATAACGGGCTACAGGATTTCGTATTTTTAGTTTCTTCTTACGCATAACAGTATTTATATTAACATCGTAGGGAGTAAATTACAAGGCCTTAGAGGACCATTAAGATCAGAGTATATTCCAATCATTAAGAGCTTGTTTTATTCTTTCTAACCCAAGAATAATAGAATCTTCTCCGGTAGTAAAAGCAAATCTTACATATTTTTCTGCATTAACTTCTGCAAAGTCGTAACCAGGAGTTACTGCTACTTTATAATCTTCCATTAGCTTCCAACAAAAATCATTACTGTCCATTTTTGTATGACTAATATCTACATAAAGATAAAAAGCTGCCTCTGGTAAAACTGGAATAACAAATCCCAAATCCATAAGTCCTTCAGCTAATAATTTAGCTCTTGTTTGAAATACTTCTTGTCTTTCCTTATGAATAGCCATAGCATCTTCTTCGAAAGCTGCAAGGGCTCCGTATTGTGCAGGCGAACTAGGTGATATGAATAAATTTTGTGCTAACTTTATTAAAGGATCTATTGCCGTTTCTGGTGCAACTAACCAACCTAATCGCCAACCTGTCATTCCAAAATATTTGGAAAAACTATTTAAAACAAATATGTTTTGATTAAAACTAAGACCCGATGTGTATGTATTAGATAGTGTTTGATATATCTCATCTAATATAAAAAATCCATTCTTCTCTTCTACGAAATTTTGTATTTCATTAATTTTATGTGGATCTAATAGAGTGCCTGTAGGATTAGCAGGTGATGCTAAAAGAATTCCTTTTGTATTTTCTGTCCATGCATCTTTAATGTCTTGTATGGTAGGTTGAAATTTGTTTTCTGCAGAGACGACTATCTTTTTAGGTAGGCCTCCTACAAGTCTTGTAAATACCTCGTTACATGGATAACTAGGATCTGTTATAAGCATCTCATCTCCAGGATTAAGCAATAAAGATGATAACAATATTAAACCCCCACTGGCTCCACTTGTAACTATTATCCTATCACTAGAAACTTCAATACCTTGATCTTTATAAAAATTAGATATTAAATTTCTTAATTCTGATATTCCTTGCGCTGATGTGTATTTTGTTAGTCCTTGATTAATAGAACTTTGTGCTTTTTTAACAATAGGTTCAGCAGTTGAAAAGTCTGGCTCTCCAATTTCAAAGTGTACTACACGATGTCCTTGTTTTTCAAATTCACTAGCACGGTGAACTAATTGTAAGACTGTAAAGGGGCTGATCCTTTCACTTATAGTTGAGTACATAATATATCCTTAATTATCTTTTAAATATTTATACATAAAAAAGGGCGCCTAAAAGACGCCCTTAGTGTTCTTTTCTGATTAAGAACCTCGTATAACTAATCCTATTAGCCAACCGCAAAAGAAAAATGCAGCTGCCCATCCAGGATAGACTTTACAAAATTCCCATATATCTCGAATGAACATGATTACAAGGCCATTAGTATAGCTGGTACGCTAACTATTATGGCTGTTATAAACAAACTCATTGCAATACTCGTTAAGTCGTCGTGCACTACACACCTCCTATCGAAGAATTGCTAAAATGAATTATTAATATGGGCAAAAGTAACGGAGCTATCATTATCGCTACTAATTGAATTGCATCGCAGAATAGACAAACTTTGTCGTTTTCTCTTAGTCTATCAACATTGGTTCCTATGAGCTTCGCTACTTCGCCAAATGTAGCTGTGGTCATTGGACTCTCCTATTTTTAATATTATTATAATTTATGTAATAGTATAGATGTAATCTATACCTTTATATTTATACAAACCAATGTATTTACTAAATTAATTTTTTAAATTATAGGTATTTATTTTGGAAATGGTGTAGGACGAGCCAGGACATCATATAGATGTCCCAGCCAGTTATGCTTTTATTCGTCTTTTAGTTTTGCTGTAGGAAAGTCAGGTTCTTTAACTTCAAGCTCTGCTGCTTGTTCCTTGACTTCATCTCCAACGGTATCAACTATACCAGCAGTGACTTCTGCTGTGGTAGTAACAACATCAGAAACATCTTTAGCCACGGCTCCCACCATGTCTGCACCTGCTTGTGTTGCTGTTGATACTGTGGCTGCAACCACATTTCTAGCTGTGTCGATCCCAGTTGCTACTGAGGCACATCCTGCTACTAAAACTAAGAATAAAGCGCTTATTATTCTTATCATTTTTCTTCCTTGATACCAAGCCTTGGTTATTGTTATTCTTTTTCCTTGGATATCCGTTATATTTATAAGGTAGCGAGACTTGGAAGGGTACTTGTACCCTAATTAAGGGTTAAGGGGTGTAAACTAGTTCGTAAGCATCTCGTGCTTCTAATAGTTTTGGCACGAATTCGTCCCTTGTTGCTGAGAATACAGCAGGACCATCATCTTGTTGAGCCATTAATATTACTGTTTGATCTACAGGAATGCCTGTTCTTTCTTCAAACATAATGGCATAAGCAGAACATTGTATAAAGTAATTATAGCATTGTGATCTAGTTTTTCTTTTGTTGGAAGTCTTAAAATCTATAACAGAAAGTCTGCCTTTGTATTCTGCAATACAATCTGCTTGGCCTCCTAGGCGTAAATGATCTGAATACATGGTTGCTTCTAAAGCTCTAATGTTGTCTATATCAGATAATAAAGGCATCATATTGTTCATATACATTTCTTTATCTAACATGTCTAAGGATTGAACTCCTTCCTCATGTAAGGTTGTTTCATTTAATAAATGATACTCTACCAATTTGTGTAATGAGGTGCCACGCTTAGCAGCCCTAGAAGAAATTCTATTTGCTTCTTTCTCGCCTATCCGTTTCTTCCAAGCATCTATAAATGGTTTTGATTTATGAGATAGTATGGTTGTAACAGAAGGGTAAAGAACGCCAGAGGGCGTTTGATAACGCCTACCGTTTTCTGTATTTTTTCGTTTGAGTTGATCTATTTCAACTTCAATATGTTTGAACATTATCTAATCCAGCATTTATATCCTGTGCATTTATCTAAATCATCACCACAATGGAGACAATAACCTTTTTCTTTTGCTTCTTGCTCTTCTAATTCCGTTTGGTGGGCCTCTGCTGCTGCATCCATATGAGCCTGTTGCTCCACCAAGTATTCTTGTTCTGTGTTTGGTTGTGCCATTATGCGTTACCTCTTACAATATTAGAATTTCCTCTATTAAGGCCTTCTGCTCTAGTGCCACCTGCTGAGTAACCAGCTATGTAATGTGGTCCAGTCCAAGCAACGCTGTAATTTTCAAAAATGTTGCCTCTTGGTCTGTTAAGAGCTGGAGCGTTGTAACTAGCTGCTTTTAAAAGATCTCCTTCACGGAACCTTTCATGTGTTAAGTTAATAAAACCCCAAACACTTCTTTCTGTTAAGATTTTAATAAATTTACGACCTTTTTTAACTTCAATATTTGCTTTGAATTCAGCTACTTTTTCTTCTACATCGAATTTAAAATCATTGGCTTTTTTGGAAGCTGTGTTCCATCTTCTGTAATCGTCTGCTATTGCTTCAATTAATTTTTCTATTTGTTTTTCCATCTTATTTAAAGTCCTCACTTTTTATTGTTTATATGTATATTATGCACTCAGGCGAACCATAAGTCAACCTTTTTCTGTGCTTTTTTCAAAAGAATTTTGTCAGCCTTATCAAGGAGTTGTAACAATAATGCCTTTTCTTTCATGTAAACTTTAGCAAAATGTTGATCATGTTCGGTTATAGACTTAGTATTATCCAATAAATCGGCTACTTTTATAGTCTGGCCTGATCTAGAAGCTTGTGCTGAATGTTCTCTATCTAACCCTTTTCTTAAGGCTCTGTTGCCATCTTCAGGCTTGGATACATCAGTTAATTCTTCTACTAAATCAGCCACAACATGTCCAAAACGGAATGCTATTTGATCTAATGTAACATCAGTATCTTCTACTGTATCATGTAAAACTGCTGCCATAAGCATTTCTTCTGTATGATCTACAGATTTAACGATTTCCATTACTGCCAAAGGATGCACGATGTAAGGTTCACCGGTGTATTTTCTGGTTTGTCCTTCATGTGCTTTTGTAGCAAATTGTATAGCTTTATCTAATTGTTCCATGCTTACATTATGCACTCTGGCGGACCAAAAGTCAAGCAGTTTTTGGTAGTTTTTTCTGTTTTTTCTTGTTCCTGTGTAGGTGAGCGTATAGGTTACATAGTTTCTTATCTACTATGTTTTTTGTTGTATGCCGTCTTTTTCTGGCACTTTCTGATTTAAGAAGTCTTTCTCCTCTATCCATAAATTTCTCCGTTAGTTGAATTAAGATACTTATGATATAATTTATTTCCTCCTATTTTAAATGTTTGGGTGTATCACCCATTAATGATCCGACTCGTTTTTTAACTTTTTTAACTGTGTCTCTAATGGCCACAGATTTAGCATCCTTTTTGCCAAAGTCATCTGCCATTGGTGACATAGGATTTGCTTCAGCTACTCTAGATAATACATCTTTAAAACCACCAGATGGTTTCGTACGATCTCCTGTGCCTCCTTTATTAATATTAGGAGCACCTGTAATGATTTGTTTGATTGTTGGATTTTCTTTTAGATATTCACAACGATGTTCCCAGGACATTAGTTCGTCCCAGATTTCACCCTTTTCATTTTCAAAACTGTATATTGGCATGCTTTAATTTACCTTCACTGCTATTTCTTCCATTCCGTCTATAATTTTATTTATAAGCTTCCTGGCAGGGTAAGATAGTAAGTCTGAATTATATCCTTTGATTAAACAATCTTTTATATACAAAGGATCTACTTTTGCTAATGTCTCTCTTGTGTAACCAATTCGTCTCCAACCATATGTGTTGATACAAACTACGGCCAGATCTATTTCTTCTTCAGTATAGAAAGACATCCTATAACCTTTGATTAATTTAGGTTTAGGTTCTTGGGTTGGAAATTTGATAACCTTAGCCTTCATGTAAGTTATTTATACGGAGGACTGTCTAGACATAGTCTTTGTAGAGTACCTTTATAATGATTCCAGAAAGGCACAACATCTTCATCAAAGAAATGGTTTGCAGTTGCACTTCTTCTTGCACCAATTTCTTCGAAAGATGCGTTAGGTAATAAGCCTTCCTGTACCATAACGAAATCCCACATTGGATCTTGGATACTCTGTGTTAACTCTTTAATTGTATCTGGTGGTACATTATATTTTAACAAGAATTTTGAAAATCCTTTATCACCGAAACAATTAAAAAGTGCAACATAATTAGTTTTTAATGAAGGTATAATTATTTTCTCTATACTTTGTAACATTGCCATATACTTCAATATGTGTTGTAGATCCCACCTTACTTCTTTTATATAATATTCATAAAACTCTGGGTCTATAAATTTTTGATATTCCTCTTCGCCCCTATATGATACTGGAGCATACTGTCTTATGCCTTTTACTTTCGCGACAGATCCATCTCTTTCTCGTCTTTCAAGGACAGCAGCAAGCCTAATACCGTTTTTGCCAATCTCTCTATCATGATGTGATATTGTAATAACTACTCTATCCTCAGGCAATATTAAATCTTTACATATTAATAACTGCGTATAAACTTGTTCAATACCTGAAGCCCCTATTCCTCTATGTACTGGATTAAATTCATTTGCTATTGGGTGCCAAATATTTTTAGATGGCTCTTGAACAAAACTATCTCCAAAAAACCAAGCTCTAGGTTTATCTGGCATTAGTAGTGTTCGTCTTTCAACCCCTTTACGGTGAGGCTCAGTCCCCCAGAACTGCCAATAACTTTCAGGCAAATCAGGCCACGAGTACATTATACTTCCTTTCAAATCTACGAGCGTCTTCTATTGTGTTTACAATAGGCTCACCTTTAATATTTAAGCTTGTATTAAGTAACATTGGACAGCCTGTTTTATCTCTCCATGCAACCAATAGTTGATATAGGCCAGGGTGTTGTTGTCTTGTAACTGTCTGAACTCTACTTGTTCCGTCTTTATGAATAATAGCTGGGTACTTATCTGGTTCTTTACAATTTACTACATACTGCATAAATGGTGTTTCTTTACATGGCATATCAAAATATTTATGTGCCTCTTCTTCTAATATAACAGGAGCAAAAGGCCTGAACTCTTGTCGTCTTTTTATTTTATTAACCTTGTCTTTTATCTCAAGGCCTCTAGGATCTGCTAACAACGATCTATTTCCTAATGCCCTTGGTCCAAACTCTGCTCTGCCATTTGCAACACCTACTATCTTATTAGTAAGTAATTCATCTAATAATTTTTGAGCTGGATACGGGCCTTCAATGTTATGTCCTAAATAAGGAGTGAAGTTTACATGTGTTTGGGTGTGTGCTAATATTGCTCCCAATGACGATCCCGCATCACCTGGGTTTGGCATAATCCATACATTATTAAAATAATCTAATGCTTTTGTATTGGCCACACAATTTAATGCACACCCACCCATCAATACCAAGTTGTTCGTATAGTCTTTTTCTTTTACTTTAATCAATAGCTTTATAAATTCTTCTTCGTATATCCTTTGTGCTGCTGCAGCCATATCAAAAAGATCTTGATCTTCATATAATCCAGGTAAAAAATTTCTACAACCTTTGTGTAAGTTTGTTTCTAACAATGGTTTCATTACATTATAAAATCTATTAGGGTCTCCATATGCTGCCATACCCATTAATATATACTCATCTTCTGTTGGTTTTAATCCACATCTTTGAGTAATTGCTGTGTAAAACAATCCTAAAGATCTAGGATACCACTGGGTCCATCTTTTACTTAGTGCACCACTCCATATACTTGTTGTTGATAATTCTCCTATAGCATCAATTACTAATACATTAGAGTTTATAAAAGGACTTGTAAACATACCTGCCGCTGCATGTGCTTTGTGGTGTGTGGTGTATTTTATAGGGGCTTTTATTCCTAAACTTAATAAGTCTTCTTTTATAGTATTCTTTTTTACATCTTGGCCTGCTATAATTCGTCTTACATTCTTTATCCAAGGCTTCTCATACCAATATATTATGTCTGGATAACCATAATGTAACGCATCAGATACTAATTCTTTATTTAAATTTTTATCGTTCTTCACACGACTATATCGTTCAGCATGGCCTGCAAACAATATATCATTACCTTCTACTACTGTTATAGAGGCATCATGAAACCCTGCGCTTATTCCCCATCTAATCATATATAAAAGGGTCCTCATCATTAATAAAATCTTCTTCTTTTACCCAATCAAGTTTCCAGTTGAATTCAGGTTCTCTATTTCCCCCAACAGCTTTATATATTGTTGCACCGGGAATATTGCCCTCCATGAAATTGGCCATTCTAATTGCTTGTTGCTTTCTTTCCTCTCTTGTCCAGTTAGTTGGTTCTCCTGGATCAATTGCAAAATAACTGCCCTTATGTAAATGTTGCATAAAATACATTAAATATAATCTTGAATGTTTGTGATGGAAGTAAGGAGAATATTCAAACCAATCAGGAGGGGAAATAATTCCTGCAGTTATCATCCATCCTATTTTTATGTCTGCATGAAGATGAATGCTGTTTATTATTTCTTGTGTCCATAAAACATCTTTGTAATAATCGTCTATACCAAAACCCTGTGGAGCAGTATTGTGATTGAAAAATACTAGACTATAAGGATCTTTATTTTGTGGCACTTTATAATTCATAAAATATTCTAATGACTCACGCCAATCTATGTGATGGATATGTAACTTGCCTTTACTTCCTTTACTTTTTAACTCTTTATTTCCTGTTATTAAATCCACTCTATCAAATCTATGTAATACTTGATTTAATATTATTTTGCCAAACTTACTACCACAGCCAGTAAGTAAAGCAGTTTTGTATTTTGAAGGCGGTTGATGTGCCTCCAATCCGCTATGTTTTGATGTTTCCATTTTAATCCTCGTGTATTATTATTTTTTCTATATTGCATGATGAGACTTTGTTGTTCTCTTTTCCCATCCTTTGAAATTTCTCAATATGTTTATGGCCAGATATTACTCTACCTAATGGCCAACCGTATGGTATATTCCCACTCCAGCCAATTCGTTTTAAAAACTTTCTATCTTCTCTTGTAGTGAATTCCATATTGAAATTTACTTGATGTCCGTTGCTTACATCAAAGTTCTTAGGGTCGTCTTCATCACAATAAGCTATGGCCGGATTTTTTCCTAATATACAATCTTGAGGGCACCAAACATCTATACTATTGTCTGATGTCTGGTGTTCATATAAATCTAAAGGAATATCTCTATATGGAGCCATTCTTCTAGCCATATCCCATTGGTGTTCTATTGTTTTTGGCATCACTGATTTACTTTCTGGATCTGTTGCATACTTATATTTCCAAATATCAGAACATTCATTTCCTACAACCAAAGCAATGCTGTCTTCCATATTTCTTGCTTGTCCAGATCTAGAATAATATAAAGGCTCAATATCATGACAGCCATTATTTAATTTTAAAACAGCGTCCATAAAAGATCTAGCTTTGTGTGCCTCTATATCAAAATCGCCTGGGTATAAATGATAGTAATCTATAATATCTGGTTGATCCATGTGCCAATTAAATCTCCATTTGTCTTGCAGTGACTCTCTAAAACCAATCCATTGATGTCCTTTCCAAATACCTTTTGGATATAATATTCGTACAAAGTGTCGATGTATGTCATTTAACATTTGCCTGCTCTTTGCATCCAATTTAAGATTTATATCTTTAGGTAGTATAGGGAAAGCGTCTTTTTGATCTATGTATGAATTTACTTCATTTATTACTTCTCTCAAATATTCAGATTGTTTTTTTAATAATTTATCTGGATTTTGAAACTCAGGAGCGTCTGTGTTATAAGCCTTCTTTGTATGAGTGATATAATCAAACAGTTGCTCTTTATACATTTCTCTACCAACATAATGTTCTATCCACCAATTTGTAAATGGGTTAGTCAAAGGCTCCCAAATAATAGAAGCATTTCTTCTTTTAAAGGTTTTTTGATATAGCTTTATTTCTATTTTCATTTTATGGAATCTATATGTAAGTTCTGATAACCAACCAATCTTCTATCAGGGCCTGGGTTTTTTATACTGTGTCTTGTATTCCAATTGTTTAACATGAATACACCGGTATGCTTTTTCACAGGGCCATTATAATTTATATCAACAAAATGTGTCCCAGAACCTACAGGATTATCTATTAAGTTAATAAGCAATACTCCAAACACACCTCGGTTATCTATGTGAGGTGCCATATCAAATCCAGGGCCATCTTCTAGTACTTCGCCTGAATTTTTAAACGCTGGATATTTAAACCCTGACAAGGTATTCATCCACATAGCTCTAACTTCTTCTACATCATTCATTTCAGTTCTAATAAAATGTTGTAACTCTTTTGTATTAATATCCCACTTCTCACATAAATTTTCTCTAAGAAGATAGTTCTTTCTTAAATGTGTAGTTTCCGAAGTATATTTTTGATCGTAGTATGTCCCTTCTTGTAACTCTACATCAGGCAGGTAAAAGTCTGAAACTTCCCAGACAGGGCAGTTATAGTTTATATGCTTCAGGTTCATACTAAATGTTCTCTATGGTCTGTTGCCTTTCTTTCTTGTTTATATGGATTATCTTCATGTGACATTGTATCATCTAATACATTTGCTTGTCCACAAGTTACTGTGCACTCTTTTAACTTTCCACATTGTGTTGTATTATTCCAATCATCAGAATAAACTTTATTTAATCTATTATCATTTAATATATTTTCTAGTGTGTCATTATGTAAGTTAAATTTTTCTAATCCCACACTCATTAATTTTTCTTTTAATTGATGTTGGTTAAAGAACCCAGATACTTTTCTTTCATCATCTATAAAAGGAACAAGCAATCCTATCCAACAACAAGGCGTAACAAATCCTGCTGCTGATACAAAAACTTCTCTATAACATCTTGGCCGTATTGTAGTATTATTTAGTTCATTAAGTTCATGTTCTGATACTTTGTCTAAACCAGAAGTACCAGGTTGAAATGCTTGTGGGTGGTCTAATGACATTGTATGGATCTTATTAAACTCTTTATTGACCACAGCAAGTCTATCTGGATTATCAGATTTTATATAATTAACTTTGTTTTTCTTTTGTAGTGGTGGATAAATATGATAGTCTAATTTACCTTCTTTGTTTATTGCAGGCATTGTAGCATGGTCTATTCCGTTATCTAATCCATGTGCTATTTTAGGTGAAAATGTTTTTATGCCTATTTCTTTAGCCATTGCTTTGGCTTCATCTACTTGTTGTTCGTTATGCTTAAAAATTAAAAACTCCCAATCTGAATTGCCACCATGTTCAGTATATGCTTTAACATTAGACATTAATTTATTCCAATTAACATTTCTTCTGTATATGTGATTCGTATCTTCTAAACCATCAATACTAAATATCATTTTCCATCCAGGCCTGTCAGCATATATTTCGCCAATTCTACTCCATACTTTTGTAGACTTCATTCCTCCATTTGTATGCATCTGTAGATCGCCATCTTCAGGTAGAGTTTCATAACAATATTCCATTATAGGCAATAAGTCTTTACAAGTAACAGGATCTCCGTGGTTGCCACAAAATAATAATAAATTAATCTTTGCCATAGTTTCGGGTGGAAACCATTTCTTAAAATTTTCAATTGATATAGATTGCGGTATTAATTCAGGTATTTCATTAGGACTATTATGATAGTATCTAGGACAGTTAGGGCAAATAGAATTACATAGACTAGAAAGTTCAATATGCATCTTATTCAAGGTGTTAAATTGAAAATATCCAGAGTCCCGTTCCATTATAATAACCTCACAGGAATTTGTTTATCTTTACAAGTTTCTTTTACCAAGTCTATATTCCAAGCAAAATAATCTTCCATATTGTATGGCAAGTTGTTATACCAATCACCCGCTTGAGGGTTTGTAATATCTAACAAGTCTGGCAATGTTATTGTTTTCTGAAACTGATCTCTATATACAGTTTTAGATTTTATTGCGCTTAATACTTTAGGGTCGTTGAAAATGTCTTTATGTTCTTCTTTTGCTTTATAATAGTATGTTAATATATCAATTGTTTTTTCTTTATTAAAAAACGATGAATTAGAAAAAGCAGATACTGCATGGTCCATTGCAGGATAAAATATATGATCAGGCCAAAAACAAATATCTAGACTACTTTGCATTCCAGGATCTCTTTGGTTTATCATATACAAATGATTTGCAATTCTCATGCCTGGCCACTGTTCGAAGAATTCTATATACCTATCAATATCAAAAATTACGGGAGCTGTTAAAACACTTGCCACTTCCATTGTAATACCAGCATCAGCAAACTCTTTCCAATTAGTTTCTATATCATTCCACTTAGCACCGTCTCTTGTGTATTCAAGAGTTTCATGTGTACCATCTAAACTAGCTTCAATTCTAAGATGTTTATATTTGTTTAATATTTGAGATATGGGTTTTCGTTTCCATTCTCTTCTTGTAAGATTAGTGTTGTAATGTACTCTTATGTTATCAATATAATCTTTATAATCAGGCCTCTCTCTTAACTCTAACATCTTTTCCATTACTGTCCAATGTACAGGAGACATGAAAGGTTCTCCACCTGCCCAATAAAATCCTGTTATTCTTTTTTCTTCTAAACCATCTAACATTTCTTGGGCTGTTCTTTCTTCATGTGCTTTATCTACTTTAAAAGGATTGCCTCTTGTTCCTCCATTACCACTAGCATTATCTAAAGTATCTTTTCCAAACATATCTTTAAATAGATCTATGTGTTGTGAACTATATGTAATACCACATGAAACACATTGTAGGTTACAATGTATTGTTCTGGAATCATAATAAGAAGGTTTTAAATCTAGTGTGCCATCTTCTTTTGTTTTATCTAATATTTCATTAAAGTTGTTTTTTAGTGAACCGTCTTGTTCAAATGTTGACTCTTCCCTTAAAGACAAAATATTGTTTTCTTCATTTTGATAACAGGCATGACATTCAGGACGCTTAGTTCCTTCTAACATATCTAAACGAGTTTCTTTCATATAAACAGAATTAAAAAACTCTTCTTCTGTTGTTTTTTGTAATCCTCTTAAATCATCTGATATACAACAATACTTTCTTTCGTAACGACTTCCTTGATAGTTTTCTATCCAAGGAAAAATACATAACGACTTATTGTCTTTAGAATTCATACTCATATCCAAATATATCTTTCCAAGGCCCCATCTTGCGAGTCACTTCAACTGTATCCATAAACTTCATGCCTTGATTCCAAAGCATTTGGTTTTCTTCTTGTGCGTCTAAATAACTAACCATTGTAGGTGTTAATATTTGTTCTGCATGCTCAGACTTTTGTAAATGTTGTTTTAATTTTTGTTTCCAATTTATAGATGCACAATTTAAAGATAAGTAATGAGGAAAGACTAAAAAGTTTTGATTAATTGTTGCTACACCTAACTTAGGATCTTTACATCTTTTGTCTACTATAGGCTGAGCCCAATTATAATAATCATCTAAGTAAGGAGCATTTAAAAACTGTACTGTATTAGTTATATTAACTGCGTATAAAGAAGGACACTCAAAAAATAATTTATTAACATGTTCATCTATTTGTTCCCATGTGTTTCCTTTTACTGGCCGTCTTATCCACTCATTAACTTTATCTACACCATCTACTGACATACCTAATGATACATGTTTAAAGTGTTTCCAGATATCATCATACCATGTTTCAAACATAGAACAGTTCGTGTTATAACTAATATGAATATTCTCTGCTACACCTTCTTCTATTAATCTTTCTAAGAACTTCCAATGGAATGGCATCATAAACGGCTCACCACCATTAATATACATATACTTCAATGTGTCTTTATGTTCTAGTATTTCTTCTATTTTATCATCGTTGAACCATTGATACTCTTGATATGTTTTAGGATCTGCTTGCACAAAGTCTAATTTATTTTCCCATTGTTTATATTCTTTTGCTAGTGATGAGCTAGAGTCTGGGTTGCACATCATACATTTAGAGTTACATAAGTTAGACATTCTTAAATCTAAAAATTCTAATCTAGGTTTATAAATGTTTTGTCCCCATCTTTTCTTTTCTGTTATTCTCCTAGATGTTCCTCCTCTATCTTCTATCTTATAACAACCATGACAAGCAGCTGGCTTAATGCCTTGTATCATTTCATTTCTGGCATTTACAACACTACTATCTAACCACATTTCAGACACGCTATTCCTAGATAAATTCATCATATCTCTTGGAGGGTTTCTATCTCTATAAAATCCGTCGTTGGGTGGAAACATCTCAGATACACAACATAAACCTACATTACCGTTAGGGTGTAAGTTCATATGATTGAACGGCAACGGACAATATACATCGCTTATATCTTTTGTAGGTATCTTATCAGACATTGGGTGCCTCTATTTTGTTATACCACTCTAGAAAATCCTCAGGAAATACTTCTATTGTTCTGTTTCTTCTTTTGTCGTATTGTGAATAAAATCTTTTGAAATCTCTTACATTTGCTTCCCAGTCAAAATCATGATAGTCATGTCCTTGTTGTACGACTTTGACATAGTTAATTAATCTTTCTATATCTCCTTTTTCCATTGCGTTCAAGTGAGGGTTGTCTTTGTTTTCTAAATACCACAATTCTATATCATGAGATATTCTTTGTCTAATATGTTCAGGTAAAACTAACAATGATTGACATGCTGGGAATCTTAGGAAGTTTACACTAATACCTATACTCTTATTCTTATATTTATTTTTCCACTCTATCATTTGTTCAAAGAAATCAACAATACTAAATAAACACAAAGCATTGATAGTCATCATAACAACCACTCTTCGTATGTTAGACTCTGTTAAAACTCTTTCCATGTTATTACACCAGTAGTCATAATCTAAACCCCACCTTATATACTCTGCATGTTTTCCTACACATTCATTACTTGTAAACAATGTTAGGTTGTGCATGCCATGTGAGGCATCAATTAATTTGTCTATTAGTGCTGGCTTAGCTCCTAAATTAGAGTTGAGTCCTACTTCAAATTTGTGTCCTTCTTCTTTACACTTAGCAAACAGTTTCCAAACATCATTAGACATTAATGGTTCTCCACCTGTAATTCTAAGTGTTCGTAATCCTTTAGAAAGTTCTGGCCACCACTTCCACCAAGCTCTTGTATATGGATTTTCTTGTTCATCCATTCTTTCGTAAGGATTGTTTTCGTCACCATCAATCATAAACACATTACCGCCCTGTGTTTCCATGTTGTATGGGCCTTTATTTCTAATATCTTTACGCCACTCTGTACTGAAGTCTGCATTACAATAACTACAAGCAAAGTTACATGTTCTAGAAAAAGAAACTTCAATAGTAGGCGGTACTACTTTTTCATCGTGTGGCGCTTCATGCCACTTTTTCATTTCTTGTGGTGTGAATTGTAAGGACTTATATATTCTATCTGAAACATAATCCTTGCCCATGTCTTCTACTTTCCAACAGTACTGACATTCTCTTGGGCGCTCACCTATCTGCATTTCCTTTCTTCGTTCCATTTTCCATCTTGTATTGTGTAACATACTAGGATCTTTTTCAATATCCTCTACAACAATATCATGAGGTCTTGGGTGATGACAGCTTGTAGTCTTACCACTATGTAACCATATAGTACTGTTGCCCCACTTAGCTCCACAGAACGAAGGCGACTTACTATTTAAAGTAATGTCCCTATACTCAATTAAATTTTTAGGATCTGTTTTATCCATAATAATTATCATCCATTAAATATGCTAGTTCAGGAAATGTCTCACAAAAATTATTGTTACGTCTTTCATCCAACTGTTTTAAATATAATCTCATGTCATCATAAACTACAATGGGCTGTTTATCGTTTCTCATAAACTCTACTAGCCTTTCCATTTGATCTACTTCCTCTAAGTAAAAACATTCTTCGTCTTTTCTCTCATCTGTAAGTTTGTTTGCGTGCATATAGTCTAACCACAAATCACCATAGTATTGTTTGTCTTTCTCACTAATTAAAGAAAGCATCAAAGGCCTAGGCCACCTTAAATAATTTAAATGTGTTCTTGTTCTAAATACATGTTTTTGTGGTTGATATACAGAACCTTTAATTCCTCTCATCTGTTTTATCTCTTCTAAAAACCCTAATAAACTAGGCGCACTTGTAAGATTAATTGTAGTCATAAAATGTATTCTAGTTGACTCGGGTGTATTGTCTAATATGTTATAACAATTCTCTATAAACTCTTTATAAACCATTCCTTGTCTAGTGTACTCTGCATGTTTTCCTGTGTTTTCAAATGAGGTGTATATATCAAAATATTTAATATTGCCTTGCATTTCATTAATGTTTTTAATTAGTTTATCTGCCATTTTGTCGGGCACATTGTTATTTGTATTAACTGCTAAAATAAGATCAGGGTTTGGGTTCTCTTTTATATAATCAAATACTTTCCATGTATCTTTACTTAGTAATGGCTCTCCACCTGTTATTCTAAATGTTTCTAATTTAGGATATAAGTCAGGCCACCATTTCCAAAATGCCTCTTTGTATGGATTGTGTTCTTTGTGGTGTATGGGAAGTTTACCTACAGACTTTAACCAATCTAAATTATTTAAATTGAACTCTGTTTGTTTCATATCTCCATGTTGTCTTATCTCGCCTTCCCATTGTGAACTAGCTTCTGGACTACAATAGATACATTTAAAATTACATGTACTATCAAATGCTACTTCTACATAGGTGGGATCAAAGTCTTCTCCTCTGCCAGACGCTTCTATCTTAGGTATGTGTGGTAAAGACCAAGAGTATGAGGACTTATATACCCTATCACTAAGATGTTCAGGGTTTTGATTTTCTACTCTCCAACAATAATCACATTCTTTTGTTTGAATGCCTTGTAACATTTCCTCTCTGGCCAACATCTTATGTTCAGTATTATGCAAGCCTTTAGGATTGTCTTTTATATCTGATAGTTGTATTTTGTGTCTGGAAGGGTGGTGACAAGAATGTGTTTCACCTGAATATAATAGTATAGTGGATTGCGTCCATTTAGCAGCACAAAAAGAAGGACTAACTTTGTTCAGCCCTTTCCTAGTACCTTTTAAAAAATTAAAGTAAGCATTTGGATCATGTACATCTAAATTATGTTGCGCATGTGGACTGTCTTGCTTTTCTCTCTTATCAGTTATATCTGTTACTTCAATCTTGTCCGTCATCTTTTAAACCTATAGTCATAAATCTCTTATGATAAGTAGGCTGGTTCCATTCAACATTCCAGAGTCCTTCGTATTGAATTTCGCCTGTCATTATTAAATCTTCATTCTGTACATTATTCACTTCATTAAACATATTTAAATCTATTGTCGCCCTAACATGATCTTTTGTGCTATAATCGTTGTTGCCTTGTATGACGAAGTATGTTCCTTTTGGAATATTATTGTACCACTTATCATAAACCTCTTGTGTTAAATGTTCCGTAACAGTATTTATTACTATCTCAGGACTGGTTTCGTAGCGATAATCTTCCATTCTTCCAATGTGTATGGGGTATTTTCTCGAACACCACAACATAGCATCTTTATCAATATCTACTACAATAGTCTTTTCATAGTTTAACAAGTCTGCCAAAACACCATACCATGCACCAAATATAACCACATTATTATGATATGGTAGTTGATTTTCTATTGTGTCTTTAATCCAGAGTTTAGAATTTATCTGACTTGGCCAAAACGCTTCAACCATGTCTGGGTGTTCCCTGATTCCTTTCATCCAGTCTAATAATTGTTCTTTATCAAATTTGTGCATGAGTTATTAACCTATCCTTTTTGTTTTCAATTTTTTCTGCCTCTTCATATCCTTCCATAGGCTCCTTGTGTTCGTCTATCATTTCCCAACCTTCTGTGTAACATAGTTCAGCATTCTTTTCTAACCAATATGGGTCTGCCTCGTCTTCGCTTCTTATTGCATCTACAGGACATTCGGGTTCACATAAAGCACAATCAATACATTCGTCAGGATTAATGACAAGCATGTTTGGACCTTCATAAAAACAATCCACCGGGCATACTGTAACGCATGTGGTGTGCTTACAATCTATACATTTATCATCAACTACGAATGTCATTAAAATCTACCACATTAGTTTTAGGCTTCCAATGGAAACCCTCCTCCAGAACAATTTGATATATGTTCTGATAAAATTCTGCATTTGGATCTACCTTAAATAGATACTCTGTGTTCCATTGTAGTTTCTGCCATGAAGGTAACATGTATAAGTTTTTAGACGAACCTTTAAATAAAGACATTTTCCTTTTTTGATATATAGCGTTCATAGCTCTTGCATTAACATCATGTGTTATATAAAGCACTTTATATTTATCAATACAATAATCATAACACATATCTAACAATAAGAACCCTAATTGTTTTGCTCTAAAGTCTTTTAATATATGTAAGCGACATGCTCTTGCAGCTATATCAGGATCTCCTGTATATGTACTAGGTTCACACGAAACCATACCAGCAGGCCTTCCATCAACTACCATTACAAAAGTTTCTCCGGGTGTTGTATGAGGATTATACTTGCCCTCGAACGCTTCACCGTTACCTTCTTCTTTTGCTTTGTTTACTATGATGTCAATTAAGTCTAATAATTCTCTAGACTTTAATTCTTCTCGGTTGTAAATCTTATACATTCAAAATCTCTCTGTCCTGCTACACTTCCCATTAAATAATGTCTTATACCCATACCGTTGTGTTCAACCATATGTGAGTATCCTATATTAAGAAAATAACATCTTTTCTCCTCCATTTCAACCTTTATTTCATCTCCATTATACCAAAAGGTGTTTGTAACTCCTTTGTTACCTGATATAGGAATAATAAATCTCATGGCATAGGTTGTATTGTAATCAATGTGTCTCGGTACTACGCCTCCAGGAAACATACGAGAATATCTAACTCGTATTAGTTTATCCTGAAAGGTAGAGTTTAAATGTGATTGTAATTTTGATCCTTTATAAAAATCTGTGGGTTCGTCCCAATTATGTTCGTCCATTGTATAAGGAATGTTTCTTTTTAATTTATTCTTTGTAGAATACTCAGATGGTATCAGTAATTCTTCTTCTTTTCTACACTCTGTTAAATGAAAGTGTTGAACTGACTTATATGTATCATTAGCAATATTATTACTTGCTACTGCTAGGCCTTTGTGTGCTTCAAAGTTGTTTTGCCAACGATCATAATTTTCCCATAGAAAATCCTCTATTAATGTATAGTCTAAATCTATATCTATGGGAGTAATTGCTGGATAATGTCTTTTGTTATACTTTAACATCTCGATCAATCCATCTTATAAGTTGCCCACCAAGATCTAATGTATGCCACAACGGATCAATGCCGTCATGGTGTGGTTTATGAAAACCCTCGCCTAATGTTATTAGTCCTACCCATACATCACTATGTGCTTCTCTATTTCTGTGTGAAAATGTAAATACTAAAGACCCTACGATTTTAGCAAACCCTGCTGGTATTAACCAAGCGTATAGTAAAGCATAAGGATCAATTGTGGCCAACAGTAATGCCCAAACACCAACAACATGCCAATAATACTTAACTTGTAACCTATGGAGTTTATCTTTTAATAAATCTCTAACAAATTTAAAGTTTATGTCTATAAGTACCTGGCCAAAGTATGCTAACATAACTCCTCTATAATAAGGACTATGAGGATCTTCTGGTGTGTCTGCATATTTGTGATGTTCCCTGTGATTAGCAGCCCATGTAAGAGCTGGGCCTATCATCATTATATGTGGTCCAAACATCATTACATATTCAAACCATCTAGGGCTTTTAAAGTATTTGTGCGAAAAGTATCTATGATATCCTACTGTAACGCCTAACATAATGTAAAAATACATAGCCACAGCAATTGCTACTGTGGTAGGTGTCCAGTTAAATAAAAATAAGGATGCAAGAGCAGTCGCCTGGGCGATAAGTTGGCCTGCCAACAATGTGATGGGTGCCCAGGACTTGTTCTGTTTGAAAACTGCTTTTCTCATTGATCTCTTCGTGTTGTTCTAAATTTACGAACAGTTCCATAATAAAAAAGCATTTGATGCCACGGTGTGTCCTTCCTCATTCTGGGAATTGTGTATTCGTATCCAACGCCCTCAGGGTTTATCCATATGACATGATACCCAGCCCATCTTTTGCTGGGATACCACTTTGCACGGCCACCGTCTGTAATTAATTTTTCTAATGTCCAAAAATAACAGTTGTTCTTCTTAGTAAATAAACGAACCGGCCACGACCAAAAAAATACCACCATAAGGAAGAAGGTTAATGCTAATCTTGCGTTCACTTTTCTGTTCCTATACTGAGATATTTATAAGCGCTTAGAGTAAGCCTTAATATCCATCACATAGTGATTTATAAGGCCTGCTGCTGTTTCTTATATAGAATTGGTTGTCTGAAGGACCAGATCTTATAAATACTTAATTAATACTAACTGGAATCATGTCTATGTAATGCGAATATTTTGATTTGACTTTTTTAAAATATAGGAAAATCAATGAAGAAGATAAATTTAGCCCTACTTGTTATAGGCCTAATTGGATTGGCGTCACCAGCATATGGTGATCAGACAGGTAACTGTACTCAAGGAACAGAGTTTTGTGAATCAGTAGAAACGACTACTACAACCACCGGAACGAATACGAACACGAATACGAATACCAACACGAATACCAACACGAACACGAACACTTCAACGAATACTAATACGAGTACTTCAACGAACACCAATACCAATAATAACACGAATGTGAACACGAACACATCGACGAACACGAATACCAACAATAATACGAATGTGAACACGAACACAACCAATTATACAGGTACTTCGACGAATAATAACACGAACACTAATAACAACACCACGAATTATACAGGCAATTCAACGAATAGTAATACCAACAATAATACGACAAATTATACTGGTAATTCAACAAATACTAATAACAATACGAACACGAATAATTCAACTGTTAATAGTACAGCAAATAATACGAATACCAACAATTCAACAGTTGATCAAACTGTAAATAGTACTTCTAATAATAACAATACCAACAC
>PVBE010746456.1_pt1 | contig 60068 bp, 45 predicted proteins | sample 1631181 | NCBI WGS metagenome assembly PVBE01 (sample SAMN08397723, study PRJNA350692) | Marine metagenome, whole genome shotgun sequencing project. | isolation source: water | place: Pacific Ocean | collected 2012-04
CGAAGACGATGTAGCTGGATTGGTACCACGGATGGTGAGCCATTTTGGCGAACCTTTTGCGGACTCGTCAGCCATCCCGAACTATCGGGTTGCAGAAATGACGCGGAAACAGGTGACCGTCGCCCTCAGTGGAGACGGGGGTGATGAAGTGTTCGGCGGATATCGTCGATATCAAGCCCGCAAATGGGCGGACACGTATAACAGGCTGCCTGGCCTGTTTCATCAGTTGGTCGATGGACTGGGTGACCGAATGAGTGAACCGCCAACCTATTTCGGTCACAGCCGACGTAAGAAACTCAAACGATTCCTGGAGTACGCCAGCACGGTGCGTCAACTCCCGCACACGTCGTGGGCCTTCTTTTTTCCACCCGCCACAAAGCAGTCCCTCTACAGAGCAGGTTTCACTGCCAGCTTGAGCGATGGTCGCCATAATGGCGCTGATGCCAGTTACGCTTCCTATGAGGCACAGGCCTTTGGTGAGGAACAGGGCATGCTGTGGTTCGATCTGATGACCTACCTGACGGACGACATTCTGGTAAAGGTTGATCGCATGAGTATGGCCTGTTCTCTCGAAGTGCGGTCGCCTCTGTTGGACCATGAAGTCATCGATTTCATGGCCAGCGTGTCGACGCGCCACAAATACGATCTGCGGTCCTCGAAGCGGTTACTTCGCCGTGTGGCTGAGCGTTACATCCCTGGTCCGATCTTACGACGCCCAAAACACGGGTTTGCCGTGCCTCTGGCCAGCTGGCTCCAATGTGATCTGAAATCTTGGATGCTTGACCTGCTGAGTCCCGAGTCCATCGCCCATCGTGGAATGTTCGAACCGAAAACCGTTTCAACAATGGTCGATCGACACCTGGCCGGTGCACGTGATTTCAGTCAGCAACTATGGGCACTACTGATGCTCGAAGCCTGGTTTCGCCAATGCCATGGGCGACCTGCATGAAAGACATGATCAACCAACGCGACGGTGGAACGAATCAGTGGCTGCGTCCTCGGCGATGGATCGAGCTGGTCCTGTTGTCGTGGGCCATCGGGATCTTCTACTACTACTACAGTCTGCTGGGATACATTGACCTGCTTCGTGATCTGTTGAGCCGATGATCGATCTTATCTCGATCCTCCTGCTCATGCTGAGTGCAATCGGCACGGGACGTGAGATTCTGCGCAGAGGGCAGTTTGCGTTCACGAACCCGTTTGAACGTGCGACGTTCGCCGCAGGTATCGGCTACGGATCCCTGGCTCTGACGATGCTTGTGCTCGGGATCGCGGGTTTTCTGCTCCCAACGGTTGTCGCGGCGGTATCGGTGGCGTGGATGGTAGCTGGTTGTTACCTGGTGGGCGTCCGAGGCCTCGTTTCTCGTTTTCGTGAATCGCGTTTCACTAGAGATCCGTGGAGGTTGCTTGTCGTCGGCTTCATTGCTCTGGGACTCGTACTGACAGCCCTCAAGGCCGCCGCACCACCGCATGGGGCTACGGATCCTCTCGCCTACCAGTTGGCGTTGCCCAAGATCTTCCTGCAGAAAGGCTTCCTCAGCTTCGAGGGCACGATTACGGGAGCCCTGTATCCAGACACCATGAATCTGCTCTATGCGGTTGGGTTGGCCCTGCGGGAAGGATCTCTCGCTCAGCTGATCCACTGGAGTACGCTCTTTCTTTGTGTCGTGGGAGTGATCGGATTTGGGGAGCGCTATTTCAACAGGGACGTTGGATTGTGTGCTGGCGCCATCTTCCTTTCGATGCCGTTGGTCACGGTTTTTGGCACTCAAGGTTATATCGATGTAGGTCTATGTTTCTTTCAGTTTCTCGCGTTCTGGGCGCTGGCGAACTGGACGCAGACGCGTAGAACGCGAGAGCTGGTCCTGACGGGCCTGTTGGCTGGACTGGCGATCAGCACGAAACACCAAGGTTTGGCGACACTGGTGGTCGCCGTGCCAGTCATCGTCTCTGTTGGCCTGCGCACTTCGGGAAGATTGATATCGGGTCTGCGTCTGGGGGCGTTGTTTTTGGCGATCGCACTGGCCCTCGCCCTGCCTTGGTATCTGAGGGCGTGGTTCATGGCTGGGAATCCAATATGGCCGCTGGCCAACGGACTTTTCGGGGGGCTCCCCTTTGGCAATTCTCCGGTCATTCTCAGTGGTCAGATGGGCCCCGATTCAGGGCTGCTTGGAGGATGGATCCCCTCCGCCAAATGGTGGACGAGCTACCTGGGAGCGATGTCCCCCTGGTCCTGGGCTTTCCTCAAGGGTGGATTGCAGAAGGCGACGGGCATTCACTTTATCGCCTTGCTGCCTGCTACTGTGCTGGGATGGAGGCATCCTCGTCTGCGAAGGCTGATGGTGTTCTGCCTGTGCTACTATGTCATCATCATCCGCGCCCTGCACATGAATCCGAGATACGGCCTGGTCCTGTTCGTCTTCGCGTCTGCCGCTGCTGGCTGGGCTGCGGCCTACTTTTCGCGTCACGAGTGGCGACCGGCTGCGCTGGTTTTTCGCGCAGTGTTCGTCAGTACCCTTGTGCTGAATGTGACCTGGCAGTACTCCCTCTTTGAACCCGTTCGAGACGTTGTGTTCGGGCGAGAAACACCGAGCCAGTTTCTACGTGCTCGGGAGCATAACTACGGCGTTTTCGAGTTTGCGAATCAGCACCTGCCTGCGAAAAGCAAAGTGCTGTTGCAAGGGATGGTGCGAGGGTTCTATCTGAACGCACCGTACATGTGGGATCACCCGCATCAGGCAATTCTGCGCTATGATGACTACACCACCCCGGAAGACTTCCTCGCCCGACTCAGGAAACTGGGAATCACCCATATTGCCCGTGTGATTCGGGTATCGGACACCCGGCACGCCATGGGATTCCCACAGTATTTCCTCGATCCCTTTCACGAGTCATTCCGGCAGAAATACCTCAAGCTTCTCTATCGTGATCAGATGTGCGTTCTCTTCGAAATTCATCACGGGAATGGAAGCTGATTTATGGAGTCGGTAACGAAGGAGCGACGGCGTTTGTCTGTCTCCGTTCTCCGTCGATTCAACAGGTTCCTCTTCATCAGTGCTGGCAGGTAATGTCGTGCTCACGCGCCGAGACCCCTACCTCCACTACAGGCCACCTCGCGGTCTTTGCGGGGCTCCTGATCGCCCGCCTGCTTCGACATGGGCTGAGTCTCGTGATCGCTCGTATGGGAAGCGAGGCGTGGGGGGGGATCTCTCTGGGACTTGCCAGCCTCGACATCCTTACGACAAGGCCAAGTTTGGTGGCAGACTGACCCGTGTCCCCATCATCAACGTTTCGCTGAGGCAACGGTAGAATGTGTGGGATCGCCGGCGTGATTCGGCTGCATGGGCCCGAAGTTTCAGAGGAGACCATCACGTGCATGGCCCATAGCATCGAGCATCGGGGGCCTGACGCTATCGGACTGCGTATTGACGAGGGAGGGGCCATGGCGAATTGCCGGCTCTCGATCATCGACGTTGAGCATGGTCAGCAGCCGGCGGCGAATGAAGATCAAAGTGTGCACGTCGTGTTCAATGGTGAGATCTATAACCACACTGATCTGCGTCGTGAACTGGAGGCGGAACGCCACCAACTTGCGAGCCATTCCGATACGGAAGTGCTGCCGCACCTGTATGAGGAACACGGCGAGCAGATGCTCGCCCGTCTCAATGGCATGTTTGCATTCGCCCTCCAGGATACCCGTTCACATCGTTGGTTGCTCGCCCGTGACCGGTTGGGCATCAAGCCTCTTTTTTACGCGCATGTCGATGATCGGATCTATTTCGGATCGGAGATCAAGGCGATCCTTTCGGATGGTCACTTCGAGGTCGACGAAGAAGCAGTAGAACTCTATCTCAGTCTCCGATACCTGCCAGCCCCCTGGACGATGTTCAAAGGGATCCGTCGCCTTCCTCCGGGGAAGGCGCTCATCGTGGAAGCGGACGGGCAGATCCAAGAGTGGGCCTACTGGGAACCGTGGCGCTCTCCTAGGTCGGGCGATGACGTCAGTGTCGACGTCGCCGCCGACCAGATTCGCGAACTGCTCAGCGATTCTGTTCGTCTTCGCCTGATGAGTGACGTGCCTTTCGGCGCATTTCTGAGTGGCGGGTTGGACTCCAGTGGCGTGGTTGCGCTCATGGCCCAGCACATGGATGAGCCCGTTCAGACCTTCTCCATCGGTTTCAGCGAAGAGTCACGCGTCGACGAGACCACCCATGCTCGGGCCGTCGCTGACCACTGTGGAACTCGCCATCGAGAGGTGGACTGCACCGCAGAACGCGTCGATCTGCTACCAAAGCTTCTGCACCACTTCGACGAACCCTTCGCCGATCCCATTATTGTACCGACCCACCAAGTGTCTGAACTGGCTCGTAAACACGTGAAGGTTGTCCTCACGGGCGAGGGGGCGGACGAGCTGTTTGGCGGCTACACCCGCTATGTGCGGGATCGGAGTATCCAGCGGATGAGGATCCTGCCAGCGCCTCTGCGGCTGGCCCTGGCCGCAGCAGGCCGGCAGGCTGCACCTGGTCATTCTCTGACACGGGCCATGGTTATGTCGGCACAGTCTGCACCCGGTCGCGCACTGTCCTGGGTGTCGGCCTTTGAAGATGACGAACTCGCGACCGTCACCTCCATGTCACCCACGGGGGCAGCTCGACGACTCTATGAGCAGATCGCGGCGGAGTCTCCCGCGGGCAACGATCTCGAGACGCTCATGTTCTGCGAACAGCGGCTGCGCCTGCCCGACTGCATGCTCGCACGAACCGACCGAATGACAATGGCTGTCTCGCTGGAAGGTCGCACACCGTTCCTGGATCATCGGCTGGTGGAATACGTCATGTGGCTGCCTCACCGGTTGAAGGTGAATCGAGGCGAGGAGAAAGTGGCGCTGAAACGAGCCCTGGCTCCACTGTTGCCTGATTCGACGACGCAGCGGCGCAAACAGGGACTGGCTGTTCCCTTCGCACAATGGGCTCGATATGGTGTGGAGACATCGATTCGTCGTGTCCTGGCTCCGAAGGCCGTGGAAGCGAGAGGACTGCTGCAGCCGCATGCTGTGGCTGGTTTGCTCGACCACTGGGGGGCTCACGCGAGTCGTCAGTCGCAGCAGGTCTGGAGCCTGCTGTGTCTCGAACTGTGGTTTCGTCTCAATGTCGACAACGTGCGACTGCCCGCAGATACCCCACTGTCACAGGTCGGGTGATGCCAGGTTACGAACCCAGCGGATTGCGAATGCGGGTCATGCGCCATGGCGGTCGGGGGGCCCAATTGGCGAGCCATCTCCTTGCGGGTTGGTTCACCTCACGACTTGAAGCTGCCTTTGATGGGGAGACCCGTTGGAATGGTCGACGTTCGTGCCTGCTGTTGTCATTCGATGTCGACTTCCCCGAAGATGTGGACGCCCTGCCGCAGATCGTGGACCAACTCAGTGCCCTGAATGGGAGAGCGAGTTTCGCCGTCGTTGGCCGCTGGGTGGAAGACTATCCAGACGAGCATCGTGCGATCGTGGAGGGTGGACACGAATTGGTGAATCATTCCTACTCTCACCCAGAACTCGTCAATGCCCCGGGCCGTTTCGTTTCCAGGCGTGAAGACCTCAACGATCGGAAGTGGGAGGCGCTGAGTATCGAGGAGCGTGGTGCGGAGATCGAGCGGTGTCAGCGAGTGGTTGCGGAGACACTGGGTGTGACGATGACCGGGTTTCGCGCCCCGCATTTCGGCAATGTAGATCCGCGTCCGTTGTATCCGATCCTGAACAACCTGAATCTCCACTACTCCACATCGATGCTCGCCCCACGTGGGCGAAAACTGGGCCTGCCGGTGATGGAAGGGGATGTCGTGGAGATCCCCGTGTCTACATGTCCCTTGCACCCACTCAGTTCGTTGGATACGTGGCACGGATTGTATGCCCACGGGGGATGGCACAAGGACAATTTCGGCGAGATCCTGTCCAAACGACTACACACGGCCCATGCCAGCGGCGGGATCACGAATATCTATCTGGACCCAAAGGACGTTGGACGCATCGACATGACCCCTGTCTCCGAGGCATTGGCGATGCTTGGTGACGACTGCTGGGTCACGAGTTATCATGAGTTTGCCTCGTGGTTTCGATCGGAGCATGTCCGGTGAAAGTCTATCTCGTCACGGACCTTGAAGGCGTCAGTGGGGTGTCCGGTTTCGACGTGCGTGACTCGAATCTCCCACAGGACGTTGAACTTCGTCGACAGTGGTCCCAGTTGTGGATTGCCGAGGTCAATGCCGCCGTGAGCGGGGCCGTAGCGGCGGGGGCAACCCAGATCCTGGTGATCGATAACCACGGTCCGGGAGATACTCTGCCCGCCGAACGCCTGGCTTCGCCTGCGCGTCTGCTACATGGGGGGCGCCGAGCCAGTTGGCTTGCAGGTTTGGACGAAGACTTCGATGCAGTTCTCATCATTGGGCAACATGCGATGGCGGGGGCTGAGGGTGGACACTTGCGACACACGTACAGCCGTCGGCGTCTCGAGCGTGTGAGTCTGGGGACCGAGGAGATTGGGGAAATCGGCCTCATTGTCGGGATCGCCGGCGAGGTCGGTGTTCCCGTCGTTTTCCTGAGTGGCGATCTGGCGGCGACGAAAGAGATCTCCAACCTGGTCGAGGGTGTCGAAACGGCGGCTGTGAAACGAGGCGTTTCCAAGACGTGCTGTGTCAGTCTGGCGCCCGAGCAGAGCCGGGATCTGATCTGCAGGGGAGTCGAACGAGCCCTGAAGAGACGGGATCAGATCCTCCCGCGACGCTTGGACGCTTCAAGAGAAATCAGGCTGCGTTACAACTCCGCTTGCGCCTGGCGTGCCCTTGCCCGCCGTCTTCGTGGTGGGGCAGGGCTTGGATGGCGGCCCCCGCGGGAACTTTGCGCCCGAGGAGAGACGCTGCGGCAGGCGTGGGATCGCGCCATCGGTCTGAAGGGCTGAAGTCCATGCCTGCCGTGTGTGGCTTTGTACAGTTGAATCCGGACGCACCTTCCGTATCCGATGCCCTGGCGCGGATGGGAGATGACAACGAGTCGGGACTGTGGGAATCCGAGAGTCGTTTCGTCAACGAAACCCAGGACGTCGGTGTGCGCAGTTGGCAGTTTGGAACCGCCTCGCCCGTGGCCGAGACGGGGGGCCTCAGCCTCGCCCTCGATGGATACGTGGTCAATCGAACACAACTTGCGTCCGAGGTAGGGGTTGACGATCCCTCCTTCTCTGATGCCCGGCTTCTTCTTGAGCTCTGGCATCAAAACCGTGTTTCGCGCCTCGAGCATGTGGAAGGTGACTACAACTTCGTCGTGACCGACGGGGACGGTGTCCACGTGGTCTCATCCCGTCTGGGTGCGCGCCACCTGTATTGGTACTGGGGCGAGTCGTATGTGGCTTTCGCCACGCGCATGAGCGCCATCGCGCGACTGCCGGGGTTCGCACCGCAGGTCGACCGGATGGCCATGTTGGAGATGTTCAATTTCGGCTACATCGGTGCAGACCGCAGCCTGCTGGAGGGCGTCCGCCTCTTGCCCGGCGCAACGTGCCTGACGATTCAATCGGGCACGGTTCGTCAACAGCGATACTGGGATCTTCAGTATGCCAACGATACAGGCGCCACGAACGCTGTTGCGACCGGTTTCGAAGAATATGTGGAGGAAGCTGTCGAGGCGTATCGCGAGAGTGTAGATGCGCACTCTCAGCGATTCGAGCAGATCACGGTGCCGCTGAGTGGCGGACTCGATTCGCGCACACTGCTCGCATTCGCCGCGCAACAGCGGGCTGGCATTCCCGTTCATCATGTGAGCTGGTATGGAGCCGAAGCTCAGATCGCACACCAGTTGGCCATCGAATGTGGAGCGGATTGGCACGAATACGATCCGCTGGGCTTCGACTATTCTACCATGTTGGCCGATGGTGACCTGATTGCCCAGGGGAATATCCACTGCCACCAATTCTGGTTCCTGCCGGTGATTCAGTCGATGGCAACCACCGATTCGCCGAGTATCGTGCTCGACGGCTATCTGATGGATGTCCTTTTCGGGGACACGTTCCTGATTCTCCCCGAGCGCACGGATGCGAGTCAGGCCGACACCGTGTCGGCCATCAATCGTCTGTGGAGGCGGTGCCGGCCAGAGCTGGTGAAGAAGGTGTTTTCCTCCCAGTTCTACGATGACTACGAAGCGGCCAATGCACACAGCATCACATCCCAGTTGGAGGGGCTCGACGAACCGTCCCTGACGAATCGAGTCCAAGCGTTCTCCTTCCAGAATCGCAGCAATCGCTACTCCGTGGCACTGCCGAATGTGCAGCGTCAGTATGCCGACTATGCCTATCCCGGAACCAGCCGCCGGCTGATCGAGTTGTACCGGCAGATTCCACCTCACTTCAAGAAGGGATCTCAGTTTTCCCGGGCCATCGTAAGCCGAGCGGATCCGGGGGTTGCAGCCGTATCTTGGGCAAAGACGGGGCGCCCCCTCGATCAGGACAAGGGACGGCTGGACCGGCTTGTTGAACGGTTCCCTGTGAAGCAGGCCGGAGCGATGCTGATGCTGCGAGCAAGTGGAGGTAAACTGGATTTGAGCCACCGTGCCGATCTCAATCGACACTTCCGTCAGCATTCGGGTTTTCGTCGTGCCTTCCTGGATATCGCCGAGCAGGAACGCACCCTTTCCCGGGGGATCATCGACGCAGACGGCCTGCGGCGTCTGGTATCGATGATCGATCGTGGGTGGCCCGCATTGTTTCTGTTGCAGGCGCTGGTGACGGTGGAACTGTTCCATCGACGATTCATCGACGAGGCCTAGGTCGTGACCACGTCTGTTCGACTTCTCTTGGCAGGGGACACTGCGCTCGGTGGTTCTCTCCATGGGGTTCGCGTTGAGGAACTGACCCGGCGAACCGAATCGGTCCGACCCCTGTTCGCGGAGGCGGATCTGCGGTTCCTGAGCTTGGATTGCGCCATCGGACGTGTCGGTGATCCCGTATTCCCCGAGGAATACCTGATCGACTGTGAGGTGGATGCGCTGAACCTACTGAGGGAGTGGGGTGTGAATGTCGTCAGTCTCGCCAACAATCACAGCACTGACCACGGTCTGACCGCGATGCTGACAGGGCGGGAACACTTGCGCAAAGCATGCACCGAAGTCATCGGCGCGGGCGAGAATGCTGAGGAGGCGTCAGCCTGCTGCGTGACCGAAAGCGGCGGTCTTCGGTTGGGTTGGATCGGTTTTGCGTCCTCCCATCCCTGGGTGGGTGCCGTGACGGCAACGCAGAATGACGCCGGTGTGGCGGCACTGGATCCGCAGTGTGTGTTGAGGGCCGTCGAGACGGCGAAGCGATCGGTGGATGTGGTCATCGTATCTCTCCATTGGGGCAAGGAATACATCCCCGTGCCGCCTCCCGACAATGTTCGCCTTGCGCGAGCGCTGATCGAAGCCGGTGCCCACGTCGTGGTCGGACATCATCCGCACGTTATTCAACCGATCGAATCCTATCAGCGTGGCGTGATCTGCTACAGTCTGGGAAACTTCCTGTTCCCGGACTATCCAGATCAGGGGCTCAGATTTCGTGGCATCGCGAGCGAATCATTGCTGGTGTCCGTCGACGTGGAACCCGACGGTGCGGTCGTCGCTGCTGTGACCCCCGTTCATGCGGATGGGGACGGGCACCTTCGGGTGTTGCCAGAAGCGCGCCGACAACAGATCGAGACTGAACTGGCCCAGGTGGCGGCAGACCTCGGAACCACAGCGGGCGAACAAGCCTGGCATCGTGCCGTTCGTCGCTTCGAGATCTCGAGGCTGCGGCGTGTCATTCGAGAGGAAGTTCTCGATGCGGGTTTCCGAGACGGCACTTCCCGGCTACTGCGTCTTGGGCGGAAAAACCTCAAGTCATTGGGACGCAGCCTGGGCGAGATCATCGGTGGAGGACAGCGGTAGCCATGGGTGAGCAGATGGACACCGGACCTCAGCCCCTGCGAGAAGAGGAAGCCGAAAAGGAGCGGCGAACGCGCGCGATGTATTCCGAATTGCGCTACCCATCGCTCGATCCGGCGCACAAGGCCAGCTATGAACGTCATCGCTATCTCGTGTATAGCCTGATGGGTATCGATTCGGCCACCTTCTTCCAGGGCAAGACGATCCTCGATGGTGGCTGCGGCACGGGGGAGGAGACGATGTTTCTCGCCAGCCTGGGGCCGGAGCGCGTGATTGGAATCGACACCAGTAATGGTTCCCTCGAATCCGCTCGTCAGCGCGCCGAAGAGGCAGGCATCGACAATGTCGAGTTTCGTCACGCATCGGTGCTTGATGACTCGGTTTTTCCCGATGGAACCTTCGACTATGTGTCGAGCCTGGGGTGTCTCCATCATACACCGAGAATGCGGCAGGCCTTTGAGAACCTGTGTCGTATGGTCAAGCCCGATGGTTATCTCTGTACCTTTCTCTACAACAGCTACGGGCACTTCCTCTACAACCTCGAGTGCGACTGGCTCGACCGGAGGGCGGGAGACGACATCGATGAACGGATGCGTCTTGCGCGGCGGTATCTCGACTGGCGGCGGGGTACACGCTTTCGACGGGAGGGAATCCCCTCGCCGTGGGATGCACGGCTCTACGACAAATACGCCGTCCTCTACAGAGATTCTCTGAGTCTCAAGCAACTACTGAGTTGGTATGACGAGCAAGGGATGGATCCCGTCGGGTCCTTTCCCATGCGTCTGGGTGACATCGTGGCGGCTTATCGCGCCCATTCGGGCGACCAGGTCCACGGAATCAGGGGTCTCGTGGCTCGAGCCCTGGCACCGATCGCCTCCAAGCCGAGTGGACCACGACACTGGCGCTGGTCGCGTCGTGTCTGGATGCAGGCGCTGCTCCTTGTTCTGGGACTCTACGATTACGGGGGGGCCTTCCGCGTGTTGGCCCACAAGCGAGTCGAGTCGTGACGCCGTATGGCGGATGACGATTCCACAAAGGACGGGCAGTGGACGTCTCGGAACCGATCGATTCTCGAACTCGGTGGCCTCGTCGTTCTCTGTCTCGTCGCCCATGGTCGCGTCATAGACGGAGGGTTTCACTACGACGATCTGCATTCGATCGTGGACAATCCCCACATACGATCCCTGTCGCTGGTCCCCACGCTCTTCACTGATCCCGGAACCTTTTCGGGTCTGGACTTCGGCGAAATGTTCCGACCCCTCATAATGCTTTCCTATTCGCTGACCTTTGCCGTATCAGGTCTCGAGCCGATGGCTTTTCTGCTGACGAATCTGCTCCTGCACGTGGGGGTCGTCGTTCTGGGCTTCATCGTGTTCTGTCACGTGTGGCACGACCGCCGTCCGGCCATCGTGGCGGCAGCACTGTTCGCGGTGCATCCGATCAATGTGGAAACCGTGGCCTATGTGAGCAGTCGATCCGAGTCCTTCTGCGGGCTCTTCATGCTGGCAGCCTTTCTCGCTCACCTGAAGATCCGCGAATCGGCCTGGCCCTGTGCGCTGATCCTGTTGTTTGCACTGATGTGCAAGTCCATCGCCATCGTATTGGTCCCCCTGTTGTGGATACGCGACGGAATGTTTGTTCGCGATACATGGCAGGAGAGAGGTCGACGGCTGTGGCCCCTGGGGCTGGTCGTGGTGGGGTATCTGTGGGTCGTTGCAGGCCTACTGTCAACGGCCGTTCTCGATGCTCCAGTGCGACCGCTCACGGTCCAACTCATGACACAGGTCAAGGCCCTCGTCTATTATGCGCATCTGTTGACGATTCCCTGGGGCCTGAGTGTAGAGCATCAGTTTAGCCTGGGGAGCGGAGAGGATCTGGCCGTGTGGTTGAGCCTGATCGCTCTATTTAGCAGTGGCGCGGTGATCCTGCGTTGTTCGGGCCCGAAGACACGTTGGTGGCTGCTGTGGAGTGGTCTGATCTTGCTTCCCACCTTGATTGTGCCGCTGAATGTCCTGGTGAACGAACATCGATTGTACCTGGTGTCACTTGGACTTACCATCCTGCTCGCCTCGTTGGTTCTGACGTCGAGAGTGGTCATTCGGGGCGCGAGCACTCTCGCGCTGCTGGTGCTGATCCTGCTGTCCTTTCAACGCACAGCGACGTGGGCAGACTCGACACAGCTCTGGCAGGATGCGCTGGATCGCGGCCCCCTCATGCCGCGGCCTCATCTGTTCGTCGGTGACGCCCACTTTGTGGCCGGGCAGCACGGTCTGGCCCTGGAACGATATGCCGCAGCACTGACCGTCAACCCACGGCAGTTGAGTGCCGCCGATCAACTCGTGTTGCACAACAACCGCGGGGCGACCCTCTTGGCGATGGGTGCCTTTGACGAAGCGGGGCAGGCCTTCGAGCAAGCGCTGCGTATCGATCCCACGTACGGCCCTGCTCTTGAGTCGCTGCAGGGCATCAGAGCATTACAGAAGAGTTCCACAGGGGCAGAGACTGCCGCCGCATCTCGACGAGCCGGGCTTGCGTCCCTGGTCGCCGGAGATGTGCACGCTGCGATTCAGCATCTGAGTCATTCGGTTGGCATCGAGAACGACACCGGAACCTGGATGGCCCTGGCCGGCGCCCATGAGCGTCTGGAGCAGTGGGCTGAGGCGGCGCGCATCTATCAAATGCTCAGCACGTCGAATCAGGCGTCTGAAAGAGCTCTGGAACGTCTGGCGGCGATCGAATCCAAGTCGATCGAATACAGAAGGGCATCCGGAGGTGGCACGAAGTGAGGGGGCGCCTTCTCCTTCTGGTGGTTATTGGTGGGCTCAGTTTCAGCAACAGCTTGGGAGGGCCCTTTCACTATGACGACCTGCACTCGGTGCAATACAACCCGCACATTCGATCCCTGTCGTGGATCCCCACGTTCTACGTCGATCCATCCACGTTCTCAGGCCAGGCACGCGGATTCATGTATCGGCCACTGCTGCTGACCACGTTCGCCAGCGACTATGCACTGTGGGGACAGAATGCGACCGCCTTCCGTGTGGGGAATCTGGCCATCCACATTGCCGCTGCTGCGGCCTTCGGGGTGCTGAGTTATCTGCTGCTGCGGTCCACGCTGGCAGCGACGGTGATCTCGCTGATCTTCCTCGTCCATCCGCTGCACGGAGAAGTCGTCAACTACATCAGTGCACGCTCCGACTCTCTGATGGCGCTGCTCTTCGTGGTCTGTTGCATCTGCGCCCTAAAGGGACGCAGCCACGCCGTGGGGATCGGTTATGCCGCGTCGCTGATGGTGAAATCCGTGGCGATTACGTTGGGGCCGATGTTCGTGATGCTCCGTGGCTGGGGCGGTGCCGTCACCGCCACCAAGAGCAAGTTCATGGCAGGTGCCGTTGTCTTGTTGAGTATTGGATACCTTGCCGTGCTCTGGTCGACGAGATTCCTCAGCCACTCTGCAGAGGTGTTTCCTCGGGCACCGACGCAGGAGATCTGGACCCAGGTCAAGGGACTCGTCTACTACGTATGGCTCTTTGCGTCTCCCATCCGTTTGAGTGTTGACCACCCCTTCTCCGTGGGCGCCGCCACCGATCCTGCCGTAATCATGGCCATCACCGTGGTTCTGTCGGCGGTGGGGTTGAGCTGGCGGCATCGGCTCTCCGTACCCGGGCTCGCCGCGATCTGGTACGGCGTCGCCATACTGCCGTATGTGTTTCTACCTCTGAACGTTCTGGTTGCCGAGCGAAGGGCCTATCTGGCGATGGCGGGAGGGATGCTGCTGGCTGGTTGGGCGTGGCACCGGCTCTACGAACGTCGACGGTCACAGGCCAGCTATATCGGCATGAGTCTTCTGGTTTGTCTCGTGGTGCTGACGATGCAGCGCAACCAGGTCTGGGCAAGTGGAATAGGCTTGTGGTCAGATGCCGTCGAGAAGAATCAGGCCTCCGCCCGTGCGCAAGTGAATCTGTCACTGGCCCTGCGACGAGCCGGCCGGGCCGATAGTGCGCGCCGGCACCTGCGCGAGGGACTCCGCCTCGATCCCGAGTTTGCCGAAGGCTGGGTCATCGCTGGAGACATGGCCAAGGACCTAGGGGAGTGGGACACGGCTCGCTCAGCCTATGAACGGGCGGCACAGATCCAGCCGACGATGGAAGGTGTGCATCACAATCTCGGAAATCTCGCCTACGCAGAAGGTCGCGTTGACGACGCCATCCGCGCCTTTCGGCGAACCCTTGAACTGAATCCGCGTTTCGCCGAGGCGCGAAACAATCTCGGCCAGGCGCTGGAGGCACGGGGGCGGGATGAGGAAGCCCTGGCTGAATACGAGCGGGCCGTGCAAGACGCTGAGTTCTGGATTCATACGGACGATCCCGTCGGTGGAGCATGGTACAATCTCGCCCGAATCGCAGATCGTCTGGACAGGCCATCTCAGGCGATCGATGCGTATCGTCAGACCATCCAGCATCTACAGGGCGGAGACGAGTACTCTCGCTTCGTCGAGTTTGCCAGGAAGCGTGTGGTCAGTCTGGCGGACGGTGGTGCAAGATGAAGGTCTGTTTCGTTTCTTGTCAGTATCCGCCTATCTCTCGAACCTATCGGCGTTACCAGTTCGCCCATCTGCTGCAGGAAGGGGGCTGCGATGTCACCGTCGTTGCCCACGGTAATATGTCCACGGCGCTGGGGACCTTCGTCGAGGATCCGGGGACGCTGCCGGCCGATGGGCCGCCCGTAAGACGTGCTAAGGCCATTCCATGGTATCTGACGGGAGAGCTGCTATCCAGATCTGGAGTCGTCGCCTGTCCCTATGTGAACTGGGTGCGACCCGCTGTGCGGGTTGCAGCCGAAATCGCGACGGGGCCGGCAGATGTGGTGTGTGGGATCTATCCACCGGTGACCAATCAGATCGTGGCGATGCGGGTCGCGGAGCAGACCGGAGCGAGACTCGTTCTCGACTTTCGCGACGAGTATCTGGGGCTCACCCTAGGGGTCCGACGCCGACTCGCAGCCAAGTGGCAGAAGCGATTGTTGGCGCGCGCAGATCTGGTGTCGGTTGCAACGGAGGCCATTGGCGACGACTTCGCCGCAACCGGACTCGACCGATCCCGTCTCCATCTTACAGAGAACGGATACTGGGAAGCTCCTGATACGATTCCCGCCTACGAGCTCGGGAAGACAACTCGCATCGTCTACATTGGCGCCATCTCCGGCGCTCAGGGCGTCGATGTGCTGGTGCGGGCCGCAGAACGTCTGCGACGTGACGACCCCGAGAAAGCGAACCAACTCGAAATCGCCATCTATGGTCCCGACACACCCCATCGCCGTGCAACCCTGTCCGGGGAGCTGCCCGCGGGTGTGACCTACGGCGGTTATCTACCGGCGCAGGACGTAGGTGATCGGCTTCTGGCTTCCGATGTTGCCTTTTTGTCTCTGTCTTCAGAGAGGTATGCCTATGCTGTACCTGGAAAGCTCTATGACTATGTCGCTTACGGACGTCCCGTACTGGCAAGTCTGCCTCAAGGCTCCGCACAGCGTCTGATCGAGAGGGAGAGTCTGGGCTGGGTCACCGAATGTGGTGACATCGGGGGGTTGGCGCAGATGCTGGCGCGGGTCATAGATCCATCGCAGAGACAAAGGGCGCAGGCACGTGTGATGGACGCCCGTCCACGTCATGCCGCGCGTGAGCATTTTCTGTCGCTGTCTCGAAGGATTCAGTCGCTGTGAGTGCGTGGGTGCGATCAACCTCGCTGGGTGTAGTGCTGATCGTGGGTGCCGTCTTCATCGGTTCTGTGAGCCATCCGTTTCACTTCGATGATGAGCATTCCATCACGGCCAATCCGAACATCCGACCGCCTGTAGACTGGGTCGGAATCGCTACAGACCCAGGTGTGTTCTCGCGCAATCCGGGTAGTGGGATGTATCGGCCCGTCGTAATGGTCAGCTACGTGGTGAACTTCGTTTTGGGTGGTATCGATTCGCCGGGTTGGCACGCATTCAACCTGCTCATTCACCTGAGTTGCACCGTCCTGGTCGGGCTTCTTGCCTGGCATCTGACGCGAGATCGCCAGGCTCAATGGGTCGCAGCCCTTCTATTCGGCCTGCATCCGGTGGTGGCGGAACCCGTCAACTATGTCAGCAGTCGCTCCGAATCCATGGCCCTCCTGTTTGGTCTTGGCTGCATCTTCGTATATCTCGCCGCGCGAGATCGTTCTGCCTGGAGCGCGGCATCGGTGGGTCTGTTCGCCGCGAGTCTTGGGTGCAAGGCGACGGGCATGCTGGCTCTTCCGGTCATCCTGTTCTTCGAGTGGTCCAAGGGACGTCTGGCCACCTCGTGGCGACAGTGGGCACCGCTGGCTGCGATGGCGGCACTCTACGTTTTCGTTGTCCGGCATCTATGGGATGAGGCTCTATTCACATCTCCTCTACGCGATCAGAGCACGCAGCTGCTGACGCAGGTGAAGGCGATCTCCTATTACCTGAAGCTGCTGTTGGTTCCGGTGGGACTGACCATCGAGCATGCCTTCGATGCCAGTTCGTCGTGGAAAGAAGCAGTTGTTGTGTCCTCTTGCGGTTTGCTGGCCAGTGCCCTGTGGCTGATGACCCGGTCAGTGGGGTTGCGGCCGTGGGCGTATCTGCTTGCATGGCCGCTGCTGGCGCTGCTACCGACGATGGTGGTCCCGCTGAATGTGCTGGTCAGCGAGCACCGACTCTATCCCGTGCTGGCGGGTGTCGCTCTCCTTGCCGGCGTGGCTGCCGCGTCATGGCCCTGGGGGAGGTCCCGACCTCTGATCATCGTCGGCCTCGCCTTGTTTTGCATACTCAGTTTCGGCCGCAATCAGGCCTGGGCGTCGGAGGAATCGGTCTGGACGGAGGCGGCGCGCCATGGCAGCGTAAGGGCGCACGTGAGACTCGGCGTCCATCATCGGCAGCAGGGCGATCTCGTGCGTGCTGAGCAGCATCTGCGAGCTGCTCTCTCGCGTGTGCCCAGCCACGCACCGGCTCTCAACAATCTCGGCAATGTGCGTAGACAGCAAGGGGATACGGCAGAGGCCCAACACCTCTATGAAGCATCTCTCGGGATCCTGCCCTCCTATCCCGAAGCGCTGATCAACCTCGCCTCACTACATGTGCAGCAGGGAGATCAAGAAAAGGCGCTGGCGCTGTACGAGCGTGCCACGCGCATTGCTCCCGACCATCACGAGGGGTGGAACAATCTTGGCACGCTGCATCTGAAGCGTGGAGAGGCCGATGCGGCACGAGCTGCGCTCGAGCAGGGCCTGCGTCGACGGCCGGAGTCGGTGCGCATGCTCTACAATCTGAGTGGCGCCTACGAGATGCTCGGTCAGACTGTCCGGGCGCTGGACCTGCTTCGTCAGGCCGTTGGTTATGACCAGTCCTATTCGCCGGCGTGGCTGAATCTCGGGAACCTGCTGCGTCAGGAGGGTGAACTCCAACAGGCACGGCAGGCCTACGAGCGGTTCCTGGAGACGTACAAGGGCGACCCCTCTCATCTGGAGCGGATCCGAAAGCAACTGCGCACCATGCAGGGAGCATCCGTCGAATGAGATGGTCGCCAGACTTGCGAACGCACTGCATCGGATTGGCCGTTGTTCTGATGGCGATCTACGGTCAGAGTCTGTCCTTTCCATTTCAGTTCGATGATGGCCACAGCATCGTCCAGAATCCACACGTTCGATCTTTGGCAAATTTACCGTCCTTTTTCCTGGACGCCTCCATGTTTTCCGTCGATGCGTCGCTGACGATGTATCGACCTCTCGTATTGACCAGCTACGCCTTCAATTACGCTGTGTCCGGTCAGGATCCGTGGAGTTACCATCTCGCCAACATGGTGCTTCACTTTCTCACAAGCGTCGCCGTCGGGGTCTTGGCGAGAATGCTGCTCGGCTCGGCGTCTCTCGCGTGGCTGGCAGCGTGGTTGTTCGCTGTTCATCCGATTCATTCTGAAACTGTCTGCTATGTGAGTAGTCGCTCTGAGAGCCTGGCTGCCCTGGCGGTGCTGGTTGCGATGTGCCTCCATTTGGGCGAGAGGAGGGGCTGGTCAGGCACACTGGGTGTCGTCAGCTTCGCAGCGGGTCTGATGGCCAAATCGTCGGCGATCGCTCTGCTGCCGCTGCTGTTGGCCCATGATCTGCTCATCAAGAGAGGGGACTGGCGTAGACGGTGGCGGCTACATGCAGCCTACGCTGGCGTCGCGATCCTCTACGTGATGCAGTCGAGGGCGATAATTGTCGAGGCAACTCTGTCGACACCTGTGAGATCCTATTCGGAGCAATGGTGGACGCAGGTCAAGGCTCTTGCCTACTACGTACAACTGCTGGTGGTGCCTCGCGGCCTCAGTGTGGATCATCAGTTCTTGATCTCAGACAGCCTCATCGACCCCTACGCGGCCATGTCCACGGCTCTGGTTCTGAGTCTTGCAGGAATCGCCATTGTGACCAGGAATGGTTGGGCCCTGTTCCTGGGCGCTTGGTTCCTTGCGGCCCTGGCACCAGCTTCGCTGGTGCCCCTGAATGTTCTGGTCAACGAACACCGGCTCTATCTTGCAGCCGCCGCGGCGCTGTTCGGCATCGGATCTCTCGTACGGTCAGATGTCCGGGCACGCCGCGGCCTGCTATGGATCATTCCAATTCTGGCGGTTCTGGCTTCCCAGCGAGGTGAGGCGTGGGCATCTGCGCAGAGTCTGTGGCAGGATGCCGCCACGAAAGGGCCGGGGATGGCTCGGCCCATAATCATGCTCGGTTTCGAGGCCGAGCGACGGGGCGATCGTGCGGCTACAATTCGGGCGATGTCAGCTGCTCTGCAGAGAGACTCCACCTTCGTTCCCGCGTATGTCTCGTTGAGTAACGCCCACCTGGACCTCGGCCAGATCGAGCGCGCCAGCCAGGTCGCTCAAACCGCCACGCGGGTCCGGGCTGATTCGGCCCGGACGTGGATCCAGTTGGCGCAGGTGGAGAACGTGATCGCCCTTCGTGCGAGGGACGGTCTGCGCAAGCGCGCCTTCGAAGCCAGTGCGAAGGCGTATTTGCGCGCCCTCGAACTCTCACCCGAAGACGCTGATCTGCACGACAACCTCGGGAATACGTACCAGACGTTGGGTCGGCCTGCGGAGGCGGTCGCCCATCACGAACGCGCCATCGCCCTGAAACCCGACCGCGTCGAATCGCGACTGAACTACGGCAACGTTCTGCTTATGCTGGGCCAGTTGGAGGACGCCGTCGAGCAGTATCGACGCGTGCTGGCGCAGGATCCCGAGTATGTCCGTGCCTGGCTCAACCTGAGCCTCACGCTGCAGAGGTTGGGGCAAGATGAGGAAGCGGCCCAGGCGATTGCCCGTGCGCGTGGCCTCGGATGGGAGCCGACTCCCTGATGCGGCAGGAGTGGGTTCGATACTGGCCCTGGGTGATGCTGACGCTGGTTCTGCTGGTCTATGCGAACAGTCTCGGTGGTTCGTTTCAGTATGATGACGGGCACAGCATTGTGCGAAATCCATCGATTCGGGGTCTGAGTTCGATTCCCACGTACTTCGTCGATGCATCGGCCTTCTCTGGCGATTCAGAGAAGAGGATGTACCGGCCTCTGCTGCTGGTGAGTTATGCGCTGAACCATATGGCAGGTGATTTCAACGTGGTGGGTTATCACATGGTGAACGTCCTCCTCCACCTTGCCTGCTGTTATCTGGTATGGCGTCTGGCGATGCGCTTTTCTCCGGGGCGAGAGTCAGCCGCGTGCGTCGCGGCCGCCATCTTTGCCCTTCATCCCGTCGCCAGTGAGCCCGTCAACTACGTCAGTAGTCGCTCAGAGACGCTGATGGCTGCCTTTTTCCTCCTCACCGTGTTCCTGCATCTGCACCGACCAGGAACCATCCATTGGGGGGCGAGGGTTTGCTTTGCCATGGCGTTGTTGAGCAAGGAAACAGCGATCGTGCTGGTCGTTGTATTGCCGCTCGTGGATCTGTGGCTGCCGCAGCGTGGTTCACAGATGTCGACGCGGCAACTCGCTCGCCGACACGGACCCTACTGGGCAATGGCTGGCATCTATCTCCTGGTTCTGATGTGGACGGGCTTTCTCGGTGGCGGCGGCGAACCCCTGCGCGACGGGGGGGCTCAATTCATGACCCAGGCGAAGGCCCTCGTGTATTATCTCCGTCTGCTCGTATTGCCGATCGAGCTCAACGTGGATCACCCTCTGCAGGTCAGTCCACGTCTGACGCCCGTTGTGGTTCTGGCAGCGACACTTCTGCTGACGATAGGGCTGATGGTCCTCCGAGGCCGCCGCGTGTCGCCACAACTAACGCTGATGCTTCTGTTCAGTGTTTTGGTCGTCCTGCCCACCTCTGTCGTGCCTCTCAATATCCTCGCCAATGAGCGTCGAGTGTATCTGGTGCTTGCTTCGATGTGTATCGGGCTACCCGCCCTCCTTGGATTTCGGTCGAAGCCGGTGAATGTGGCATTGCTCGTTGTATTGGCTGCGTTCACGATCCAGCGCAACCAGGTGTGGGCAACGCCATTGAGTTTGTGGCAGAGCGCCCTCGCCGGTGGGGCGCACTCATACACGGCGTATGTGAATCTCGGAAAGGCACAGCAGGACATCGGTGATGTGACGGGTGCCGCCGTCTCGTATGGCCAGGCTCTCGAGATCGATCGTCGGCGGGCCGACGCTTACAACAATCTCGCAGTCCTGTTCCACGAGGCGGGCCGGGTGACCGAGGCGATTCCCTACTATGAGGCGGCGGTAGAACGAGCGCCTGAGATGGAAGAGATCCATCACAATTTGGCCGTAGCACACCAGGACCTGGGCGACCTCGACGCGGCAACTCGCACATTTCGCCTTGCCCTGGAACTAAGCCGTGAGGATGGGGGATTGTGGAGCAACTACGGTCAGCTTCTTCTTGCTGCCGATGATCCCGTTGGGGCAGAGGCGGCATTTCATGAGGCGATTCGCCTGCTCGGTCTGCGCCCGGAGCCGTATAATGGACTGGGCAATGCGTTGAGTGATCAGGGACGGATACAGGACGCCATCAACGCCTATCGGCGGGGACTGGCGGCGAATCCTGACCGATCTCAGCGCGCCGTGATTTTGACGAATCTTGGAGAGAGTCTGATGCGGTCACGACAGGTGGACGAAGCGCGTGAGGTTCTCAGAACGTCTCTGACGCTATCTCCGAGTGCTGTCGCCCACGATTACCTCGGGCGACTCGCCTTCTCGACATCGGATACGCTCGATGCGATGCGGCACTGGCAGTCGGCCCTCGACATCGATCCCCGTCGTCGAGTTCCGCTGGCGGGTCTGGGCGAGATCGCAATTATCCGGGGGGATCTTGAGAGGGCGGCGACCCTCTTCCGTCGGGCTATCGACAATGGCGCCGGTGACAGAGCCCGTGCGGGACTTCGACGAGTTGAGGCGCAGATGATGGCAGGTAGGGCGGGGAAATGAAGCCAAGACACATGGCATGGGGGCTGGCCGGCTGCGTCGTCATCATCTACGCCAACTCGCTATCGGGGGTCTTTCACTACGACGACTTCCACTCCGTCGTCAACAACACCTCGATTCGAGAGGTGGGGAAGATTCCGGCCTATTTCTCCGAACCGGCTCATTTCTCCGCCGACCTCGACAAGATCATGTATCGCCCGCTTCTGTTGGTCAGCTACGCCGTTAACTACGCCCTCCACGGATATGATGTGCTGGGGTATCACGTTGTGAATCTGCTCCTGCACCTGGGATGTGTGTTGCTTCTGTGGAGGATCGTGGTCTGTCTGGAAGGCCCACAGCGACAGCAGGTGGCGATGATGTCGGCACTACTTTTCGCCCTGCATCCGGTGGCGAGTGAGCCTGTCAACTACATCAGTTCTCGGTCCGAGACGCTGGCGGGGATTCTGTTGCTCCTTTCCCTCTGGCTGGCGGTGCGTACGCCGCGACAGACAGCCGGATCCATCGCCGGATTCTGCGCCGGTCTACTGAGCAAGGCGACGGCGGCGTCCCTGCCATTCCTGCTGCTGAGTTGGCCCGAATGCACACTCTCTGCCCGTATCCGGCGTGTTGTTCCTTATGCGATGGCTCTTGCGGGCTACGTCCTCCTTCTCGAGTTGGCCGGACTGCTACCCACCGCCAGGAGCGAACCTGTTCGTAGTGGAATGGCACAGTTGGCGACGCAGTGGAAAGCGGTCACCTACTACCTGCAACTGCTGCTGATGCCCGTCAACCAGAGTGTCGATCCGCCTTTCCTCGAAGGAGCGTGGACGCAGTGGGCCGTGTGGGCGGCTCTGGGATTGAGTCTTTCCTTGCTCGGACTCGTGGTATCGCGTTGTCGGGGCAGGCTGCGTTGGTGGCTCCTATGGCCACTGTGGCTCGCCCTGCCGGCCAGCGCGGTGCCGCTGAATGTTCTGGTCAATGAGCATCGCATCTATCTGGCCAGTGCCGGCCTGTTTGTGGCCCTTGCCGTTCTGCTGGCAAGGCAGACACACCTGCGGCGGCCCATGGTGGCGCTTCTGGTCGCGCTGGCCGTGTTGAGTTTCCAGCGCAATCAGGTGTGGGCGTCCGAACTCTCCCTGTGGTCGGATGCAGTGCTCAAGGCGCCCCAAAGCTCACGTGGCAGAGTGCATTTGGGTGCGGCCCTCCGAGAAGAAGGGCAGATGAGCAAGGCACGCGAACAGTTCGAAATGGCCCTTCTTCTCGACGCAACGCTTCTGCCAGCTAGAATTAACCTCGCCAACATCCTCTACGAACAGGCGCTGGGTCGTCGACCCGTTGACACCGGGTTACTTCGTCGCGCAGCCGCTGAATATGAAGCCATTCTGCAGGTGGATGAGGCCCATCGTGAAGCGTTGACGAACCTCGGCAGTGCCTACCGGGCGCTGGGAGATCTATCGCAGGCCGAGGGTGTTTATCAGCGAGCGATTCGACATCATCCGCAATACCCGGATGCATACGACAATCTGGCGATGCTGTATGCCGATCAGGCTGAGCATCTTCGCGCAGCTGAGTTGCTGGTCGAAGTGGTTCGACTCGAGCCGTCGAGGGGCGAGGCCCACAAACGACTGGGCGACCAGTATTTTCAGGCGAACGATCTGCTCGGCGCGTTGGATGCTTATCGTCTGGCGTGCCAGCTCGAATCTGGTGAGCCGTCGTTCTGCTACAACCTGGGGGAGTTGTGTTTCCATCTGTCCCGACAGCCTTATCCGCAGGCTCAACAGTATGGCGAAGAAGCTGAGCGCGTTTACGGTGATCTGAAACGTCGCCACGGCGCTTATCGCAACACCCAGCAGCGGCTGAACCAACTGACTGAAGGACGCTGAAGATGGGCCTTCAACTGCATCGTCCGGTGACGGCGCAGGGACTGATCATCGTTGCCGTGTTCCTGGCCTACGCCAACAGCTTCGGCAATGGCTGGCACTACGACGATGTCCACACGATTACCGAGAATCCCCACATCCGATCGTTGGAAGATCCCATAGGTTTCTTCACGGATCGGACGTGCTTCGCTCGCGATGCAGACAAGGCGATGTTCCGCCCCCTGCTCGTGGTGACGCTGGCGTCTAACTACGCCTGGTCGGAACTGGAGACGAGCTCGTATCATGTCGTGAATCTCCTCATCCACACCGCCTGCGCGATGCTGCTGTGGGTCTTGCTGAGGCAGTTGGGCAGAGGGCCGTCGCTGGCACTGGCAGGTGCGCTGCTGTTCGTTCTGCATCCGTTAGCCACCGAACCTGTGAACTACATTAGTGCCCGGTCGGAGAGCTTGTCCGCCCTGTTCATATTGGGAGCTGTGGTTCTGCATATCCGGGCTGGGTCGCAACAGATCGGACCATGGCGGATCGCCTCGTTCCTCTGCTATGCCATGGCCATGCTCAGCAAGGAAACGGGAATCACTGCGTTGGGCCTGATTGTGGCTCATGATCTGACACGCCGACGATTCACTCTGAGAGACTTCGCCGACGGTCTCCGCCCCGTTCACGTGGTCTACGGACTGCTCGCCCTCGTGTATTTCATCGTACAGTACGGGCATGTTAGTGTGGCTGTCGTCGACGCACCGGTTCGAGATCTGTCGACGCAGGTGATGACGCAGGTGAAAGCGCTCGTCTATTACGCGCGTCTTCTGGTCATTCCACGGGGGCTGAATGTTCACCATCAGTTCTTCGAAGGCGGGTTGTGGTCCGTCATCGCCTTCGCGGGGTTCGCCGTGGCGTCGTTGGTTCTGGTCGTAGGACGTGGGGCGGCGGATGTGCGCCTAGGCTTCGGATGGTGCGTCATCGTCCTGTCACCCACGCTACTGGTGCCGCTCTTCATTCTCGTGAACGATCACCGATTGTATCTGCCCATTGCAGGACTGCTCGTCGCCCTGACTTCCATCTGGTCTGCTGGCTCACCGTATCGATGGCCTGCTCGAAGCAAGATGGGGGTTGTTGTCGCTGGCCTGCTGGTGATGGGTATTCTGACGCAGAACCGGAATCCCGCTTGGGCGGACGAGTACACCCTGTGGTCGGATGCGGCAGCCAAATCCCCACAGCCCCTGGTGCCGGTCGCTTATGTCCATCTTGGCAACTATGCGAAGGAGCATGGGGCACTGGAGGAATCTGTCGGGTACTACGAGCGAGCTCTGGAGATCGCTCCCGATCATGTGGCGGCACGCAACAATCTGGGTCTGAGTCTCGAGTCGATGGGCCGCCTTGCCGCCGCAGCCGATACGTTTGCGTCGATCACGCGGGATCATCCCGACCTGCCGGAAGGCTGGTACAATCTCGGGCACGCCACACAGGCTCTGGCCAAAGCCTACGGATCGCAGGATCCGAGATACCTCGATCTGCTGAGCACGGCCCACGCGGCTTATGGGCTTGTTGCGGATTCGAGCTATCACTACGACCTGGCACTGAACAACCTCGGTACAACTTTTGAGCAGGCGGGTAGAGTCGACAGCGCAGCTGTGTACTACAGCAGGGCTCTGGCCCTGGGGGGGGACTCTCCGGATCCCGGCGACAATCTGCGGCGGCTCGCCTCACAGTTGGATGTCTATGCCGGCGACATGATTGACGCCGGCGAACTGATCCCATTGGAAACCCTGTGCGAGCAAATCTCCACTCTTCGAGGGGCTCCGCCTGAGGCACTGTTTTATCTGGCTGTCAGCCGGTTCCTCCAGGGACGTTATGCCGATAGTCTGACACCGAATCAAGCGCTGCTTGAGAAGCATCCTGGCTTTATTCTCGGTTATCTGCAACTCGGGAATCTACTGGAGACGGTGGGGCAGACGGCTGAAGCACACGATGTATACGAGCGTCTCCTGAAGCGACAGGCGGAGGGTACGTACGCAGAAGAGGCTCGGCGCCGCCTCCAGGTCGATTCGAAGAGATGATTCGAACCCTGAGTCGATACCCCTGGGCGATCGTGGCCGTCGTCGTCGCCTTGGTGCATGCAGGGGCCCTGAGGGGGGACTTTCACTACGACGATGATCACGGCGTGGTTCGGAATCTATCGATTCGAGATCTATCGATGATTCCGTCCTATTTCGTCGACCCCGGTGCATTCTCCGCCGACCTCGAACGGGCGATGTATCGACCTGTCCTGCTCACAACCTACGCCGTCAACCGCTTCCTATTTGGCGACGAACCGTGGTCCTTCCTTCTGGTGAATCTGTTGATCCATGCGGCAAATGCCGCGTTGGTGACCGTCCTGGCTCGACCCTGGGTGTCGACGTATGAAGGGGGCGTTGCGGGGCTCCTGTTCGGCCTCCATCCAGTGGCCACAGAACCGGTCAACTATGTCAGTGCTCGATCCGATTCCCTCGTCGCCTTCTGTTTACTGTTGACCCTCTACATGGCCGCTCATTCAGAGCGCGTGCGCGCCACCGTGCGTGGTGAAACCCTCCGTCTCCTGCCGGGTGCCGCAGCTGCGCTGCTGACGAAAGCCACGGCGATCGCGATCGCGCCCCTGCTGGTGTTGATGGAGTGGGCTCGAGGCCCGGTGCGGTCTGTGAGGCAGAGTCTGCTGGCGAATGCGATGGTCGTGGGGGTGAGTTGTCTCTATCTGCTCGTGATCTGGGCGAATGGATTCCTGCCTCGATCTCTCGCGTCGCAAGCCACAGCATGGAGTGAGCGATGGCTTACCCTCGGCAAGGCTTTCGCTCACTATCTGCGGACCCTCGTCATCCCCATCGACCTGAGTCCAGAGCCCGCCTTTCTCCTGGCTACGAATGTGTCCGTCACCACCGCTGGTTGCCTGGCCCTGGTCGTATCGCTCGGTGCCGTCGCTTTTGGCTTACTGCGCCACAACATTCGGGCGCCGTGGATTTTTGGGTTGTGGGTCTGTTTCACCCTCTTACCAGTCAGTCTGGCGCCCTTGAATGTTCTGGTGAACGACCGCCGTCTCTATCTGCCCTTGGCCGCAGTGGCCATTGGGACCGCTCTGGCCATCAGCCTGGTCCGACGACCGTATTGGCGGCGGGGGCTGGCCGCCTGCGGGCTGACGCTCTTGGCGATCATGACGGTACAGCGGTCTGCAGTCTGGGCGAGCGACATCTCCCTGTGGTCTGACGCAGTCTCCACGGCACCCATGATGCCGAGAGCCCAGCTGTATCTCGGTGACGCGCACCTAGCGGCGGCTGCCGGATCGCCTCACGCACACCTGAGCGCAGCGGCTCAGGCCTATGAGAACGTTCACGCTCTGGCGCCAAGACAGCGCATGTTGTCCGCGCAGGCCGCAAATGGGCTGGCCCTCATCGAGTCGGCGCGCGGAAACGCGCTGCAGGCGCGCTCTATGCTCAACAAGCTCGTTGCCCAGGAACCCACGTATACTGATGCATGGGTGAATCTCGGTAACGCGTGGTATGCTGCGGCCCTCGATGGCGAAGGCCAAGCGGCTCTGACATCCGCCATGGCCGCCTACGATCGAGCGCTGGACTTACATCCAGGACGATATGAGGCACACCTGAATCGCGGCGCCGTGCTGCAACTGACGGGTCGATTGGACGAGGCCGAAGGATCGTACCGGACGGCGATGAAGTTGGCGCCGGAGGCGCCGCAGGTAATGATGTTTCTGGCAGGCCTGTCGATGCTGCGTGCTCGCCTCTCGTCCGACGTGACGCTGCGGGTGGGGCACCTGCGTTCGGCTCGGGCCTTCTTCGTCGGCGCTGCTGATCGCGGACACGCGGTCGCCCGGGGTGGCGTTCGCGCCGTCGACGATTCGTTGGCCGCCTGGGGAGTGGAATAGTGGATTCTGCCCCGCGAAAACGGATGCTCGTCGTGGGCAGCCTGTTATTGGCGAGTTTTGCGATCTGGTGGGAGAGTATCGACAACAGTTTCCACTACGATGACGAGCATTCCATTCAGCTCAATATCCACGTGCGCGTGCAGCCGGTGGCCAGCGAGCTGGTGGAGGGGATCGCTCTTTTCTTCACCGATCCAGCCGCGTTCTCCCGGGATGCCAAGAAGGGGATGTATCGCCCCCTGCTGGTGACCAGCTTCGCCATGAACCACGCGCTGAATCTCGCGGTGGGTCTCGACGGGTATGACGTACGCGGGTACCACATCGTCAACCTTCTGATTCATGCCATCAATGGTTTGCTCGTCTTCTGGCTGGTCCGGCTGCTCTGGCCAACGCGATCGTGGGAAGTTGCCTGGGTGGCAAGCCTGTTGTTCATCAGTTGGCCCCTGGGCAGCGAGCCAGTCAACTATATCAGCAGTCGCAGCGAAAGCCTGTCCGCCCTCTTCTATCTGTTGACGATGGCACTGTTTCTGCAGGCGCATATTTCAGTGTGGCGAGGATGGTATTGGGCATGCTGGCCGGCCATGGCTGCAGGCTTGTTGACCAAGTCGACGGCGATCACTCTACCTGCGGCGTTGCTACTGCTGGATGTGGCGATGGTCAGCCGATTCGACATCTCGCGTGTGGGCCGGCGTTTCTGGCGATTGGTGGTCCCGGCATGGGGCGTCGCTGCAGCGTATCTGTTTCTGATCATCTCGAATGGCTTCCTCGGGCGTTCGCTGGGAAAACCTGTTCGTGACCACACAAAGCAACTGCTGACTCAAACAAAGGCGATCGGTCACTATCTCTATACGCTCGTGATGCCGACGCACCTGAGCGTTGAGCCGCAGTTTCGTGAACAAGCCGTCGCCAATCCGACGGTGCTGGCAGGTGGACTGCTCGCGGTGACTCTCGTAGTGGCCCTGGTGTGGATGTGGCAGCGACGGCATGGCTCTGCCCTTTGCCTTGTCGGGATCGGCCTTCTACACATGTTGCCAACCCTCGTCATGCCCCTGAATGTGCTGGTGAATGATCGTCGTGCCTATGTGCCCATGGCGATGGCCTGTATCGGTATCCCAGCCCTGGCCATGCGCTTTGCACCACCACTTCCTCTACGAGCACTGGTTGTGGCGACTCTGTTGATTGCTGCGGGTCTGAGTGCCGGGCGCAATCAGGTCTGGGCAGAAGAGGGTACGTTGTGGTCGGAGGCTGTGGCGCGATCGCCTCAGATGCCGCGGCCTCACCTGTTTCACGGCAATGCCTTCAAAGACCGAGCACTCCATACTCAAGATGCGGCGCAGCAAAGCGCTCTGTGGCGTGAGGCGGCCAGAGCGTATGAGCGCGCGCTCCGATTTCCAAGTGATGACGATATTCGGCTTCGGGCGTACAACAATCTCGGTGGCATTCACTTGACCCTCGGGAACCTGGAAGAGGCAGAGCAGACTTTCCGGCGCGCCATCGAACATGGGCCGAACTATGTGGATGCTCTGATCAATCTTGGCAATTGCTTTGTGAAGAAGTCGAGGCTGCCGACGAGTCCCGCCCAGCGGGAAGCGTGGCTCGAAGAGGCGATCGGCTTTTTCAGGCGCGGCCTCCGCGAAGAGCCGAATCACTTTCTCGGGCACAGCAATCTTGGCGTCGTGTTGCAGGACCTCGGGCGCTGGACGGAAGCGGAGCAGTCTTACCGCCAGGCCCTGTTTCTGCATCCTCATCACTATGGAACGTTGACCAATCTGGCCGCACTGCTCCTGCGCAAGGCTGAACAGGCGCAAGAAGAGAACGATCGGAACAGATTTCTGGGAGACTCAGAGCACCTCGTACGGCGATCGCTGACGCTGAACCCTGCACAGGACCGTGCCCGTGAGATTCTGCGACTCGTGACCTCGGCTAGGACGTCCGGAGGATCTTGATGGTCGTTTCACGTCGCAGGGCAGAGGGACTGGGGATTCTCATTCTCGTGATGCTGGTTTACGCGGGGAGTTTGGATAATGGATTCCATTTCGACGATGACCACTCCATCGTCCGCAACACCCATCTGCACGACGTGTCGACAGCCATCGAACAGATGGAGCGGGTGACGAGTCTTGACTCATCAGATGCAGTCCTGTGGGCCAAGCGTGGTGGTTTGCTTGGCAGCGTGGGGCAGATGGAGAAGGCGGCGACCATGTTGGAACGAGCGCTCCAACTTGGCGATCGTCGACCGAAGACGGCCTACAATCGTGCCGAAATTCTGGTCGGGCTCGGCCAGCGCGCGTGGGATGAGGGCGACGCGAAGATGGCAACGACGAGTTGGGTGAGGGCGCAAGATCTCTATCGAACTGCGGGGACGTCGTATCGTCGCAGTGCGCAGCGAATCGCCCAACTTGAAGATCGCCTCCGATGATGTGTCTGGCACCATCGATGGATCGGCACAACGGCACACATTGGAGATGGCTCCTCGTGCTGGTTGCCGCGTCGTTTCCCTACCTGAATGGACTGGACAACAGCTTCCACGACGACGATGAACACGCCATCGTGCGCAATCACCATCTACGCAATCTGGCGAACATTCCCACGTTCTTCGTCGACTCCTCAACATTCTCGGCCGAGCCCGGGAAGGGTATGTATCGCCCTCTCGTACAGACGACGCTCGCTGCGAACTATGCGCTGGGTCAGTACTCGCTGAGTGGATACCACCTGGTCAACATCGGCTTTCACGCCTTGGCTTGTGTCGGGCTGTTTTTCCTGGCCAGGCTGTTTGTGCCCGGACCGACGGCGCTGGGGGTGGGTCTGCTGTTTGCCGTGCATCCCATTCACACCCAGGCCGTGAACTACATCTCCAGTCGATCAGAGCTGATGGCCGCATGTGGTGTGGTCTGGGCCTTATGGGCGGCCCTGTCGGGTCGGAATAGGCTTGGCCTGGCTCTGTTTGCGCTCGCGTTGTTGAGCAAATCGATCGGGTTCCAATTCATCCCCCTCTTGCTGCTGGTCGTTGTGGGAAAAGGCATCGAGTCGCGCTTCGGGTGGCGCCGATGGGCACCGTTTTTGGGTGTGGGCGCCCTGTATCTGATCGTGATCAGTGTCGACGGGTTCCTTCCCTCGTCACTTGCTCAGGATGTTCGGCCTTTTGGGACTCAACTAGCCACACAGGTAAAGGTCATCACCCTCTACCTCAAACTCATGACCATGCCCGTGTCACTGAGTATCGAGCACGGGATCGTGCCGGCTTCGGGTGTTGCTCTCGAGGTCATGTTGCCGCTCCTATTCCTCCTCAGCCTGGTCGGTTGGTCGGTGGTTGCCCTGCGACGAGACCGAGCCTCGTTTGACGGTGCTGGCGATGGTGTTGGAATAGGGGGTGTGTGGTTTTTTCTGGCGTTGGCCGTCACAACTCTGGTTCCACTGACGGTGTTGGCCAGTGAGCAGCGACTCTACCTCGCGGTGATGGGGGCGTTGATCGCGATGTCGGCGCTGGTTTCTCACAGGCCTCTTCGACGTGGTGGGCGTGTTGTGTTTACCGTGGCGCTATGTGTGATGGTCGTTATAGTTAGTTCTCGTAATAGATTGTGGGAGAGTGAATTATCCCTCTGGTCTGATGCCGAAACTAAGGCTCCGTCGTCGAGTCGGGTGCTGGCAAATCTCGCATTGGCCCTACACCAGCAGGGAGATCTCGCCCGGGCAGGTGACGCCTATCGGCGAGCCCTGCAGCACACACCGCAGTCGGCGCGAACGTGGTCGAACTATGCCTCCTGGCTCGAGGAAGAGGGAGAGTGGGGTCAGGCAGAACAGGCCTACCTGCGTGCGGGCACATCAGAGTGGGGGGGGCGGCGCATCCAACTGGCTCGTTTCTATCTGCAGAACGGGCTTCTCACGAAGGCGGCGTCCCAACTGGACTCGGCCCAGTGGAACGCCGAAGATCCGGATCTCCATCTCTATCGAGGTCGCTGGCATCAACTCATGGGACAAAACCAGGCTGCCCAGGCAGCCTACGAGCAGGCCCTGCATCTGCATCCGCAGCACGCGGAGGCCGCGAACAATCTCGCTCTGCTTTCGATGGAACGCGGAGATATCGCGGCCGGCCGACGGTGGCTCGTTCAGGCCCTGGAGGCAGACAGTACTCTCGCGGAAGCGAAAATGAACCTGGCCTTTCTCCGTTTGAAAGAGCAGGGGACTGATGCACTCGACGCCTATGCCCAGCTGGGAGACCAGGATCCGAGCAGGATTTCAATTCATGTCGCCTGGGCCGCAGAGCATGCAAGACGACAACGATGGGGGGATGCGGTAGAGGTGCTGCGTCGTGCTCTGCGGGCGAATCCCTTCGATGCAGACCTGTTGGCCGCATCCGGCGATGCCTATCGGGCTCTGCAGCAGTGGCCGATGGCGGTGGTGGCCTATCAGAGGGCCTGTGATCTGCGGCCTCTGGATGTGTCGTTGAGGAACCAGCTTTCGGCGGCTCTTGGCGCCGCTGAACGCCCAGACGACGCCCGTCGCCAGGTGGAGCTTGTTTTGCAGCAGGACCCCGAAAATGCAGTGGCCCGACGCAATCTTGAGCGCTTGAAAAGACCTTTCGAAAGACGCGATTCTGCACGGGAGCAATCGCCGTAAGTCAAAGTTTGACAGTCAGATGGAGCATAGATTACCTTCTCGTGCTGCCATGGATTACCCCATGATTTCCCCTTTCTGTGCCGTTGGAGCCTGATGGACCGCGAACGCATCCGCAACTTCTGCATTATCGCCCACATCGATCACGGCAAGTCCACTCTGGCTGATCGGATGCTGGAGATCACGCACACGCTCACGGGCAAACAGATGCAGGCGCAGGTTCTCGACTCCATGGATCTGGAGCGAGAGCGGGGGATCACGATCAAGGCCCATGCCGTGCGCATGCACTTCGGTGCCGCAGACGGTATCGACTATCAGTTCAACCTCATCGATACGCCCGGACACGTTGACTTTACCTACGAGGTGTCCCGGTCTTTGGCCGCCTGCGAGGGAGCCATTCTCGTCGTCGATGCCGCACAAGGTGTCGAAGCGCAGACGGTCAGCAATCTGCTGCTGGCTATGGGGAATGATCTCGAGATCATCCCCTGTATCAACAAGATCGACATGCCCGGTGCCGAGGTGGAGCGTGTCGAGCAGCAATTGGTCGATCTGATCGGTTGTGACCCCGATGAAATTTTGCGCATCAGTGCGCGCGACGGGATCGGTGTCGAAGAGACGATGCAGGCCGTCGTCGATCGGATTCCCGCTCCGTCTGGTGACTCGGAACAGGCGCTGCGGTGTCTCGTGTTCGATTCGCTCTACGATCAGTATCGTGGTGTGATCTGCTTCATCCGCCTCGTCGATGGATCTCTGAGACGAGGAGACCGCATCAAGCTGTTCTCGACCGGGATCGAGTACGAAGTCGAGGAGCTTGGCATTCTGCGCCTGACGCGGGTCCCGGCTGAGCAGCTCTACAGTGGCGAGGTGGGGTATATCATCGCCAACATCAAAGACCTCGCAGAGGCCCGGGTCGGTGATACGGTCATCCATGCAGGCGGAGCCGAGGTTGAAGCGCTTCCGGGGTACCAACCGCTGAAGCCCATGGTATTCAGTGGTCTCTACCCTGTGAATTCAGATGCCCATGCCGAACTTCGCGATGCCCTCGAGAAGCTCAAACTCAACGACGCGGCCTTCTCGTTCGAACCGGAAACCTCCGACGCTCTCGGCTTTGGTTTTCGGTGTGGATTTCTCGGCTTGCTGCATATGGAGATCGTGCAGGAACGACTCGATCGTGAATACGAGATGGACATCATCGCCACGTTGCCGAATGTTCGTTTCGAAGTGGAAGCGACTGATGGCAACGTCAGTCAGGTGGAAAACCCATCTCATCTGCCACCGGTAGGGCAGATCCAGCAGATTCGCGAACCGATCCTTGATGCACAGGTTCTGGTGCCCAGCGAATACATCGGCAATGTGATGCAGGTGTGCAACGATCGCCGGGGAGTCTACCTCAACACGGAGTATCTCGATGGAGAGCGTGCGATCCTCCACTACGAACTTCCCCTCGGTGAGGTCGTGGTGGATTTCTATGATCGCATCAAGTCCGTGTCTCGCGGTTACGCCTCCTTTGACTACGAACACAAAGAGATGCGCCCGGGGCCATTGGTCCGACTAGACATCCTCATCAATGGCGACCCACTCGATGCCCTGGCCGTCATCATCCATCGAGACAAAGCCTTTGATTGGGGGCGACGACTGTGTGCCAAGCTGAAGGAACTGATTCCTCGTCAGATGTTTGAGGTGGCGATTCAGGCGGCCATCGGCAACAAGGTCATCTCGCGCGAGACGGTGAAGCCCTTCCGCAAGAACGTGACTGCCAAGTGTTATGGCGGTGATGTGTCCCGCAAGCGAAAACTGCTGGAGCGCCAGAAGGAAGGGAAGAAGCGGATGAAGCAGGTCGGGAGTGTGGAGATCCCGCAGGAAGCCTTTCTCGCTGCCTTGCAGACGGAGGAGTAGGCGGCCCCCGCATGGCCAAGGGGAAGAAACCCGCGACCAAGCGCCGATCCACGCCAGCCAAGCGAAGCGGGGGATCGACAACTCGGTCCACCGCCCAAGGGGCGCATCCTCGACGGAAGCGAGTGTTGGGTGCCCTGGGTTTGGTGCTGCTGGTCGTGGCAAGCCGCGTCTTGATCCTGGAGGGATACGGCATTGACTCTGAGTCGATGGAGGACTCTCTGCTTCAGGGAGATCTCGTTCTTGTTGAGCGCCTCAGCTATGGTAGTGAATGGATTCCAGACTTTGAGGCGCCGGACGTGGGCGATGTGGTTGTTTTTCGACGCCCCGAAGATGGCGGTGTGATGGTGAAGCGTTGTGTGGCCACGGCTGGTCAACGTGTGCTGATCAAGAACAAGGTCCTCCATGTCGACGGTGTGCGGGCCGCTGATCCAGCCCGTTCGAAGTATCTGGACGCGACGATTCGCCCTGCGAAACAAAGTCCGCGAGACCACTTCGGCCCCTATGTGGTGCCCCCAGGACACATCTTCGTACTCGGCGACAATCGTGACGCCAGTGTGGATAGTCGATTCTTCGGTCCCGTTTCTCAACCCCTGCTGATCGGGCGGGCGATCGCCGTGTTGTGGCCTGCGTCAAGGCCAAACAGATGGTCGCGACTAGGGAATGGAGTCGATTGATGGTGGCGGATCGACTCGGGCTCTACGTGCACATTCCGTTCTGTCCGCAGCGATGCCCCTACTGTGCCTTTGCCGTGGTTACGGGTCGTATGGACATGACCGAAGGATACGTGCAGGCCGTCTGTGATGAACTGGTGTGGAGCGCCTCATCACCGTCCTGGGGGAACCGGGGGCCCTTTGACACGGTCTTCTTCGGTGGGGGCACACCTAGTCGGTTGGCGCCGAAGCTGATCGCCAGGATCCTCGAAACGGCTAATCGGATCCACGGAATACGGCAGGGAGCGGAGGTCACGTTAGAGGCCAATCCCACAACGGCAGATGCGCAACGATTCGGAGAGTTTCGAGACGCCGGTGTGAATCGGCTGAGTATTGGCATGCAGTCGCTGGTCGATGAGACCCTGCTTCTGTTGGGACGAACGCACTCGGCGGCAGACGCGATTCATGCCTATTCGCTGGCGCGACAGATAGGATTCAGAAGTGTCAACTGCGATCTCATTTTCAGTGTTCCCGCTGAACCTGCAGCGGCACTGGCCACGACGATCGAGCAACTGCTGGTTCTCGAACCGGATCATATCTCTGCATATGCACTGTCGGTGGAGAAAGACACGCCATTCCATCGTCGGCGACTTCAGGGTGATCTGCCCGAGGTGGACGAGGATGATGACGCGACCCAATTCGCCCAGGTTCGCCAACACCTCACCAGGGCGGGTTTCGAACAGTACGAGATCTCAAACTTCTCTCGCCCGGGGCACCGCTGCGCCCACAACTGGGATTGCTGGACGGGCGGGGAGTATCTCGGGATCGGATTGTCGTCTCACAGCTTCGTCGAAGGGGAGCGTTGGTGGAATCTCTCAGACTTGGATCGATATTGCCAAGCGTTGCAAGACGGCGTGTCAACCCGATCTGGAAGCGAAGCCATCGGACCCCAGAAGAAACGTGAAGAGAGGATCTGGCTCGGGCTCAGAACATGCGAAGGTGTTGAGCTTGAAGCGGGCGAACTGGCAGCCATGCAATCGTCCACACAGATGGGGATCCTGCTCAACTCCGGAAGGCTGACCTTGGAGCGGCAGCGTCTTCGTCTGGTCGGGGAAAACTTCGCAATCGCAGATGCCGTGGCAGCCACTCTCATCGAAACGCTTGAGCGAGATGTGGCGGTGGCCGGATGTCCTTGAAACAGGTGCAGGTGCGGGTTCCGGCTCGCATCTGGTCGAGTTGGAGGGCGAGGGGTGCGATCAACTGCCTAGTGATGGATCTCGGGATCGAGCCTGCCGGACTATGGGTGGTGGCAAGCGGCTCTGAACAACCGTATTCGCAGGAAGGAACTGAATGAGGAGCACAGGCACTTTCTGGGTCACCGTCGCCGTCACGGTCTGTTGTCTGGCCATCGGGATCGACGCCCAGGCAGCAAGGGTCCTCCCTATGCCAGGCGAGGGAGAGAAGGGTACATCCGAATCGTCCCGGATTGAATTGCCCGTGGGAATGGAGGCTTATCGAGAGGTTCTTCTCAGCGGCGACTACCTGGTCGGTCCGGGCGACCGGTTTCTCATCCAGATGTCAGCTTTCGGCGAACCACTTGAGCGTCGAGTACTGAATGAGGGAGGTCTGTTCATTCCACGTGCCGGCAGGGTGCAGATCGCCGGACGGAGTTTGCGCGAAGCGAAACAGGCGGTGGAGGCCTTGTTTCGCGAGCGGGTTCATGTTGGCACGATCGACATTGAACTGAGTGAGATTCGCCGATTCCCCATTTCCGTCGTCGGCACAGTGAACATGCCGGGGATCGTGCAAGGAAGTGGCGTAGAACGGGTCAGCGAACTGCTTCAGAAAGCCGGCGGTTTTGCGGAAGGTGCCTCGCGGCGAAACATCTATCTGGTTCGCTCCAGCGAACTGACCGAACTCGAAACGATCGAGCTGCGACGGGGACTGGTCGACGAAAGCGTGATCGAGCGCCTTGCGGGCAGTGCACGTCGCGTCGACATCTCCATGTTTGAGGTGACTGGAGAATCGGCGCTGAATCCTTTCGTGACAGACGGCGACGTCATCATCGTGCCCCCTCGTGCCGATATCGTGCGGGCCATGGAAGCCGTCAGACGCAACGACATTTTCGAGTACGTACGGGGTGATCGCTTGAGTCATCTCGCCCTTTTGGCCATGGGACCTGCCGCGCACTACGATCCCGACAACGTTTACATCTTTCGATATGTGGATGAGGGTAGGCGTCAGACTCGAATACGGGTGGATCTCGATGCCGCGGTGAAGGGCGTCGAGTCGGAGGATATGGAACTGGAGTCGGGGGATTGGCTGGTCGTACGATCTCGCCCAGGGTACCAGCAACAGGCGACGGTACGGATCATCGGCGAGGTCGAATTCCCCGGCTTCTATGTCATCGACGATGGCGCGACCACCTTGCTTGACGTGCTGGATCAGTCCGGGGGCGTGACATCGCTGGCCTCTCTTCCGAAGGCGCGCATCACACGCCAACTGGAAGATGATGAGCAACTTGATCCCGAATTCGAGCGCATTCTCACGATTCCGCCGGCTGCTTGGAACGAAGACGAGAAGCAGTACTTCAACATGCGCAGTCGTACGAAGCGCGGACAGATGGTGGTGGACTTCGTCGCCCTCTTCGAAGATGATCCTGCGGCCCAGGTAAACAACATCCTAGTACGACCCGGAGACGTCATCGTCATCCCCAGTTCTCTGCGGACGGTCCTGGTGTCAGGTCGTGCCGCGTTCCCTGGGGCCGTACCCTACGAACCCTCGTTCAGTGTCCAGGATTACATCCAACGCGCCGGTGGATTCGGATGGCGTGCATCGAAGGGCGTGCGTGTGATCAAAGCTCGAACTGGTGAGGTTCTTGAAGCGGCGGATGTCCAGAGAATTGATCCGGGGGACAATATCTGGATCAAGGAAAAGCCGACTCGCGATTACTGGACCCTGTTTACTCAGGCGATGGCGGTAGCCGGTCAGGTTGCCACCGTCCTCATCCTCGTGGGCCAGTAGGAGAGCTGCGATGCCTGATCCGCAACAGACACACCTGCTCGATTACCTGTATGTCCTGATCCGCTGGCGTCGGCTCATCATCATGGGGACGCTCCTTGCGGCGGTGGGTGCCGCTGGCATCAGTCTCATGTTGCCTGAAAGGTTCACCGCCCGAACGATTCTGCTGCCACCCGCAGAAGAGCCGAAGGGGCTGGGCTTGTCCTTGCTCGCAGGCGGCGGATCCGGGTTGCCGGCGAGCCTTGCAGGGCTGGTGGGTATGTCGACGCCTTCTGAGCGTCTGCTGACGATTCTCGATAGTCGGACATTGCTGGGGATGGCCGTCGACCGGTTCGAACTGATGCGGCTCTATTCTGTGCCACATCGCGAGTATGCGATCGAGCTACTCTCCGAGAACGTGGAGCACGAACTGGGACGAGACGGTTCTCTGGCGATTGAGACGACGGCACCGACACCGGAACTCGCTGCGGATCTTACGACGACTCTGGCGACCTATCTGGATAGTCTCAATCGAGTATATCGTCGTCGCCAAGCGACCTTCATGCGCTATTTCCTTGAACAGCGAGTACAAGTCACGCGACAGGAGTTGGCGGGCACGGCATCGCAGATGCGGCGTTTTCAGCAGGAACACGCCGTCGTGGACATCGAGGCCCAGACGCAGGCGGCAGTAGAGGTCGTGAAGGGGGTCGTGCAAGAGTTGACGCTGCGCCAGGTCGAACTCGGCGTGGCAAGTCGGTCTCTGGCGCAGGATCACCCCGAACGTCTCCGGCTCAATATGGAAGTCGCAGAGTTGGAGGGACAGCTCGGGTCCCTTGTTGGGGATATGTCCGTCGATGTGGCCTCGGCGGCTTCGACGGCACTGGGCCCGCCGTTGCGTCAGTTGCCCGACTTGATGCACGAATATGCCGAGTTGTCCCTATCTCTGCGCGTGCAGGAAGAGATTCTCGGTTTTCTCACCGGAAAACTCGAGGAATCAAAGTATCGCGAGGCACTGGACACTCCTACGCTGCAGGTGTTGGATCGAGCGACACCACCCAAGACCAGAAGTGCACCGAAGCGTGCAATGCTGACGCTCGCCTGCACCGCCGGGGCTCTGGTTCTGACGACGCTCCTGGCTTTTATGCTGGAGTCCTGGCAGCGTCAGCGTGACGCGCAGGACGGGAGAATGTCAGCGATCCGAGAGGCCTGGGAACGCTGATTTGAAGGGGAGATCTACCCCCGTTAAAGAGAGAAATCGCAGAATCCGAGTGGCCGGTTGCGGGCTTTTGCCGATAACAAAGGATAGGCTTCCCGCAATGAATTTTAAGACACCATATACACTACCGCACCACCTGAAAGAGTCCGACGCGCTGCCGCGCAATCGTGAGGAGCGATTGCTGTGGATCAAGCGGAAGGTGGAAGAGGGTTACTACGACCGCGAGCGTGTGTTGCACGCCGTGGCGGACGCATTCCTTGAACCCACGGAGGTCCGTCGGGCGGGGGGTCGTAATTGGCGAGGTGAAGCTTCGTAACAAGCACTACCACCTGCCAGACAGTTTCACTAAGCGTAATGCAACGTAATGCAATAGGGCCGCACTTCCCACGGAAGGCAGCCCTTTTCTGTTGCTCTGCGGAGTCCCGGAGAGTTGCCCGATTTTCACGGATTCCTTAGACTCTCAGGCTGTGTGAAATTGGGGGGAGGTTGAGCAATTGGTTAGCTCCCCAGACTGTAAATCTGGCGCCTTCGGCTATGTGGGTTCGAGTCCCACCCTCCCCACCACTTTCATGCTGGCTTACTGAGGTTTTGGCCTTCGTGTTCGGGTCGTCGACGCGGCGTTCCGACTCTGACTCCGGTTCCGCGTCTCGAACCAACAACCCAATCCCTGCTTCCTGAGGAGTTCACCATGCCACGCACCGTGCGAGTCGCCGTTACCGGCGCTGCCGGCCAGATCGGTTACGCCCTGCTTCCACGCCTGGCATCGGGTGAGGTCTTCGGTCACGATACGCGGATCGAATTGAACCTGCTCGAAATCACACCTGCCCTTCCTGCCCTTGAAGGGGTCGTCATGGAGCTGCAGGACTGTGCTTTTCCGCTCCTCGACGCAGTGCGCACCACCGACAGCGCCGATGAGGCCTTCGATGGGATCAACTGGGCCCTGATGGTGGGATCCAAGCCTCGTGGTAAGGGAATGGAGCGCGGTGACCTCATTCGTGAGAATGGCCCCATCTTCGTTGGCCAGGGCAAGGCGCTGGCCAAAGCCGCTGATGATGTGCAGACACTCGTGGTGGGCAACCCGGCCAACACGAACTGCCTCATTGCCAAGGCGTATGGTGTGGGCGGTGGCATTCCGGCAGAGCGCTTCCATGCTATGACTCGCCTCGACCAGAATCGGGCCGCCGCTCAACTGGCGATCAAAGCCGGCACGCGCGTCGAGAGCGTGACGAACATGACCATCTGGGGCAATCACAGCGCGACGCAGTATCCTGACGCTGAGAATGCGAAGATCGGCGGTCGGCCTTGTACCGAAGTGATCGGCCATGTGGGATGGCTTCAGAGCGAGTTCATCGAGATTGTCCAGCAACGTGGTGCGGCGGTCATCGCCGCTCGCGGGCTTTCGAGTGCGGCCTCGGCGGCCAATGCGGCCCTCGACCATGTGCGATCGATGGAGCAGGTCACGCCGGATGGGGATTGGTTTTCCGCGGCCGTTCCGTCCGATGGCAGTTACGGTATCGAAGAGGGCCTTCTGTTCTCGTTTCCGGTACGCAGTGAAGGCCGAGGGAAGTGGTCGATCGTGCAAGGCCTCGAGTTCAGCGATTTCGCCAAGGAGAAAATCCAGGCGACGGAAGCCGAACTCAAGGAGGAGCGTGACGTCGTCGCCGACTTGCTGTAGGCCATCCGTCCGGTGATGATCGCCGAGGATCTGCCACCGGAGCACGAATACGATGGGACCCTGGCTCGTTACTACGACGCCTATTTCACGGGGCTGGATGGCGAAGCCGAGTTCTACACGAATCTCGCAGTGGCAATCTCGGGCCCGGTTCTGGAACTGGGCTGCGGCACGGGGCGAACGCTCATTCCCATCGCCGAAGCCGGTTCACAGATCAGCGGCCTCGAGCGTTCCGGTTCTATGCTAGATCGTGCACGCCAACGGATCGGGATCCTTGCTCCGGACGTGGGTGCCCGTGTCAATCTGCACTCAGGTGACATGCGTTCCTTTGATCTCGGGCGCCACTTCGATCTGGTCACCCTTCCATACCGAACCTTCCAGCATCTGCTCACGGTCGACGACCAGCATCGTGCCCTCGACTGCATCTGCCGACACCTGGCACCAGGCGGACGTGTAGCGCTGAATGTGTACGACCCCCTCATGGATATCTCCCGGTTGTTGACCAATCCCACCGATCCGGAACCGGCCACCGATGCAGAATTCACCGATGGGGAAGGGCACCGTGTGCGGGCTCGATACCTGCGGGGTTATGATCCGGCCAATCAATGGATGGTTCAGCACTTCTGGTTTGACCAGCTCGAAGGGAAGCAGACGGTCGAGACCTTGCAGGCGCGACTGACCCTGCGTTACGCCTTCCGATTCGAGATGGAGCATCTTCTGAGTCGTCACGGATTGCGGGTGGTATCCCTCGCCGGTGGATTCGGTGGTGAAGCATATGAGGGCTGGGGTGAACAGGTTTGGGTGGCGGCTCAAACTTGATCCGAGATGCTGCCACGGCCGAGTTGCCGACCTGGTGTGAGATCGACCTGTCGGGATTGAGGTCGAACGTGAGCGCTTTGAAGCAGACACTGCGACCTGGTTGTATCCTCGGCGTCGTGGTGAAGGCCGACGCGTACGGTCACGGCATGATTCCTTGCGCAAAGGCAGCACTGGCGGCCGGCGCCGGTCGATTGATCGTCAACGATGTCGCAGAGGCCGCGCGACTCCGTCACGCCGAAATACCGGACGATATCTACATCTGCGGGCCGACCCTGGCCGCCCAAGCTGCGGAGGTCATCAAAGTGCAGGCATCGGTCGCCGTCGACGATCTGTCTTTGGTGGAGGCTCTCTCTCAGGCGGCCACAAGCCATCGGCGCACACTTCCGGTACATATCAAGGTTGAAACCGGAACGCACCGCCGCGGCGTCCTGCCTGAGGATGTGGCGGAACTAGCTCGGGCCATCAGCCAGCGTTCGGGGTTGTGTCTCGAAGGGCTGACAACACACCTAGCCGACGTGGAGGATGGAGACGACCATCAGTTCGCTAGCCAGCAGGTCGCCAGGCTTAATGAAGCAAGACGCCGATTGACGGAGGCTGGATTCGATGAATTGATCCTTCATGCCGCAAGCTCCGCGGCGGCCGTGGTGTTGCCTGAGTCGCAGTTCGATATGGTGCGGGCCGGGCTTCTGGCCTACGGACTTTTGCCTTCAGAAACAATCGGCCCCAGGATCCTGGACCGCATGAAGCTTACCCCGGTATTGAGTTGGCGTGCGCGCCTATTCCCCGGGGCGCCGGTTGCTGAAGGCGAGACCATCGGATACGGCAGGACCTATCGTGTTGGAAGTGGCCCTGCCCGCCGACAGGCTGTGCTCAACGTGGGGTATCACGAGGGATTTGACCGCCGACGATCGAATCGTGGCTACGTCCTGACCGGTGGAGAACGGGCGCCGATACGCGGCAGGATATGTATGAATATGAGCATGGTTGAGCCGCCGTCAGAGCTTGCCTCCGGCGCCGTGGCCACCCTCATTGGTCGTGACGGCGGCGAGCAGATCTGGGCCGATCAGATCGCACGCTGGACATCGACGATCAACTACGAAGTCGTTTCCCGTATCCATCCCGCTATCCCAAGGATCACGCACTAGGCCCGCTCTTGGGCGAGCGTTACTCCTTCACGCCGGAACTGGAGTTTTCATGGCTCTGCAGATCGACGGCATTGTGCCCATTGTCATCACGCCTTTTGACAGCGACCTGCGCCTCGATGAGGCGAGTCTACAACGTCATATCGAATTCTGTGTCGCTTGCGGCGCACGCGGGCTGGTGGGCCCTGCCAATGCCTCGGAGTTTTCCACCCTCTCAGACGACGAGCGCCGCCGGTGGCTGCAGATCGTAGTAGCCGCTTCGGCGGGGGTTCCCGTGGTGGCGTCGGTCACATCCGGCCACCTGCAGCCAGCGGTGGACCTGGCGAGGTTTGCCATCGACACGGGGGTGTCTGCGATCATGTCGATGCCGCCTCCACTGCTCAAGCCCAGTGTAGAGGGATGCGTCGCATTCTTCTCCGATCTTGCCGAGGCCATCCGGCCTGTGCCCCTCATCGTGCAGAACTATGCGCCCCCGCTGGGGACACCCTTGTCTTCGGCGGCGCTGGCCAGCTTGTGCCAGCAGGTGGACAATATCGCCTTCATCAAGGAGGAATTGCCTCCCGAAACCCGTATGATCACCTCAACTTTGGCCGCCGTGGGAGACGCATGCCAGGGGATCTTCGGCGGCCAGGGTGGGATCTATCTCGTCGATGAATTTCGCCGAGGCGCGATCGGCAACATGCCCGGTGGTCATGTGACCGATGTCCTGGTCGATGTCTGGGCCTATCTGGTCGCTGGGCAGGAGTCGGAGGCGCGCCACCTCCACCACCGCATGCAACCCTTGATGACCCTTGAGCGGCTGTACGGTGTCACCGTGTACAAGCATGTTCTACAACGTCGAGGCGTGTTCGCCACCACCGCCAGGCGTGCACCTGGTGGTGATCTCGATCTGTTCGATCTGCATGAGCTTGACGCGGCGCTGAGTCTGATACAGTCCGCCTGCCGAATCCCCTGGGAGGTCTCTTCTTGAGTCAGCCGAATGTTCTGTTTGTGATGACCGATCAGCAACGGGCAGACACTATCGCGAGTCTGGGGAATCACAGCATCTATACCCCGAATCTCGATCGTCTTGTAGCTCGAGGTGTCTCATTTGTGAATGCCTATTCGCAGACCCCGGTCTGCGTGGCGGCGCGTTATGCGGTTCGAACCGGGCGAGATCCGCTGCTGACGCGGGTGTTCAGCAATGGCCAGGTTCCACCTGCGGTAGATCAGGTGGAGCAGATGACCGATCGCTGTGGGTCGTACCTGGGCCAGACCATGCAGGGACTCGGGTATCGCTCGTTTGGGATCGGAAAGTTCCACTCCCAACCCTGGGACGAGGATCTTGGCTACGATGTGCATCTGCGCAGCGAGGAGATTCTCGCAGATCCGCAGCGTCGCGCGGGAGATGCGTACGGGGCTCATATCGCCGAGCATGTTCCTGCCTATGATTTCATCGAGGGGCTGCACGGAGAGCGCACGGAGATGTACTACATGCCCCAGATGAGTCCCATGCCTGCAGAACACACGGTCGAGGGATGGGCTGCGGATCGAGCCGTGGAACAGATCGAGCGCACCGACGACGAACGGCCCTTCTTCGGATTCGTGTCCTTCATCGGGCCTCATCCACCATTGGCACCTCCCATTCCATTCAATCGTCTCTATGATCCAGATCTTATGGCGAGCCCCGTCAGCGGGGACCCCGCCGTCGACCACGCAGACGAGCAGATCCCGCACATGAACTACGGTGTGTGGGCTGAAGATGTCAGCGACTCACAGGCACGGGTGCTGAAGACCCGCTACTACGGGGAGATCACCTATATCGACGACTGCCTCGGTCGGATCCTCGATGCCGTCGAGGCACGACCCGATGCGGACAATACGGTGATCTGTTTCTTCGCTGACCACGGTGACCATCTCGGAGACCATCAGGCGTGGCAGAAAGAGAGCTTTTTCGAAGCCTCCTGCCACATCCCATTCCTCGTCAGCTGGCCGGAGAGGTTGCCGCGCAACGAGCGCCGGGAAGATCTCGTCGCCCTCATCGATTTGTTTGGGATCGCTACCGGTGCCGCGGGACAGACGCAAGTGCGTGACGGCGTCGATGTATTGTCGATGCTGACGAGTGGGGGAGACCGACGGGAGCGACTGGTCGGTCTATACGGGGCACCGGGTACTCGGAGATTCAAGGCCATGGTGCGCGAAGATCGGTGGAAATACATCTGGCTCGCCAATGGCGCACGCCAGCAACTGTTCGATGTCACGACCGATCCACAGGAGCTGCGGGATCTGAGTGGATCTCACTCCGAAATCGTGGCCAGGCTACACAGAGCCGCGATCGATCATCTGCGGCAGCCAGGTGGCCAGGAGGCTCTTGACGGCGACGATCTGCACAGCCTCCCCTTTGAGGCTCGGCCTCTGCAGCGGATCTACCAGTTTGGTCACTGGCCCCGGTCGTCTGGGTTCCCCGAGGACCCTGGGGAAGCGCTCAGATCCTACCAGGCTGCGACCGGATCCTGAAGCAGCGGAATCAGGAACGCTTGGGCGTGGGGATCTGTCCCGCCGTGTGCAGGGCGCGAGCACTGACACCCAGCACACCGAGAAAGCCCTGGGAGTCCCTGTGGTCGAATTCGCCCACATCCTCCATTGAGGCCGTGTCCTCGCTGTAGAGGCTGTGTGGGGTGTCGCTGGCCTTTTCGAACTGCACATTGCCTTTGTAGAGATGGACGCCGATAGCGCCCGTCGCCAACGCACTGAAGCACTCCATCCCCGCCCAACAGGCCTGGGTGGCGGTGTCAAACCAGTAGCCCTGGTAGATCTGCTCGGATATGGTGCTGCTCAATTGCTCAAAGACGCGCCTGGCGCGACGATCGAGTGTCAACTGGGTCAGATACTCGTGGCAGTGACCCAGCAGCTCGAGTCCGGGCGCTTCGTAGATGCCCCGCGACTTGATACCGACGAATCGATTCTCCACCGCATGAAGGCCGATCCCGATCCCGTGAGCGCCAGCGATCATGTTGGCACGTGTCACAATGTCGAAGGGGGAACCCTCAACGCCATCGATGGCCGCTGCCCGGCCCTTCTCAAAACGAATCTCTACGGATTGACCTGTCTCCGGTCCATCCTGGGGAAATACGCCCATGCCCGGTTCGATCCGGCTGGTCGGGGTCGTCAGCGATTCGAGCTCTCCGGCCTCGTGTGTCAGGCCGAGTACGTTGGCATCGGTGGAGTAGGGCTTGTCCAGTGTCGCTTTGACGGGAAGGGAATGGGCTTCGCAATAGGCGATCATCTCGCGTCGACCGCGAAAGGACTCCAGGAAGGCGTTATCCCTCCAGGGCGCGTACACGCGGATCTTCGGATCGAGCATCTCTGAGGCGAGTTCGAAGCGGACCTGATCGTTGCCTCGCCCCGTCGCACCATGGCCCAAAAACTGGATGCCCCGAGCCTGCATTTCGGGCACCATTCCTGCGACCACGACATGTCGAGCAATCCCCGTCGTGTTCCAATAGCCGCCTTCGTAGCGAGCGCCGGCTTTCACAAGTTGCAGACCCGCTTCGGCAATGTCCTGACGCAGGTCGCCGACAATCATCTCCCGAGCGCCGCACGCCAGCATCCGCTGACGGACGTCCTCGATGTCATCTTCGTCGGGCTGCCCGAGATCCGCCGTATAGGCGACCACATCGACATCGTGTTGGGCAAGCCAGTGAGTGATCGTACAGCTGTCGAGACCGCCAGAGACCGCCATCATCACGGTCTGGCCTTTCAACTCATGAAGCTTCATATCGATGATTCCGTCCAAAACAGGCTAGGGGCTGACCATTCGCAACGGGAAAGATATGGAATAAATATTCACAAATCAATGGTGAATATTCCATTCTGGCTGCGGCTGTTCTAAGAATGAGGAACGACGACGCGATCCCCATCCATCTGGAACGGGGGAAGCTGCAAACGACTCGGGAGGGTTCGGCCTGCCGGGATCAAACCCTCCCGACTGGTCCGGGGGCTACCCGGTTGCTAAGTCACGCAGAGGAGGATCGCGTCGCCAGATCTGGTAGCTCTGGCCAGCGAAGGGATCGCTGATCAGCGAAGACTCGCGCCATACCCGTCGAGGACTCGGCGCAACTGCCCCAAGGCTGAATCCAGGGACGGAGCCCTTCCGGACGCCAGCAAAACCGCTGGACGTCGCGTTTCGACCACTTTTTTGCAGGGCTGGATGAGCTTCGTCCACAGAGAGGCATCCGCAGAGGATGCTAATCCTGGTGCCTCAACGGCTGTCGGTGTCGGGCGACGTCTGGAGCCCAGGCAAAAGTATGCGATCAGGCCTGCTACGTTCAGCGCGATCACAACCTGCAATGTCGTCGTCAGAAACTCGTTGAACATGCTCTTGTCCCATCTCGCTCGAGGAACGCAGTGATACACCCGCCGTGTGTGCCAATTAGTATCACATTACAACATGATCGGCAGAAATGCCAGCTTCTTGACTACTTTTTTGCAAAATCGTTAGATTAATTCCCTCCCGGAGTTGCTCATGTAAGTGTTAACTGATTGACAATCAACAACATAGCCCACTCTCGTGCGGCCCAAATCGTGGTTGAGGTGAACTGATCGAAGCTGCTGCTGCCGAAATAGGAGTGGGAACCGCCGCGTTGCTGATGGTGGCGGCCTTTGTCGTGTTGGCGAAATGTGCCGACTGGCTCGTTGAAGGAGCGGTTGATTTCGCCCTGCGCCTCAAGGTCCCACCCATCCTGATCGGAATCGTCATCGTCAGTGTGGGAACCACCACCCCAGAACTGGCCGTGTCCGTGTCAGCGGCACTGAGCGGAAATGCCCAGATGGCCCTCGGGAATGCAGTCGGATCCGTCATCTACGATGACGGCCTGGCCCTGCCGCTGGTGGCGTTCTTCTCGCCCGTGGTGGTGCTCATCGATAAGGGTGTTCTGCGCTCGGCGGCGATCTTCCTCATCACCGTCGATCTGCTGGCCTATTTCATGGCCTTCGATGGAACCCTTTCCCGTGGCGAGGGAGCGATTCTGGTGGTGGGCTTCGTCTGCTACCTGCTGTATACCTACCGGGAACACCGGCACGGCAGGTCTGTCGTAGATGAGGAGGAACTGGACCACGAACCTCGGCCATGGCTCAACACGATCCTGCTGATGGCGGGCGGGTTGGTTGGCGTGCTGGTCAGCAGCAAGGGGATTGTGATCGCCGCCCCGATTGTTGCAAGGGCAATGGGTATCAGCAACATCATCATCACCCTCGTCGTGGTGGCCCTCGGTACGTCGATTCCCGAGATCGCAACATGTATCGTTGCAGCCCGCAAGCGGCAGGGCGCGTTGGCCATCGGTAACATCCTCGGCGCCGACATTCTCAACATTTGCTGGATCGCCGGTGCCTCGGCCGTGGTCAACGACCTGGTCGTGGACACCGATGTGATCCACTTCATGTTCCCTGCCATGATCCTCATCGTGCTGACCATGTTAGGGTTGATGCGGATCGGCTATCGCTTCGAACGATGGAAATCGCTGATTCTGCTCATCATGTGTGTGACGTATCTTGCAGTGCTGCTCAGTACGAATCCGGGCGCGATCAGCGCCCATGAAGTACCATGACACAAGATCTCCCAGAGAGAATTCCACCGACGAATAGGATGAGGTAATGGACTTAGGCATCGAGAAAAAGGTCGCCCTCGTGAGCGGCGCCAGTCGTGGCATTGGCCTTCGAATCGCACGGGCACTGGCCGACGAGGGGGCGCGACTGTGTTTGACGGGCCGTACGGAAGAGACACTGACGGCAGCGGGGGAGGAATTGACCAAGGCGGGGGCCGAGGTCGAAGTCTACGTGGGCGACATGACCGATACGGACAGCGCCAATGCCAGCGTTTCTGCGGCAGTGAGTCGTTTCGGCGGGCTGGATATCGTCATCAACAATGTGGGTGGTTCGGTATGGACGCCCTTTGGCGATGTGAGCGACGACGAGTGGATGCACGTATTCAACCTGAGCTTCTTCTCCGCCGTCCGCGTGTCACGTGCGGCCTTCGCCCATCTGGAAGCCAGTGACATCGGTAGCATCGTCAACATCTCATCGATCTTTGGACGTGAGACCGGAGGCCCGGTCAGCTACAATGCTGCCAAAGCGGCGATGATCAGCATGAGTGCGAATCTCGCACGTGAGGCCGCTGCAAAGGGGATTCGGGTCAACAGTGTTGCCCCGGGGTCGATCATTTTCCCGGGAGGCAGCTGGGAACGACGCCAGAACGAAGATCCAGAAGGAATTGGTAAGTTTGTAGAGGACAACATTCCGGGTGGCCGTTTCGGGACCCCTGAGGAGGTCGCTGTGGTGGTTGCTTTCCTGGCCTCCCCTAGGGCCAGCTGGGTGACCGGGGCCTGCCTCAACGTTGACGGTGGTCAATCGGCGTCAAATATCTGAATCTCTGAAGGCAGCATGCTGCACGATTGATGAGATGGAGATGAAGCTTCGACGTATCATCCATCATCTGGCGATGACCCACCTGGTGACAGCCCATCTTGTGATGGGTATCAGTCTCGGGGCGGCCGTCGGCTCCGTCTCTGCCCAGGAGCGCCGCCACGGAATCAGCTTCACGGACGAGCGTCTGTTCATACCGGACTCCGAGAGCTTCAACGATGGCTCTTATCTCTCCTCCGGTGTGGGGCTGAAGTTCGGCGTCGACAAGAGGCTGACGTATCTGTCTGGAGACTATGCCGGGGCGGTCATCGCCTTCGAAGAGGCGACACGGACCTATCGCTACATGGCAGAGATCTGGGTCTATCTCGCTCGAGCCTACTTCTACTCTGAGTCGCCGGAGCTGGCCAAACAGACACTCGAGCGCGCTAAAGGCATGATGCCAGATCTCGCGGATCGACTTTGGAATCCACTGATCGGTAGTCTTCTGTCGGAGATTCGACAGCGCGCGAATCAGGAGCAGATCCAAGTCGACTTTTATTCGCCGGATCAGCAGAAAATACTGTCTCTATTCAGGCTGTACATTTTTCTCGAGGACACCAAAGCGGCCAAGGGTGTCATTGACACGGCTCATCAGAGAGCGACAGAAATGCGCGAGCGTACCACGATGGTCGCCGGCTCGAGCCAGGCTACCTATATCGATCAGGCGGAGCAGTGGGATATGCTGGCCGCCTCTCTGTCGAGTGAGATGTCTCTGCTCGGTGAACAGCCTCCACCTGCCCCACCGGCGTCGGTCGCCCCCGAACCGGTGCCGATCGATGCAGCCGCTGAACAAGCCGCCGAGCGCGAGAGGTTGCTGCAACTGCGTATCGACTACTACCACGCCAGCTCATCCGAGTATGAGGAACTCTTCGACGCCTACCTGCTTCGGGGCGATACGCGGCGTGCACGTATCCTCGCGGAACGTGCACGCCAGGAGGCGGCTCGTCTGGGATTGGTCGCCTCGGTGGCGGCCACGATTCAAGACGAAGAAGAGATCAAGCAGAAGGCGTCGACGATGGATTCGCTGAACAAGGCCTTCGACGCCCAGTTGTCGGGGCAACCGTGAGGTCGGCTGCCATCCGCATCGGTGCGATCGTGCTGGGAATCGTTGTATCCAACGTGTCAGTGTCGGACGCCGCTGGCGCGGCCAACAATGAACCTCGCGTGAACCGTCGATTGCTGGCTTTGCGACAGGAATACAATGGAGTCGCGGCGGCGATCGATACCCTCGTGCACGCTTACGGTGTCGATCGGATTGCGCGTCTCACCGATCCGCAGCGCCCGATCACATCTCTGCCCGACGACCACCGACTTGTGCTTTTGATCTGGGCAGACGACGAGGCGCAGATCTATCTCAATGGCGCCCCCATGGCCAGCACCCGGCTCACACCAACACGCACGGAGATTCCGTCTCTCTACATCGAAGCGAGCAATGAGTTATCGATTCACGCCTGGGACACTGATCGTGTCGAGGCGGCGGTGATGCTCGGGCTCTATGTGGAGGATCCCGCCGGCGCCCTGCATCCGGTCGTGACAACCCTCGAATCCCATGGGTGGGTGACGGACAAGGGAGCAGCCGCGCCCGAAATCTTCTACTCTCACACGGTACCCGATCTACCGGGTGCCGAAACGATGTGGGGATCTCAACTGTTCGGTGAGGTCTGGTTGTCGACCCGATTCGAGGCGAGTCAGGTGCTCCAGGCCGCCCAATCCGCGGGATTGGAGGCCCCCACGGTGGTCACGCGAGAGCACACGATGGACTTCCATCGAAGTGTCGGACGGCTCCTGGGATTGCATGAAGAGCGACAGCGATTGCAGACACGGCTCGAGCGTCTGGCCACAGGGCCCGAGCCCCACCTGCGGACGCGCAGGCAACATCGGGTGTCTCAGCTCAGTTATACGCTGGGAGCGGCGGCACCCTTCACGGAATGGGAAACACTTGAGACGACGCTCGAACCCGTGAGCGCGTGGCGGCAGCAACTGCCGGTGCAGCAGCAGGAGTTGGTGCTTCAGCAAAGCAGGATTCTCAAGGGGCCAGATGCAGCGACCGCGAAGCAGCCCCTTGAGGCGGTGAAGGCGCAGCTGCAGGGAGAGCGCCGCGCAGACTACGTGCCACCTGCCGAGCAGCAAGGGACGCGTGCGGAGGCAGGTGTGGAGGGGCGACTTGTGAGTGTCGGCGGCCCTTCGACCGGTTTCATTGTGCGTATGCTCCTAATCGGTTTGGCACTTGCAGCGTGGGTGGGATTCGTCTCCTGGCGCTGGTGGTCTTTGTATGTCACGGTGGAGTGGGCGGAGCCCGGACGGAGTGCTTGAATGAACGCGTTGTCCATCATTGTGGGGATTCTCTTTGCACTGGCCTGTGGCGCGACAGGAGGGGTGCTGTTTCTCCATCGCGCGCGTCGTGTCCACCAGGAGGAGGCCCACTACAACCTTCACACACCTCATCTTCCACGTGTGGCGACGGCAGTGGGGGCGCTGACGGGTGTCGTGATCGGTTTCCTGGCGCTTTACTTCGCATCGTACAGCCGCGGATTCGATCTGGTTGCCTGGATCGGTCGTGCATCCTACCTGCTGGTCGCCGGCAGCGCCGGCGTGCAGCTGCTCACACTCGGGCGAATCTATGTGCTGCTGCGGCGAGAAGAGGACGGCTGGGGGCGCAAGCCGCAGAAGGGGACGTTGGGGGTGAAGCGTCTGGAGCGCTGGCGCCAACTTCGGCAACAGTATCGGCATGACGTCGACCTGCGCGCCCACGACGACGACGTGCTGGCCGAGTTGAGTGGTGTGCTCGGCACACCGTTGCTGAATGCTCGCCGAGACCAGTCGCGCATTCCTTTCTATGGCTATCTGGGCACGGTCTGTGGCATCCTGTTGATGGCCCGGGAGTTGGGGGGCATCACCGAAGCAACCGAAACGTTCCTCGTCCTGCAGTCGATGGCGGTGGGGTTGGTGCTCGCCTTTCAAACGACACTGGTTGCCTTGGTCGCCTTCCTGCCACTGCGCAAGGTTGCGGACTTGCTTGCACAGCGTCTGGATCGCCTCGAGGAGAGGTGGCTTCGTCTGCGTGACGAGGACACCACCAGGAACTGACCATGGCCAGACGCAGGTTTCTACAGCGGTTGGAGGAAGAGGCCGAGGAGCATGATATCAGCAAGGAACTCTTCCTGGGAATCATGATGCTCATGCTCTGCTTGGGAATCATGATTCTCAATGTGGCCAGCCCCGTATGGAGGGTGCATCAGCACGATCCGGAAGAAGGCGATGTGGTGGTCGTGTACACCTCGTCAGGTTTTGGTCTGTCGCTGGATGGGATCGTCGTCGACAAGCCATTGACTGAATGGGGATTTCGCCGGACGGTGAATGCGCTGATCGCGGAACCTGAAACCGACGTTCATCTGATTCTCAAGGGTGGAAGTCACGAACTGGTCGTTCGTCACGCAGCCTACACCGACTCCATGTTGTCTTCGGGTCCCGCCGGGGCGAAAGTTCGCACGGCTGTATACGTCCACGGATGGTAGTAAAAAGAAAAAAGGGGATTACCCATTGGGCGATCCCCTTTTCTGTTGTTTGGCTCGACGTTCGAGCGTCGGTCTTTACTTCAGAACGATCAACACATCGGCGCCACCGTACAACTGATCCGTGAAGGTGATCGCCGTGGCGCCATTCTCAAGACGCCGGCGTTCGTAGGCATCCTTGTTGACCTTGCCGTAGCGATCCACGAGCACGTCGATGTCGCCTTCGATTTCGATCGCTTCATCGATCGGCGCCAGGCGCACGCGCGGGTCGGTGGCATCGAGGGGCTGCAGCAGGTTGTAATCCTTGCGGAAGCCGCGACCGAAGGGGCGTTTCACCTTCAGGTGGCCACTCTCCTTGAGATAGTCTTCCGAAGCGGCATAGAGGCGCACCGAGACCTGTGCCTCTCGCAACATGGCCACCTCATCCTGAGACTTGCCCAGCTCCTGTTCCATGCCGCGGATGTGGCCTTCCTGACGGCGGATCGCCGTATGGGCGTCGAGCAGGGCCGAGTTGATGCTGTCGGCCTGAGAGCGCAGTTGCGATATCTGACGCTGATCGGTCTGCTTGTCGCGTTTCAGGCTTTCGATCTGCCGTGACAGCTGCTCGTTCTTGCGCTGGTGTTCGCCAGCCAGCTCGCGCCAGTGACGGACTTCCTTGTTCAAACGCTGAACAGACTCCAGCAGTTTCGTGTCGACGACCGTGAGACTGTCAACCCGATCGCGCATCTCATCGATGAGCAGGTTCGTCGACTCGATCGTGAAATTGAGCGAGTCGATGGTGCCATTGGCGAGTGTCAGGTCCTGCTGCAATGCGGCCAGACGCAACTCTTCCTCGCTGGGACCACACGCGGCTAGCAAGGCTGTCAACGCCAGAGCGCCGAGGATAGGCAGCAGACGCAGGACGCGTCGGCCAGGATGGGTGTTCATGTTGCTGCTCGACTTTCTTCTTGGGGCTGCGTGAGAGATCGTGGAGTTTTTGCCAGGGGGGCTATTTCGTTTTCCAGGTGTAGAGACTGTCAACCTGGGCCATCGTGCTGTTGAGGTCATCGTACAGTGCGGCGTGACTGCGTGAGAGGGCGTCGATCTTCTGTGCCGTCAGCTCCGTGATCTGCCGCGTCGAGTTGATCTTGCCGAGCAGATTTGTCTGGTTGGTGACGACACTTGAGACCTGCGTGTTCAGGCGAGTGACATCATCCTGGACGCTTGCCAGCTGGATCTGGATCCCGCCGATCGTCCGTCTGTGAATTTCGAGAAAGTCGCGGATTCCCTTGTATCGTTCATCTTCTGACTTGAAGCGATCCTGCAACTGACGATTGATCTCATCCTGATAGGCACGTCGCTGGTTTCGCTCGCGTTCAAACCGGGTTTCCATCTCGTCGAAAAGCTGCACCCTCTGAGCCAGATCCTGGCGCGTTCGTTCGTGATCGGAGCGTTCTTTCTGCAGATTCGCGCGGATCTGAAATTCACTAGCCGTCAGCTCAGATTTCTCGGCCAGTTGGCTCACGAGGCGTTCACTCAGTTCACTGAGCTTCTGCGTAACCAGGTTGACCTGATCCTGTAGCTCGGCTCGATGTTGCTTCTGCCGTTCATTGGAGTTGAACAGCACAAGCCCCATCACGAGGCCGGCCACGAGAGAGGTGTAACCTCCAAGCGCTAGTACATGCTTGCGCTCAAAGAGTTCGACCATTCGGAGGAGGGCAACAATTCCACCCCAGAGCAGCAGAAGGCCGACGACGATGGCAGCGATGATGGTGGCCAAGATAGACCCGTCCCTTGTTTGATTCGGTACACGGAGGGGATGGGTGGGGCTGAAGCGGTTCTGTTGGATCACGCCACGGGGGGGGTGGCTGAGACGTTTTTCACGGCCGATCTGATGGGGCACGTCACCCACCTCGATCAGAGGCAAAGATAACACATGCCCTCAGAGCGGCAACCGAAGATACACCGACATGGCCTATTGCGCCCGCCCCGCGTGATGGCGCCCACCCAATCTGTGTGCGTTCTTTTCCCCAAAGGCTATTGGGAATCGTGACAAAGAGGGGAATGGATGGAACGGATCGTCGCCTGTATCAGTGGTGAAGGTCAGGGCGTGCTCGAACGTCAGACGTTGAACGGTCCGGAGGCAGGGCAGGTTCAGGTTGAGGTCACGGCATCACTCATCAGTCCGGGCACCGAGCTTGGGCGTGTGGCAGCGATGCGTGTCTCGCCCAAACCAGACGCCGCACCGCGATCCTTCGGATATGCGTGCGCAGGGAAGGTGATCGCCACGGGCGAGGGGGTCCGAGCGGATCTGGTGGGCACACGCGTCGCCTGTATGGGCGCCGGATACGCACAGCACGCCAACGTCGACAATGTGCCCGTGAATCTCACGGCGGTGATTCCCGATGGGTTGAGCGATGAGCAGGGCGCCTTCGCCCACCTTGCGGCAACGGCACTCCATGCGATCAGGCGTGCAGCCCCCGTGTTTGGTGAGAACGCGATGGTGGCCGGCCTCGGGCTCGTGGGGCAAATGGCAGCACAGTTGGCCCAGTCATCCGGTGGACATGCGCTTGGCGTCGATCGAATGCCGATGCGGGTACAGCTGGCTCAGGAATGTGGCGTCGAGCAAGCGGTGGATGCCAGTCAACAAGACCCCGTCGCTTTTGCTGCCGAGGTGACCGGTGGTTGGGGGATGGACTATGGGGTCATTGCCTTCGGGGGAAATGGCACGCCGGCGCTTGAGCAGATCGTGGCGAGTCTCAAATTGTCCCCGGACGGTCATCGCATGGGGCGAGTCGTGATCGTCGGAGGGGCCCGCATCGAACACGGCTTCGCGGCGGCGCTGGGCAATGTCGATCTGCGCAGCGCTGCGCGCACGGGCCCAGGTTATCACGACGAAGCGTGGGAGCATGGAGCCCAGTATCCTCCGGTATTCGTAGAGTGGTCGACACAGAGGAACATGGAAGAATGCCTCCGGGCGATCGCTCTTGGGCGACTACGGGTGGAGCCCCTGATCACGCACCGCCTGCCGCTGAGTCGAATCAACGAAGCCGTTGACGAGCTTGTGGAGCGTCCGGACCAGTCTCTTGGGGTCGTACTGCAGCCCAACGCCTGAACGTGCGGTCTATACGGCCTCCCCCTTGATCATGTGCAGGGGCCCCTCAGGTCGGAAGGTTACCGGCGGTTGATCGATCGCTTCGCCGGCGATCATCTTCTCAACCAGCGCGCTGACGCCAGCGATGACAGGTTCGATCAGGGCTTTTCCCTTTTCGACGGATGCCACTTTCGACGGCTCGTTGTCGATGTCATCGGCGTGTACTCGTTCAGGGGCGAGGACCATCATCGTCGAGGTTTCATACTCATCGGCGTGACCGGGGAGGCGTCCGTTGTCCATCGTCTTCTGCACCAGGTCCTGATCATACACATCCCAGTAGGATTGGAAGCGGATGTTCACGTCGGCCCCGAGGCGGTCACGAAACTCGTAGATGCGCCGCATGAGAGGTTTGACGTTGCCGCCGTGTCCGTTCAGGATCAACAGGTTGTTGATACCGGCGCGTTTCATCGAATTGCAGACGTCGAAGACATACTCGCAGAAGATCTCTGGACGCACGGTGAGGGTGCCGATGTGCTGCATCCAGTGCTCAGAAACTCCGACCGCCACCGGTGAAGTGACGACAACCTTCGGGAACAGCCGCAGCGCTGTCTGTTCCGCCATGTAGGTTGCATGAAGGGTATCGTGAATCATTTCCAGATGCTCGTTGTGCTGTTCCGTCGCCGCCGTCGGAATAATCGCGGCCTTGATGGTGCCCGCTTCCATCTTCTCGCGGAATTCCTTGCGTGTCAGATCACCGACGAAAACTCGGCGGTCGCGGTTACCACTTGTGACGAGATTCACTTGGGAATGCTCCTGGCATGGGGTTGAAAGCCAAACCGGCTCTATTCTTGTCTGTGCGGTTCAGGACTGTTTTTGGATGATCACCATGTTCATCATAGGTGTTCATGATAGCAGAGACGAGGGTCCCATCAAGTCGGACGGAATGCCTGTGGGCCTGCACCGAGGGAATGAACTGATGCTGAGGGCACCCTCAGGAACGCAGGGTATCTCCAGATCTGCACAAGGCCACCCCTCGAAGGGTCCCGGGACTAGACCTGCCAGAGACCATTGATAACGAAACGTTCTCAACTGCCCTTGGTCGACTCGACTTTCGCTTTAGGGCGTAAGTGATTGTGTAACAATGTAATGCGGGGGTCATATGAGGAGCCTCTCCGCAGGGGCGCTGATGAGTGCTCGAGGGACCGGTCCGGGAAACCGCCAGTCGTGCCTATCGGGTTGGCCATGTGGCTCCTGACAGGGTGCCTCCTTGACGCAACTTCAGCGCTGGCACTACTTTCCATCGCCTTGCCATGACTGAGAGTCGGCCTAAAACATCCCGAGACCCAGGGGCGGTCAGTGTCCGTTCACTGGTTGCTGGGGCGTTGATCGCGGCTGCCCTGGGTGTGGCCGCGCCCTACGAGAATCTCGTCATCTCCGGTTCGCCGCTGCATTTCGACTACAGCACGCCGGCGGCTGTCTTCTTTTTCCTTCTCTTTCTGTTGGTCGTGAACCCTGCCGTGGCCCTGCTGCGGTGGCGATGGCGATTCTCGTCAGCCGAACTGGCCACGGTCTACATCATGGCCGCTGTTGCCTGCACGCTGCCGACCAACGGGTTGGTGGGGAAGCTGCTTCCCCACATCTCGGCGGGTACCTACTACGCGACACCAGAGAATGGCTGGGCCGACCAGATCCTGCCGTTCATCCCTTCCTGGATGCGGGTCACCGACGCACGGGCCATCAAGTGGTTCTATGAGGGGCTCCCGTCAGGCACACCGATGCCCTGGAGTGCCTGGCTGACGCCCCTGCTGGCCTGGTTGCCCATGCTGCTGGCCGCCTATGGAACGATGACGGGCCTGATGGTCCTGGTGCGCAAGCAGTGGATTCAGCACGAGCGCCTGACCTTCCCTCTCGTCCAGGTGCCGATCTCGATGATCGGAGACGATGATTCAGAGAAGGGGAAGGGGCGTCTCCTGGGAGACTTCTTTCGAACACCAGCGGCCTGGTTCGGGATCGCCATTCCCTTCCTGCAGTATTCGCTCAGGGCACTCCACAACTATTATCCTGCCATTCCAGAGGGTCTGCCCATCTGGCAGTACTACTATTTCTGGGATGGGAAGTTCCAACTCCGCTGGTCGATCAGCCATGCCGTGGTCGGCTTCGGTTACCTGCTGAGCACGAAACTTGGCTTCAGTATCTGGTTCCTCGGCCTGATGACGACCCTCGAGCGGGCCGTTCTTCTGCATTTTGGCATTCCAGGGACGCAGAAGGTGGAGGGGATCGCCCTCGGTTCTGCGTATCTTGCCTACCAGGGGTTCGGAGCCCTCGTCGTGCTGGCCGCCAGCTCCCTGTGGGTCGCCCGGCGCCACCTGCACGACATCTGGCGAAAGGCGACTACGGGGGCCGAGGAGATCGACGACAGCGATGAGATCCTGTCGTATCGGCAGACCCTCTGTCTGCTGGCCGTGTGCGCCGTGACGATGATGGTGTGGTTGTATCTGAGCGGCATGAGTTGGTGGCTTGTGCCCTTTTTCCTGACTGTGGCCTTTGGCGTCATGTTTGGGATGACACGGATTGTGGCCGAAGGGGGACTGGCGGTGACCAAGACGCCTCTGGTCCCCATGGATGCTGCCATCGGGTCCTTCGGAGCCAGTCAGCTGGGACATGCCAATCTCGGCGCACTGGGAATGACGTTTCCCTGGGCGGGTGGGATGCGAATCACGCTGATGGCAGCCGTAATCCATGGCTTGCGTCTAGCTGAGCATTATGTCACCGCGCACAGACGGCGGCTATTCCTGGCGATCATGATCGCCGTTGTCGTCGGGGCCTGTTCGGCGATCGTCACGATTCTCATCCTGGGCTATCAGCACGGTGCGCTGAATCTCAGTTTCTGGTTCTTCGGACAGGGAGCTGCCACGGCGCCCTACAGGTTCACGGCCTACCACCTGATCAACTCAGCGCCGGTAACCTGGGAGTTTCTCGGCGTGGCCAGCGCAGGAGGCGGCGTTCAGTTCCTGCTGACCCTCGCATCGACACGATTCCTCTGGTTTCCGATCCATCCGATCGCCTTTCCCATCAGCGCTATGTGGACGGCGCATCATCTTATGCCGAGTATTTTCGCCGCCTGGCTCGTAAAGACGGTTGTGCTCAGATACGGAGGCGTGGGGCTCTATCGACGATCCCGGCCCTTCTTTCTGGGGCTCATTCTGGGGCACTATGGTGCCGGCGGATTGTGGCTCGTGATCGATGCCTTTACCGGGATGACCGGGAATTACCTGTTCTTCTGGTGATCGATCCCGTTGGATCGATTCAGAACGCCTGAATTTGTCACCAAAGATTGGCCTGTATCGCACACTGACAGGGAGTGAGGAGGGCGCTTCGACACCAAAAGAGAAGCGACTCTAAATGCAGTAAAACGGCACAGATAGATTCCCGGCCGACGTGTTTGACTTGAATCTCGTCATGGGTCTATATTCCGCACGATGTGATGTGATGGATATCACGAAGCCCGCGAACTCATTGCTGCTGGGGGCACGTGCTTGGTGATCTGCCAAGCATAGATCTCCCAGTTGTGATGAATATGGAAGTCAGCAATTTCACGATCGGTGCGGACGTGCCAGAACCGTGTCGCGCACGTCTGACCTCGGGCGCTATTGATGCCGAGCACCGAGGAGGATTTCACCACGGAGGAGGAACCATGCAGGTGCTGCGAAGGACTGTTCCTGTGCTAGCCCTTGCTCTACTGGGACTGGCGCTGGTCGCCAGCCCGGCCCTTGCCGGAAATGGCAAGGTTGCCGGTACGATCGCTGACGAGTCGGGTCAAACCCTCGTCGGGGCCAGCGTAAGTACAGAAGTGGGCGGGGTACGCGTAGGAACTACGACCGACCAGTCTGGTCGGTATTTCATCCTCAACGTCCCCCCGGGGTCGTACACCGTCCAGGCCAGTTATGTGGGCCATCAGACGGTGCGTAAGACAGATGTAGGAGTTCGTTTAGACCTGACGACGAGCCTCGACTTTACGTTGCGCACTGAAGCGATTCAGGGACGAACGGTCACTGTGGTCGCTGAAGCGCCGCCCGTCGAGCGTAGTCGCACGACCAGCCGCTCGACGATTTCCGCGTCTGAATTCGACAACACAATGCCGGTGTCGGATCTGCAGGACCTCATCAATACGACGCCCAGCGTCTTTCGCGGCCACATCCGTGGCGGTCGCAAAGCGGAGACGAAGATCCTTGTCGATGGCATTGACGTGTCCGACTCGTTCTTCCGCGCCGGTGAGGGCAACCAGTCCTGGAGTCCGTATACCGACGTGTCTCGTACGAGTGCGAACGAGTATAGCTCTGTCGGCGTGAACTCCAGCGTCGTACAGGAGTTGGACATCATCGCCGGAACCTTCAACGCAGAATACGACGCGGCAAGCGCCGGCGTGGTCAATGTGGTGACGCGCGAGGGCGGCGACGAGTTGTCCGGCCGCCTGTTCATCCGTCAGGGGGTGGGTGGTACCAAGGCAGCCGGCCCGGATGTCTACAGCAGCAAAGCCGACACGGTTGGCGGGGGACGGAGCTGGTTCGATCTGTATCAGGCTGCCGGCGCCGATCTGACAGCCTCCGACGATGCGGCGGATCAGACGAAAGCCGCCCAGTACTACACGTTCAATCCCTCCAACGTCACATATGGGGATGCCGGTGCGACGGAAGTGGAACTCTCCCTCGGCGGTCCGCTACCTGTGCTGCCGAATACGAACTTCTACTTCACCACCCGCTACTCGAATGACGAGGGCAGCCTGCCGAACATGCTGGAGCGCTCCATGCGTCACACCCTGAAGTTGACGCACCAGGCGACGAACAGCATGAAGATCACCGCCAATCTGATGATCGATGACGGTGGCCAACTCGGC
>PVBE011195862.1_pt1 | contig 60005 bp, 37 predicted proteins | sample 1631181 | NCBI WGS metagenome assembly PVBE01 (sample SAMN08397723, study PRJNA350692) | Marine metagenome, whole genome shotgun sequencing project. | isolation source: water | place: Pacific Ocean | collected 2012-04
ATCATTGCTGCGATGCCCGCTGCGATGCTCTGAGGCCAGTTTCTTGGCACCTCTACCGAAAACCTCCCTGCTCATATGGGCAATGCGGGTCAAGAAGCCGTAGCAGGCCACGCGCAACTAGACCAAGCCAAGAGAGCGGGAGGCGCCAAGCGCCTCCCGCTCTTCGTGTTTGAGGGCTCCCGCCTGAGTGCCCGGGCCGCCAAGGGAATTGCCCAACTTTCGGCGCATACATGCTAGACCACCATAGCTCCAGGCATCAGGGAGAGACCCATGCGATCACTTGCATTCGCAGTCTGCGCGATGCTGGTCGTGTCAGCCACCGGGCTGGCCGATGAGATCATGCTTCAGGACTTCGACTTCGCCGACGACGCCGCGGCTCAGGCCGCGTGGCAGGCCGGGAGAGACACCGATCCTGTCACGCTCATCGACCACGACGACGGCAAGGCAGTGCGGATTCCCTGCATCTTCACCCGTGACGTCGAGCGCACCATGCATGACGTCAACACTGCGCTCGATCTCAGCAGCTACGGCCGTCTCTCCATCGACGTCTTCGTCGATGACCCAGGCCCGTTCAGCCACTTCAGCATGTACTTCCGCTCCGGAGATGGCTGGTACGGCACCCAGCTATCCCAGGAGCCGGGCTGGAACACTGTGAAGTTGGTGAAGTCCGACTTCAACATCGAGGGCACGCCCGCGGGATGGTCACAGATCGATGGCATCCGTCTGAGCGAGTGGAAGGGCTCTGAGAGCGACAGCTTCGTGGCCGTCGACAATCTCAAGGCCTACTCATCCGACATCGCGGTGATCATCAGCACGAAGTCGATCGAGACCGTCCCCAACGAAGCCAAGTCGATCACCAACTTTGCCCGCGACATGGGCACGCTCCTGACCGATGCCGGCATAACAGTAGACGCGTTGACTGACGAGGACATTCTCGACGGCGCGCTCGATAGCCGCGCGCTGGCCATCTTCGCATACGCCCCGTCGATGGATGCTGAAGTCGAGGCGAAGGCGATCGAGTTCATCGATGGCGGCGGCAAGGTCTTCGCCTATTACAGCTTGAGCAGCGGGCTCGCGGACGCGCTCGGGGTAGGCGCCATGCAGTACCTGAAGCAGACCGATGCGGAGGAGTTGGCCCTCGTCGCCTTCGAGGCGGACGTGGTTGGCGGCCTCCCCGGAGCGATGACTCAACACTCGTGGAACGCCAACATCGTGGAGCCGGCACGTGACGACGCGCAGACCATCGGTTGGTGGGAAATCCCTGACGGCACGCGCGCGGGCGGCGCGATGATCCTGAGCGATACAGGCGTCTACCTCGGGCACGTATTGACGCCCGCCGGCGCCGTCGATAAAGCCCAGGCGATGACCGCGCTGATCGGCCACTTCGTGCCCGACGTGTGGGAACGCAAGTCCGAGAAGCTCCTGGCGAGAGTGGCGAGGGTCGGGCCATACCGCGACCTCGACGCGCTCAAGGCCGCCATCGATGATGGCGCGCCGTCCGCGACCAACATCGCCGCCGGCGAAGCACTACTGCGAGACGCGATGACGGCCGTCGGCGATGAGGAGTTTGCCGAGGCCTGCGACCTGGCTGGCCAAGCCCACCAGAACTTCCGCTCAGCTTACCTGCTCAGCCAAGAGCCGCGCGACGGCGAGTTCCGCGCGATGTGGGAGCACTCCGGCTATGGCGCTTACCCCGGCGAGGGCTGGGCGAAGTCGCTCGACATCCTGAAGGCCAACGGTTTCAACGCCATCGTGCCGAACATGTGGTGGGCCGGCGTCGCCCACTACGACAGCGAGTATCTCCCCCACTCCTCCAAGTTCGAGCAATATGGCGACGCCATCGCCGACTGCGTCGAGGCGGCTCACGCGCGCGGCATCGAGGTCCACGCCTGGAAGGTCAACTGGAATCTCGCCACCGCGCCCCAGGAGTTCATTGACGAACTCCGCGCCGCCGAGCGCACGATGTTCGACTACAACGGCAACCCGATTGACTGGCTCTGTCCGTCGCACCCGGAGAACTACGAACTCGAGTTGAAGACGATGGTCGAGGTCGCCGAAAAGTACGACGTCGACGGCGTGCATTTCGACTACATCCGCTATCTCGGCGAGAGCGTGTGCTACTGCGATGGTTGCCTGGACCGCTTCCAGCAAGCCTCGGGCGAGACGGTCGACGATTGGCCGATGCAGTGCTACCGGGGCGACCTGATGCAGAAGTACCGCGACTGGCGCTGCGACCAGATCACGCGGCTGGTCAGAACGACCAGCGAGGAAGTCCGGAAGATCAAGCCGGACTGCAAGATCAGCGCCGCCGTCTTCAGCAACTACCCAACCACCAGGAAATCCATCGGCCAGGACTGGTTGCTCTGGGTGCAAGAGGGCTATCTCGACTTCGTCTGCCCCATGGACTACAACGCGAGCGACAGCGCCTTCGCGCGCACCGTCGCGCGCCAGGTCGCGCAGATCGACGGGGAGTGCCCCATCTACCCCGGGATCGGGGCCTCGGCGCCCGGACTGCCGGCGGATCAGATGGTGAACCAGATCGCCCTCGCCCGCGAGATGGGCGCGCAGGGATTCACCGTCTTCCAGCTCAGCAAGACCACCGCCGAAGACCACGTGCTTGCGGCAGGCATGGGGATCCTGTCGACGCCGACGAAGATCGCAACACATTAGGAGTGGTCCCAGACCCCGTAGGTCGAAGCTCTAGCTTCGACCGGCCCAGTCGCTGAGGTTCTGAGACGACCCTTAGAGGAACTGCGCCCATGGACACCGTCAGGATCGCAACCGTCGGAGCGGGCAATCTATCGACAGCGAAGATCTACCCTTGCTTCCAGGCGCTCCCGGTGGAGCTGGTGGCGGTCTGCGATCTCGACCGCGACAAGGCCGAGGATCGGGCGAGACGGTTCGGGGCAGGCAAGGTCTACACCGACATCGACGAGATGCTGGCCCGCGAGGAACTCGACGCGCTCGTCGGATGCATCGGCCCGGAAGCCCATCCCATCGTCGCCAAGAAAGGGCTCGCGGCCGGGCTTCATGTCTACACGGAGAAGCCGCCGTCGGTGACCAGCGCCGAGGCGCTTGAGGTGGCAAAGCTAGCCGCCAAGGCGGACCGGCTGGTGATGGCGGCGTTCAAGAAGCGCTACACGCCGATCTACGTGCGGATGAAGCATGAGATGGCGGCCGAGGGCTTCGCGCCTCCCAAGCTGATCTCCATGCGCCGGTCGTCCGGGCAGTACGCGAACGACGGCCCGCGCAGCGAATTCCTGCTCGACTTCTGCATCCACGGGATCGACCTAATGGCATGGCTCGGCGGCACCGTTGACGAGGTCTACGCCACCAGCCCGAATCCCAACGCCTACTCGGTGAGCCTCCAATTCGAGAGCGGCACCGTCGGCAGCATGGCGCTCGCGGGAGCATCGTGGGGCTATGCCGACGAACAGGTGTGTGCCTACGGCGCGGGGCCTGGGTTCATCGAATCGCGTGACATGCGCCAGCTCTTCATGGCGGGCGATGGTGGAGAGATGCGCGAGGTCTACCGCGTCGACTTCAGCACTGCGGGCCAAGACGGGCAAGTGGTCGGCGGGTTCTTCCCCGAGATGCAGGCGTTCGTCCAGGCGGTGAGGACGGGAGACCGCAGCCACTGCCGCAGCGACATCGTGCAATCGTATCGGTCGATGGTGCTGTATGAGGGCATCAAGGAATCCGCGGCGAGCAATCAGCCGGTGACGTTGAGCTACGATATCTGAGGAGGGCAACATGAGGCTGACTGCGGTCATCCTGGTCCTTACGGCGACAGCTTCCGTTCCGGCGGCGACGATCGAAGTAGATGGGTTCGATTCATCCGCCATCTCCGCCGCCATCGAAGCGTCGGAGGCGGGCGACACCGTCGCGCTTCCGGGCGGCGAGTACGCGATCACCGAGCAGATCCTGCCGAAGTCCGGGACGCATCTGCTCGGCGACGGGCAAGGAGAAACCCTCCTCCGAGCGGCCGGCGATTTCTCCGGCGCGGTCATCGGCATCCACGGCTGCGAGAATGTCGAGGTCGCCCTCCTCTCCATTGACGGTGCGGAGAACGCGAAGCTGAACCAGGGCATCTCCTCGACCAACTCCCGAGGGCTCAACCTACACGACATCACCATCCGCAATCTCATCGCCCCCGACATCTTCGGGCCGCATGGCATCCACTTCAACGGCAGGAACCCCTCCCGCGAGGGCGGCGTGACCGACAGCGTCATCGCCGACTGCACGCTCGAAAACATCGGAGTCGGCGCCAGTTTCGGCTCCGGCATTCGACTGTCTTGGGGTTCCTCCCGCAACCAGGTCCTGCGCTGCACCATCAACTCAACCGGCCGCGGCGGCATCTTCGGCGACAACGGCTCGACCGACCTCGTCATCACCGACAACGTCGTCACCGGCTCCGGCGGCACGGGGTTGGGAATCGAAGTCTGGGGCGGGTGCGATCGCTCCGTCATCGAGGACAATGAGATCGACCACTGGCTCAGCATCGGCGGATGCGACTACTGCTCCGTTCGGCGCAACATCGTCCGCTCCGAGGATGGGACGAGTAAGCCCTACGGCCTCGAGATCATCGGCAGTTACTGCATCGTCACCGACAACGAGGTTGACCAAACCCAGGGAATCGGCATCTCGGTCTCAAGCACCATGCCCAAGAACTATCACTACTACGCCGACAACATCATCCGAGGATGCTACCACTGGGCCGTCCAGCTCCAGGGCGAGGACGGCGGAATCGCCTACCACTACTACTCCCGCTGCAAGTTCAACGACACGCCCTTCGGCCACCCGTCGGTCAAGTACAAGGGCGGCGAGGGCAACGGCTTTCGCACCAACGGGAACGTGAAACACATCGTCCTGGAGGACTGCGAGTTCAGCGGAAACAGCAAGTATGGCATCCAACTCGGCGGGGGTGGAGTCGACTTCCTCACATTCATCAGATGCGCGATTCGCGACAACGCGGCGGGCGCTTGCGTGGGCCCGGGCGAGTACACCGGGCTGAACTGGATTGACTGCACCGTCGAGGACAACGGGTCAGACGCCTTGACCGAGGCTCGTGAGTACACCTGGGAGATCGACGCGTGCAGCATCGAGGCGCCCGGCGAGGCCAAAGCCGGAGTGCCTGTCACGTTCCGGGCGCTACCGGACGACGCCACCGCGATGTGGGACTTCGGCGAGGGGCCGCCGGTCATCGGCGCCGAGGTGACTCATGTCTTCGGCGCGCCGGGCAAGCGCCTGGTGACCTGCGTGGCGTGGACCGACGACGGCCAGGCGGCCCGCGTCGAGCACATCGTCGAAGTCACCGACTAGAAGTGGTTCCAAGCCCCCCGTAGGTCGAAGCTCCTGGGAAACTCGCTGTTTGAGTTTCCACGACCGGTCCAGTTGTTGGGGTTTTGAAACCAGCTATAGGGGTCAGTCCCACTTCTCTCGTTGCGCCGGCAGCCAGCGGCCCAGCAGGTCGCGGCAGCTCAGTACCTTCTCGGCGAGATCAACCGACACGTAATAGTACTGGTTCGACGCCTCATACCCGATCCGCGAGTCCCCTGCTTGCAGCGCGCACAGCGCTCGTGCCGAGTCGATCTCCCGCTCGAGCAGTACTGCAAGTTCCGCGATCAGCGCGCCGGCCTCCTCCGCCGTCGCCGCGCCAGCCAGCGCATCGCGTGCCACGATGAATCGGGCCTGGTCCGCGACGCTGCGGAAGTGCAACGTGCATGCCGACGCGACGGTTATCTCGTCGGCGAGCGCCTGTTTCTCCACGTGGCTCGATTCAAGTCCACGCCCGGCTCGCCGTAGCTCGCGCACCGCACTGTCGAAGCCCTGCGCGACCTTCTCAAACTGGCCGATGAACACGTCCGGGGGATACACCGCGCGCCAGCGATTGAGATCATCATACGGGATTCCCACCATCGTCGCGTTGTAGCCCGTCGGCGATCCGTAGAGCAGATTCGCGGGTCCCATCTGCTGCGGACCGCTGTAGACGAGGCCGATGTGGAACGGGAACTCGCTGAAAGCCGTGCTGAAGCCTCGCCAGGCGTCGACCACGTGCGGCGCGAGGGCTCGCCCGAAGCGCCGTTCGGCCACCGCGAGCATTGCTTCGTCCACCGTCGGCTCGCCGCGCCCCATCTCCGCCACGACGTCCAAGTTCGGAGAGGGATACCCCCCCAATGTCCAGCCGGCCATCAGACCCTCGACTCCCGCGTCCCGCAGATTCGCGGCGTGCTGCGCCACGTTGGCGACGGCCGGGATGTACGGCACGGCCGACAGCTCCCACGTGCAACCGGCCTGGATCTTCGCGATCGTCTTCAGCCCGCGCTCGCGAGCAATCCGCCAATGGCGCGTCGCCCGTGGCCCCGGTCCGACCTCCGAGATGGAGTACTCGCCCACGACGCTGTCGACGCCGCCCCGTTTGATCGGAATGCTCCACTCGCTGACGCTCTGAAACGACACCCCGTCCGGCAGAGCCTCGATCGCCGCCGGCGCCCAGTCGTCCCGCCAGCCCCAGTCCCAGCAGATCAACTCGGCGTCGCTCTGAGCCTGCCGAATGCCCTCGAGGAAGACCCCGTTGATCTCCGCGATCACCTCGGCCGGCTCGCGCTCTTTGCAGCGCGGGCAGTTGGCGCCGCGATGGTGACTCCAACAGCTTGTGAGGTTCTCCGACGCGGTGATCGAGAACCAACCACGCAGCTCCGGGACCTCGCCACAGACATGGGCAATGCCGTCGCGCACGTAGTCGCGGACCTCGGGCAAGCTCGTGCAGAGCGTCCCATATCCGCCTTCGGCGATGCCGAGCAATTCCGGATGACCCTCGAAGAATTCGGTCGGCATCGACCGCGGCTCATTGAGGTACATGTAGACGCCGATACCATGTTTCCGAGCCCGTCGGCAGAGCTTGCGCAGGCTTGCGAGCCGCGTCTCGTGGCCCTCGCTGAGGCCCGAATCCCACGGGAAGGGCGCGAGCTTGTACAGCACTGCCTGCAGCCAGACGCCATCGACGCCCGAGGCGGCCAGACGCGCCAGAAGCCCATCCGGATAGCCGCAGTCCCCCGATTCCAGCAGAGGGTCGCCCGTCAGGCCGAAGTATGAGAAGCAGAATCTCGGATGGAAACGCGATTCGGGCAGTTGGGTCTTGCCGATGGGCGTCGAGAGGTCGTCCACGAAGCCCAGGAGCGGATCGTCCGGCGAACCGACTCCGTCCGGGAACGCCTCGGCCACCACTGCCGCTATCTCCCGCTCCCTCTGCGCCACGTCATCGGTCGCCGGCTCGTAGCGTATTGGCTCGCATGTCGGCTTCAGGTTTCCCAGCTTGACGAACAGGAAGTCATCCTCGCGAAGGTAATACGCCAGTTCATCCGCGGTCCATCCCAGTAGCACCAGCAGTTGTTCGTAGGGAAGCAGATGCCAGTTGCGGCGGATGATCGTGGTGCTCAACCGGGTCTGCTGGTCCTCAGTGATCTTCGGCGGATCGCTGAGGCCCATCGCGCGCCCAATTCGGCGAACGTCACTCGCCTCCGCGCCGACGACCTCCGCCAGGCGCTCTGCCGGTACGAGCTGCCAGTTCCGCCAAACATACGCGTGCAGTCGCGTGGGAAAGTGCGGTGGCTCAAGCGCGGCCTTCTCCGGTCCAGTGGGCAACGGTGCGGCAAGCGCGGCACAGGCGGTGCCGATCAATCCGAATATCACAGGTCATCACCTCAGGTCCAGCGATTGTCGCATCCTGATGGTCGCTCGGTGGTCAATTCCCACGCCTCAAGTCCTACTTCCCGTATCGCACAATCAACGCCGGCCCCGGCCAGAGGATCTCGGCCCCGTGGTGCTCCGTCTCCGCGTGGAACTCGATCACGTTCTCGCCACTGCACAACTCCTCAGGCGGCACGTCTCGCCGCGAGAGCGCGTAGTAGTGGTTCGCTCCACCGATAGTGTCTTCCCACTCGTTGACCCTCAGCGGGTAGTCATGGCCATTCCACGTTCGCAAGAAGAGCCCGGCCTCCGTCGCGCGCGGTAGGTCCGCTCCATCCGGGATCGTGACCGTGCACTGCTGCCTCCGACCGGCGCGGACCCAGAAGTGCTCCGGGACATCGCTCGACGTGTAGAGCTTCACCGTCGCGCCATCGCGGACAAGACTGAGTCCGTCGACCACATCGCTCACGGACCACATGCCCGAGCTGTCGCGCACGCGGGCTACAAGCTTCATCTGCCCATCAGGTTGATCGGGCACCCAGCGCGTGTCCCAAGTGACGCGGAAGGGGGCCTCCGTCGCCGTGCCGACATGGCCGTGGAGTTCCGTCCGACGGATCTCGCCATGCCAGCCGACATACTCGCCGTCGCCGTCCTCATCATAGCCCTCGTAGAACGCAAACACATCCACGCGATCGACGTCACCGGACGTCTCCACCTCAATGATGGGGCCCTCGCCCAGCGCTGTGCCGTCGTCGCGCAGAATGCGTCCCGTGGCATGGGGCTTGTCGGCGTCGAAGTACACCCGCAATACGGCGCCATACCAGCCCCACTGACCCCACCCAAACGAGTGCACAACCTGGTCTCCACACGTGCCCTCGAACGTGTTCTCGCCTTCGTGCAGGTGCGCCAGCGGCACGTCGATGACGGGATTATCCTCGTACATATACGCGCGCGGATCATGATCCTCAGGCGTGGTGGCAAGTTCGGGCAGGTCAAGCCAGTCGTTGCCGTTGAAGCGGACCCGCTTCTCGCTCGTGCCCGGATGCCCGCCCCAGCGATCGATGAGTAGCTCAGCCCGAACCGCGCCATCCAAGTCATCGATCTGCATGCTTAGAACGGGGTTTGGCAGGAAGTCTTGCGCGCCCGGATGCGCGGCGTCAGGATCGGTCACCCGCCAGCTGTTGCCCGAACGCAGATCGGTGGAGTACTCGCGGTAGATGTCGCCCGCTCGCGGCATGGTCTGCGCCACCGAGACGCAGGCCATGGTCAACGCGATGAGCACGCCCGTCGGGAGATTCATGCCACTCACTCGCCCCGGTTGTAGAACACGTACAGTCCGTCTTTGCCCGGCGCGAGGATGTCGAGGCGGCCGTCGCCGCTGATGTCTTGGATGTCGAACGCGATGCCGCAGCCCGTGGCCTCGCGGACCGGACCGTGATCGATGACCTGCTTGCTGAAGTTCTCGCCGTCCCACTTGAAGTAGTAGATGCCAAGGTCATCCTTGGCGCCTGGATCGTTGCCGCTGTGGGCCCAGTAGCGCTTGCCGGTGACGAGTTCCGGCTCGCCGTCGCCGTCGATATCAGTCCAGAACATGTCGTGATACTGGGAGTTGTGCGGGTCGATCGCGTGCTTCACGAAGGTGATCGCATCGCCGTCCCGGACCTGTTCCCACCAGTCCAGTCCATAAGCGTGGGACTGGCCGACGATGAGGTCGCCCAGCCCGTTGCCATTGACATCCGCCACGAGGATCGGGCAGCTCGCCGAGCCAAGCGACAGCCCGCCGTGATAGGTCCATTCGCCGCCGAACGTGTCTTCAGGCGCCTCGAGCCAGCCATGCGCGAGAACGAAGTCGCCCCGCCCGCTTCCGCTGATATCACCGAAGCCGAAGCCATGTCCCTGGGCCTGTTCGAAAATCGTATGCGCCGCGAACGTGCCGTCGCCGTTGGGCTTGAAGACCTTGAGCGGCGCGCCGGGGCAGTTGGGCACGATCTCAAGCTGCCCGTCGCCGTCGACATCCCACGCCCGGGTCGTCTCGACGTTCCCCGTCTCGGCGATGACGTGCTCGGGCCATTCCGCGTCTGGGTTGCCCGGGTTCTCCCGCCAGCGCAACGTGTTGCCCCACCAGCCGCCGGTGATGAAGTCCAGCCGACCGCTGCCATTCACATCCAGCGGGATGGTCGAGAAGTCGTCGAAGTAATCATCATGCGCGGACACGGTACCTATGCGGTGCCGGGTGCTGAAGTCCGGCCCGGGATACCACCACGCGCCCGACACGATATCCAGCACACCGTCGCCGTTCACGTCGAATGCGGCCGCCGTCTCATAGCGCTCGTCAGCAATCAGGACCTTCTCAAACTTGAGGGGCATGAGGGCACTCCTTGGGTGAAAGACTCGTTGCGGCAGTGCTAGCGCTGGTTTCAGAACCCCAACAACCGTAGCCGTCGGATCTGGAGATCCGACCTACGGGGGCTGTCGAAGCTATAGCTTCGACCTACGGGGGTCTTGAAACCACATATAGGGCGTGTATTCACGCGACCGCCACGCCAACCCTTCAGGCGCGTCTGAAAGACCGCGTTGCCTCGACCAGCGCCACCAGGTTCTCCAGCGGAACATCGGCCTGGAGCGTGATGCCGGGCTCAAGGATGTATCCGCCGCCAACGCCCAGTTCGCGCGCCTTCAACTCGACCTCGGCGCGGACATCCTCGGGCGAGCCGAGCGGCATGGTCTGCTGAGTGCTGATGCCGCCGCAGAAGGTGATATCCTTGCCATACTCCCGTTTGAGCGCGAAGACATCCATCGCCTCAGGCTGGATGGGATGCAGGATATCGAGGCCAAGCTCGATCAGATCGGGGATGATCGCCGACACGCACCCACACGAGTGTAGCATCGTGACGAGTCCATGGTCTCGCGACGCGGCAATCACCCGCGCGAGCCGGGGCTTGACGAACTCGCGCCAATCGGCGGGGGACATCATCAGCCTGTCCTGGAAGCCGTAGTCATCGCTGATGAACACGCCGTCGGGCGCGTGGCCCACCATGCCTGACAGCGTCGCGAGAATGTACTCACAGATCCGGTCGAGGAGGTCATGCACGAATGCGGGATGCTCGCGCAGATCCATCAGCAGCGTGTCCAGCCCGCGCATGAAGTGGGCGCGCTCCCAGAGATCCCCAACTACCGCGATCCGGAAGCAGTCCGAGTAGGCTTGCGCCGCATCGGCTACGGGTGCCCAGCGCTTCTCCGAGCGAGCGTCAGGGAACTCATACCCATCCAGTGTCGGCTCCCGGAGCGGGTGCTCAATGGGATAGCCGCGATCGATCTCGGACGTCGACCAGACCACGCCGAACTCATCGGTGATTGTTGGTCCAAACTCATCCGGCATCGCGTAGAGCGGCTTGCCCGCGCAAGCGTACACGTACAGGTCGATCTCCAGGGCCGTCTGCAGATCATCCGCAGCGTAGCGCTCCTGCAGCAGCGCCTCGGCGGGTGGCGAGAGCATCAGGTTTAACGGCACGCGCTCGGTCTCCTCATGCCGAAGCGCCGCCGCGACTCGGTCTCTCGGTGTCATCGGACGCTCGCTTCCAGACTGTTCATGTCGCCGTTGATCGGCCGGAAAGTCACCGTCTGGTCGCCAAACCGGTAGCGGATCACGTCTTCCTTCGGGATCACGTGCTTGACGCGTTTCCTGACACTCGGCGCGAGGAAGTCAGTCGTCGATACCCACAGTCCCTTGCCGTCCTTCAGCTCGCCGCCCTCGGGCACGCGACCGGGCAGGAGGTGAGGCATCCCCACGCACGTCGCGCCCGCCGCCACGCATTCTCCGATCGCCTCCAGCGTCGCCTCGCTCACGCCCAGACCGGTCAGGAAGATGACCTCGGCGCCTTCCAGATGCTCCTTCCCCACCAGGTGATCGAACACGACCACACCGTCCAGCGGGCAGAAGACCTGATACGGCCGCTCCGCTTGGAGTTTCATGTTGTGCCAGCTCAGACTGTGCTCGGAGATGACGCCACGGGAGAGCAAGTGCCAAATCTTCAGCCATGCCTCGGTCGTCTCGTCTGACTGCCACTCCTTGTGCCCATAGAGCATGTTGGGCAGCCAGCTATCGCTCTGGCCCCAGCATGCGTCCGGCTGGCGAACGATGGCCACGCGTGGCCGAATGTCGCGGAACGTGTACGCGCGCGGGTTCTGAGGCATGTACTCCTTGGCAAACCACTTTGTCACCTCGCCCCATTCGGTCAGCTCGTAATCATCCTTCGTCATCCGAACCATGCCGCCACGCGGATTCTCCTCCTGCTCAAACGCGAGGTTCTCCGTGTAGATGCAGTCAGCCCCCATGTGGTATGCGAGCAGGAGCGCCGACCGGTACTCATCGGGCGAGTGGTCCGGGTACCCCCCCATCCCCCACAGATCCGGCGTGATCCACAGTTCCGTATCGTACTGCAGCGCCGCGCCGAGCGAGCATGCGATGTAAGCGGGCGACCAGTTCTCCTTCAGCACCTTCGTCACAGCCGTCCAGCCCGCCCGCGCGAAGTCGTGGAAGAGAACCGGGAAGACGTGCTCCGTGCTCAGCGGGATACCATACTCGCCATGCTTCTCCATCACCGCGCGCGCCGCGTCGGTGAACCCCTCCGACGCCGTCTCCAGCGCGTGCCCATCGGCGTCGAAGATCCACGGCTTGTCGAGCCCGGCGATCTTGTTGCGGCAGTTCTGCATGTGCGCGGCCTCGTCATACATGAAGCCCCACAGGCGCTCGCACTCGCCGAACTCCTCAAGCAACTCATCGGGGAACAGGAAGTAGTGCCGACCATCCTCGCGGTTGAACCAGTCTCGCCCTTGCTCGTCGACATGGTCCTTGACGAAATTGGGGTGCTCCAGATTGGCGACCCAGTCGATGCCCCGTTCCTTGCAGAAGGCATCGACAGTCTGGACGTACTTGCGATTGAGTTCGATGTTCGGGTTCGGGAAGTAGTGCAGCACCCAGAAGTTGAAGCCGAACTCGTCGAGCAGCTCCTCTGTCTTGGGGTGCCGCGGCAGCGGCAGTGTCGACCCCGCGTCATCAAATCCCCACCGCATCGGCGTCGGCGCGTCATCGGCAGTAGCCATCGGAGCAATACCTCCGAGCAGGAGGGTCAGTAGAGTGATCATGACTCGCGGACTTCGCGAGCGAGGTCCATCACGCCTCCAAGGTCCCCGGTAGCCCCATTAATTAGTGTCAGACACTAGTTTTGCGCCTGTTATAGGCATCATAGAGCAGAATACTGGCCGCACAAAAATAGTGTCTGACACTAATTAAATGCAGCCCCAATACTCCGATACAGGCTCGGTCCCCACGGAGAAGGCTCACGCGCGAGCCGCACGGAACTCACCCGCAACCCAGCAGACAGCGAGACATTCATGCCCCGACAGGCGCGCCATGCCATCTTCATCACGCTGCTCACCGCGGCGGTCGCCTGCATTGGGCCAACCATCGCCCAATCAAGCGACCTCGGCCCGCGGACATCCAGGATGTACGAGTGGGTGGAGTGGTCAGTCGCCAACCCCACGTGCGGGGGCAACCCGTTCGACCTCGTCGCCACGGTCACGTTCACCCACCAACGTTCTGGCAAACTACACGTCACGGAGATGTTCTACGTCGGCGACGAGACATGGGCGTTCCGCTTCACAGGCACGGCCACGGGGCGCTGGACATTTACCACGCAAAGCCAAGACCCTGACCTCGATGGCCACGCAGGCATTGTCCGGGTTAGGCCCAACGCCGACCCGGCGATCAGGGGCTTTCTGACCCATCAGGGCAACAAGTACGCGGTCCAGACCGGCAACGACGCCCACCTTGAGGGCTACCTGCTGAACGTCTACATGAATCAGCAAGACTACTCGCAGCAGCACGAACACGCAACGCGAATACTGGGGGATCCGGACCGAGCAGGCCTGATCGATGCCTACTGGGACGACACGCGGGAGAACGGGTTCAACACCTATTTCTTCTCCGTCTTCTACAGTTGGTTCCGCATGGGCGCGCTCAGCATCGGCGACTTCTCCGGCGGCGCCGACCCGGACTTGGACGAACCCGATCCAGCCCTCTTCGACGCCCTTGAGCTTGCCATCAGACACGCGCACCAACGCGGAGGGCGAACGCACATCTGGGCGTGGGGTGACAACGGCCGCAAGCAGACGCCCAACCATCTCGGCGACGGGTTTCGAGGGCCGAGGCACCAACGACTCATCCGCTACATAGCCGCGCGGCTGGGTCCCCTGCCGGGCTGGACCATGAACTTCGGCTTCGACACCATTGAGATGCCCAGCGCCGAAGCCGACGGAGCCTGGTGGGCCGAGCAACTGAACCAACGCATGGGCTGGCCACATCTGCTGATGTCTCGGGGATGGGATGACGACAGCTTCGGGGCCCTCTCGTACGCCGGGTTCGGCGGCAACCCCTACGAACTCGAGACCACGGACAAAGGCCCCGCCGACTACGACGAGGTCAGGCAGCACCTACAGACGCGACCATACAAGCCTTCCATCTACGAGGAGCGGCATACCTACAACCGGTGGCGGTGCTGGCCAGGCTCCGTGCCCGATCCCGAGCGACTAAATGAGAGCGGCTCGCGGCGGCTAGTCTGGTGGGAAGCGATGGCCGGCGGCATGGGTGGCTTCTTCGGCCACTACTCCACCCGCTTCAACGATTACGGGCCATTCCGTCCGGAGGGCCCATGCGGATACCACCCCGAATCGCTCAAACAGGCATTCCGCACGCACCGCGAGTTCTGGCGCGGTCGCTTCCTCCTGGACATGGAGCCGCGCGACGACCTGACGAGCGCGTATTGTCTCGCATCTCCAGATCGCGAGCACTACGTTTTCTATGGCGAGCAGACACAGTCGATCGACATCGACCTATCGGAGTCGGCGGGGCCCCTTCCCGCCGTCGCCATCGATACCACAGCCGATTGCGGAGAGATCGCCCTGGGCGATCTTCCAGCCGCGAAACAGACTTGGACCGCGCCCCACGAATCCGATTGGGTGATTGCCGTGGGAGATTTCAGCCGAACACGCAGAGCCCGTTAAGCCCACCCGCACAAGGAGCCTTCGCATGTACGCTCTCAAGCCAACCAGCATCTACTTCCACAGTGCCCTCGCCGACAACGCCGACGCCATGGCGCGCGTCGACCGGATCCTGGGGGCCCTCGGCAAGAGCCGCGAGGATCTCCGCACCTACGGAGAAACCGACGCCTGCGATGTGGCGCGCGAGATCCAAGCTTGGCCGCCTGGTGACGCGGCGGCCGACCTGCCGATCGAGCACCAACGGCCGATCGTCCTCACGCGACTGACGCTCGGCGCGGACGCAGCAGATGATCCGGTCATCAGCAACGCCCCGGAGGATGTCCCGCGCGGCATCCTCGGAAACGTGCTCGGGCATATCGACCCCACCCGTGGCTACCACTCCTATGAGAGCGATACCGAACGCAACATGGTCTGCTGGCCGACCCGGGACTTCGGCGTCGCGGCGGGGTGCTCTCATGGGTGCTTCTACTGCGGCGACGGCAAGTTTGGGAAACACGTCGCCCTCGGCATGAACATCGATGAGTTCATGGAGCAAGTGGTCGAGCCGACGATCCTCGAGACGCCGGATCAACGCTGCTTCCGGATGATGGGCTGGGGTGCCGACGCGATCTCACTTGAGCCCGAATACGGCGTGTTTCGCTCATACCTCGCCACGCTTGCCAAGCACGACCGCTACGGCTACTTCCACAGCAACTCCGACAACGTAGACTGGATCGCCGATGAGCCGAAACGCGACCGTCTGATCGGCGTCTGGAGTCTCGCATCCGAAGGCATCGCGAGCCAAATCGAGCCCGGCTCGCCATCGGCCGCGGCGAGGATCGAGGCCATGCGGAAGTGCTCGGAAATGGGCATACCGATCCGCATCAAACTCAAGCCGACGATCCCGATCATCGGCTGGCGCGAGGATTACGCGGCGCTGATCGAATCGGTCTTCGCATCCGTGCGACCGGAGACCATTGGCTTCTGCGTGATGATCTGGATGACGCTCGAGACGGTCAACGCCAGATTCCCCGGCCTCATCGACCCCGACTTCATCCGAGCCGCGGAGGAATCGATCGCCGACATGGACGGCGAGACACATTCGCCGTTCCCCCACGACAGCCGCGCCGAAATCTACCGCTTCCTCACCAGCGAGGTCCGCAAGCACGATGCGGACGTGCCGATCTTCCTCTCGACCGAGACTCGCGAGATGTGGGAAGAGCTAGCCGACGAGATCGGGCAGAACGCTCGCACGTTCATGTGCGGCTGCAATCCGGTCCAGCTTCCTGGGCCGAGGATGAAGACCGGCGAGACCATTCCAGCGTCGACATACTTCCCATCCAGTTAACCGGAGGGCGTCCGCCATGCCCGACTTGCTCAGGCCTGAGATCGCCGACGCCGTCGACGCCGCCGATGCGACGCTCCTGGCAGACCTCGTAGACGCCATGGAGGCGCGGTTCGGCGACGACAGTCGGCGAATTGCCCACGCGCTGAAGGTCCTGGACCGCGCGCAGGAGATTCTCGCCCACGAGCAAGCCGATGTTCGCGTGGTGTTTGCCGCGGCGGTCCTGCACGACATTGGGATCCAGGAGGCGGAGCGGAAACACGGCTCGTCAGCCGGAGGGTATCAGGAGATCGAAGGCCCGCCCATCGCGCGGCCGATCATGGAGGGGCTTGGCATGGGCGAGGACACTGTCGACCACGTCTGCCGGATCATCGCCAACCACCACAGCGCGCGCGACATCGACACGCCGGAGTTCCGCGTCATCTGGGACGCGGACTGGCTGGTAAACCTGCCGGATGACTTCGGCCACCTCGCTCACGACAAGCTTTGCGAGCTGGCGGAGACAGTCTTCAAGACGCCCACGGGCCACCGATTGGGGCAGGAACTGATGGCGGAGATGGCCTAGGACGGGTCGAAGCTAGAGCTTCGACCTACGGGGAGTCTTGAAGGCGCTTCTAGTCCCTCGGCACCTCGACCATATCGATGAGTTGCCCGCCACGCATCAGCTTGACCAACGCCGGCTCGCCATGGATGGTCGACAGATCGAAGGTCACGGTGGAGCCGCCCAGCGCTTCCTCGACAAGCGTCTCCCCATCCATGCTAACGAGCGTCACGCTGCATCCAGCCCGACGGCCCTTCACCCGCGCTGCCAAGGCATCTCCATCTAGGCGTGCGGTCAGTCGTTTCGGCAGGCGCGCGATGCACGCCACGTCGTCAGGCGCCAAGTACAGATTGGCTTCGGAGCCGGCAACTTCACGACAGGCAAGCACGTCCACGGCGTGCGATCCGGGCGCGAGATCCAGTTGCAGCAACGCGCCATCCACCGTGTGCCCCGTTGCGTTCCGTAGCATGGTGAACGTCTTGCCGCGCCCCTCGAACCGGTTGGCATAGACACGCTCAACCAACGTGCGAAGCAGCGGCGTGGCCTGCCCCGTCTCAAAGACATCCCGATTCTCGCGCAACACGTTGTACATCGGCTTCGGGTAGCGGGCGCCGAAGCTCGCGACGGCGTTCCAGAAACGCTTCCGCATCGTCGGATCGGCGCCGCGATGGTCGAGTTCGTACGCCTTGCACTCGGGGAAATAGAACCGTTGGGTGTTCACCTCGACGGGCCGGAGTTCCGTGGACTGCACCGTCAGGTCGTACGTAATGCACCCGTCGATGGCCGCCATCATGTAATCATAGCCGGGATGCTCGGTCGTCAGCACCGATTCGGGATTCACCATGTCCATCCGCTCGCGCACCATCCGCGTCGCCTCCGTCGTCGCCTTCTGCCACTGGGTGGCGCCCGGCTCCGCATACGAGTGCGCGTGCTCGTCGCTGTAGCACACGAACCCCCGGTGGCCGTACTCGTCGAGTCGGATCCCGTCCGCCCCCGTCTCGCGCATCACGCGCTCCATGGCATCGGCCACCCACTCGCGAACATCCGGATTGTCGTGACACGGGTTGTAGACGTCGTAGCCCTTCGAGTGCTCCCCCTCCGCTGTGACAACGCCCCACTCCTTACCGTGCGCCCGGCCGACCTCGCAGCCTTCATCCATTCGGAACGGGTCCGTATACAGCGTCGTCAGCAACCCCATCCCCTGGTACATCTCGATAGCCTCGCGGAACGATTCCAGGCCGCCGAAGCGCTCGTTGTAGCCATCGTAGCCGCCCGGCTGGTTGTTCCACATCATCTCACCCGTCACCGGGTCCTCTACGAAATACGGCTTCCACTGCTTCCACTTCGCCTCGCCGAACTTCTCCCGATACTCATCTATAGGCGTGCCCCACGGCCCGAGCGGCGACCAGTCCCACCAGCTCATCAACTCGATGCAGTCGGTCATCGGCTTGATGATATCCGTCCGATACGCCCCATCCTTGAACAACACGCTCTGGGCCCACCCCGCGGCGATCATCGTCGTGATCGGTCCCAACGCCGACGGGTGCTTGCGGAACTGCCACGCATCGTGCGCCCACCGCGCGTAGGCGCCCATCGCCGCCTTCCACCCGCCTGCGTGAGGAGTGATCACCGCGTCGGGGACGCTGAACGACTTCCCAGGGCCACGCGTTCGGCGCAGGTACTCGACGGCGAGTCCTGTCCCCTCGACCTCGGGTAGCGTGTCGCTCCACTTCATCTCGGCGGCGATGTGTCCGGCCATCTTCTCGCCGCCAAACGCCGCCTTGCCCGGAACGTGCTTGCGCAGCGCCAGTATCTTGTGCCAGCCCTCCTCATCGTCCACGCGCAGCATCAGGCCGGCCCCACGTTCTGGGCTGAAGATATCCATCATCTGATACAGCGCCTCGTGGTCGCCATACCCCCGCCGGATGCTCGCGGGGCGGTCGCTGATGATCCCTCCCCCCCACGGGTAGAAGTAGTAGTCATCCGCCGGCGTCTCCGAGATGGCCAGCCCCGCCATGTGCGGGAACGCGAGCTTGAATTCCACCGGCTGGTCGCCGACATTGGTCAACCCAAATGCCATCCTCAGCGAGTCCCCGTCCACCCATGCCCGCAACTCCGCTTCCATGCCAATCTCATCACGCACCAGCGTCGCCTCGAAGCCATTCTCGGCGGGCTGCGCGTCGGCCAACCTGAAGTCCCTAGATCCCGCATATCGCTCGCCGTCAACCTCGACCAGGAACAGCGCCACGTCGCCGGGGTGGCGCACCATCTCGCTGTCGGCGCGCTCGTGGTGGAGCGAGGTCAGGCGCAGGCGGCCGCCCGAGGTATCGAACCGGCACTCGATCTCCCGATTCGCGAGGGTGATCTCGTCGGTCCCAATCACGCACTCCGGCCGGCGGTCCGCGGGGCCCGCCGGTGGATCGTGAATCACGGGCGCCATGTCAACCAGCTCATCGGCAGGCCTGTGGCTCAGCGCGCCCGTCAGCGTCAGCTTCTTCAGCGTCACAGGCGCGTCGGCTGGGCGAACCACGAATCCCGTCGGCATCAGCGCGCGACTCGCCGGCAGGTCGGCGAAGTAGCTGGCCGGCCCGCGCACATAGTCACCCTCCGCGCCATCCGAATCGAGCCACGCGCACTCGATCTCGCCCGTCGCCTCGGCCAACGCCGTCAGCTCCGTCATCTGGTCGATCCGATCGCCTCGCCACTCCAGGCGCGCCGTCTGCCCGGTCTCGAGCGCCAGCCCCTCGGTAACCTCCTGGCCATATTGCGACCCCGCGTAGAGCACGAGCCCCGCCGCGTCATCCATCGCCGCGCTTGGGTCCCAGACCGTTTGGAACCCCAGCTTCTCGGTGATGAGATACACCCTCACCATGTACTCGCCGTTGCCGCCAGGGACGGTCAGCTTCTCCTGCGTCCACTCGCCATTCCCCAGGTCCACGTAGCTGTTGGCCGGCTCAACGGTGGTGTCGATGCAGATGTAGAGATAGTCGTCGTTCTTCTCGCTCTCCGTCTTGTGGAAGATGATCTCATTCTCGCCGCGCGTCAGCTCCGACTGAGGGATGATGAAGTCATACCAGCCCCAGATTGGCGTCCCGGAGATGGGCCACGCGGGCGCGCCGCAACTGGTCGGGTACTCGTGTTCCGTGCCATTGACGATCATTACGAAGCTCTCGTCCAACCCATTCCGCTCCCCATCCCCCACATTCCACGAGTAGTCGCTCACCAACAGATACGCGGAGACGCGCACTTGCGTCGCTCGCGCCCAGATCTCATCGGTGACCTCCGAGAGGTCGAGCACTTTCTTCGTCAGGTAGTTCTCGCTGTTCTGATGAGCGATGGCCTTGCTCATATCGCCCGACCACTGCCCCGCATCGTCACGGACGCAATACACGCCATCGACGACCTGCTCGAAGGTGGACGGCGCGGCGAATGCAGGCGACGAGACCAGCGCGAGGGTGCCCGCGATCAAGCGAATCATGGTTGAGGCCTCCGGTTCGAGTGCGTCTCCGGGGTCATTCGCGGTTTGGGCGCATGGCCCCTTGAGCAGGTCCATGCGCCCTCGCGCTTGAAGATCACCGCGTCCGTCGGAGGTGGGCGACTATGACACATCGAGACCGCATCCTCGCGGCGCTCCGGCACGAGCCCGTAGACCGCGTGCCGTGGGTGCCGAGGCTGGACCTCTGGTATAACGCGCACGCCTATCGGGGCACGCTGCCGGGCGACTGGGACGGCGCGTTGCTCTTTGACATCTGCGATGATCTTGGCGTCGGCTTTCACGCCGTAGTGCCCGACTTCCTCGACACGGAGGAGCCTGACGACGCGTGCGATCGTCTGCTCGGAATCGAGCACGTGAAGAACCAGCCGTTCCGGCTGCGGTTCAGGCGCGTGGAGCGGATCGTCGAGCGTGCGGGCGATGACGTCCGCGTGACGTACCGCACTCCCGTTGGCGAGATCTCCGGCGCGTTGCGCTACAACGACCGCATGCGCTCGGACGGCATCACGATCATGGCCGTCACCGAGCGCGTGGTGAAGACTGTCGACGACTACGAGATCGTCGCGGCGCTCTTTGAGGACATCGAGGTCGAGGCTGATGAATCACGCTTCGCCGCCCACCAAAACGAGATTGGCGAGCGGGGTCTGCTCGTTGGGTTCACGAACGTCGCCGCCTCTCCGGTGCATCATCTGATGAAAGAGCTCGTTCCGTATGACCGCTTCTTCTACGACCTCCATGACTCGCCGGAACTGATCGAGAACACAGCCAGGCGCATGCAGTGCTACTTCGACGCCGTCCTCGAGGCCAGCCTGAGGAGTTCGTGCGAGGCGGCGATGCTCGGCGCGAACTACGACGTCATGCTCACGCCGCCGGCCGTCTTCGAGCCATACATCCTGCCGGAGCTGTCGCGCTGGGCGGACCGCTTCCACGAGGCCGGCAAGCTACTCTTCACCCACACAGATGGCGAGAACGACGGGCTCGCCGAGTTGTTCGTACGTAGCGGCGTCGACGTCGCCGACTCGGTATGCCCCAAGCCCATGACGCGGCTGACCCTCAGCGATTACCGCGAGGCCTTCGGCGAGAAAATCGCGATCTGGGGCGGCATCTGCTCGACCGCCGTGCTTGAGGGCTCGTTCACCGAGGAGCAGTTCGAGCAGCACATTAGCGACGCGGTTGATGCCATTGGCGACGGCCGGGGCATCATCTTCAGCATCGCCGACACGACGCCGCCGGAGGCGTCCCTCGACCGCGTCCGCCGCATCGGCGAGCGACTGGCGGATCACGAGATCCCGTCCCAGGAGACATAGGCTATGGTCACCGGCAAGCTGCTCGCGATTCTCGCCTTGGGAGGCATTGCCGTGAGCGCGATCGCGGACATCAGCATCTACGTGGCTCCCGGCGGCGATGACGACGCGGCGGGCACCCTCGAGGCGCCGTTTGCCACGCTCAGAGCCGCGCGGGATGCGGCGCGCGAGTTGGGCCGGGACGAGCCCGTGACCATCGTGCTCCGAGGGGGCGTCTACGAACTCGACGAGCCGCTGGAACTCACGCCGCTGGACTCGGGGACAGTCGACGCGCCCCTGACATTCGAGGCATACGAGGGCGAGACGCCGGTCATTAGCGGCGGTCGCGTCATCGGGGGCTGGGAGCAGGGCCCTGACGGCATCTACGTGAGAACGATTCCAGACGACTGGTACTTCCGCCAGCTCTTCGTCAAGGCCCCGGGCGATGAGCACTTCACCCGGCGCTACCGACCAAGCCTCGGCGCGTTCATCATCGCCGGACTCACGAATTCCCCGGCGCGTGATGGCATGGCTCATCGCCGCAGCCAGGATGACTTCCGTTACCGGCCAGGCGACATCGCGCCATGGGAGAATCTCGATGATGTCGAGGTGGTCGCCCTACATGACTGGAGTTCGTCGCGCCTTCGCATTCGGGAGATCGACGAGGAGAACGAGATTGTCCGCTTCACTGGATTCCCGGTCTATCGCATCGGGCACTGGTGGAAGAACGGCGCCAACCCCTACTACGTCGAGAACGCGAAAGAAGCCCTCGGCAAGCCTGGCGAGTGGTACCTCGACCGCGAGACGGGCACGCTCAGCTACGCGCCGCTCCCCGGCGAGGACATGTCCGAGGTTACCATCGTCGCGCCGAAGGTCGGCCAGCTCGTGCGACTCGTCGGCGACGCCGAGGCGGGACTTCCGGTGGAGCATATCACATTCCGGGGCATCGCGTTCAAGCACACGCACTGGGAGCTTCCACCCGAGGGCTACAGCTCGGGCCAGGGCATGGTCGACCTCCCCGCCGCGTGGCAGGGATCCAACGTCCAAAACTGCCGCGTCGAGGACTGCACCTTCGCCAACCTCGGCGCGTATGCGCTTGAGCTGAGCAACGGCTCCAGCAACAGTGAGGTCATCGGCAACATGATGTATGACCTGGGGGCGGGCGGCGTGAAGGTCGGCGGCGGCGCTGGCGTGCCGAAGGACAATCTGATCGCCAACAACGTCATCTCCGACGGCGGACTGGTCCACTTCTCCGGGCACGGAATCTGGGCCGGCATCACGGACGGCACTGTCATAAGCCACAACGTCGTGCGTCGCTTCCTCTACTCGAACGTATCGATCGGCTGGAGTTGGAACGACAACCCCACCGCCTGCCGCGCCAACGTGGTGGAGCGCAACCACATCCATGATGCGATGATGCTGCTTGCCGATGGCGGCGGCATCTACAGCCTGGGCTTCATCCCTGACACAATCATCCGCGGCAACCACATCCACGATGTGCACCGCAGCAAGTTCACGGGCAGCGCCCCAAACAACGGGATCTTCATGGATCAGGGAAGCAAGGGATTCCGCGTTGAGGGCAACGCCATCCACGACACCGCCGGCGCGACCATCCGCCACAACCAGAACCAGGCCGAGTGGCATGAGTGGATCGACAACCACTTCGACGTCGAACCACCCGCGGAGATCGTCGCGCGGGCCGGCTTGGCGGAACCGTACCGTCACCTCGATGTGGACTTCCCCGAGGTCAGGCCGACGCCGATCCTGAGCATGGAGCTGCCTCCCCCACCCCCGCCAAAGCCGATCGTCGATGACTTCGAGCCGGACACCAAGGGCAATGGTCCGCAGAAGCGGCAGCTCCACGGCGCCAACGAACACGCTCTTCTTGAGATCACGGACGAGACGGCATTCCGGGGCACGCATTGCATGAAACTCACCGACAGCCCGCAGGCTGCCAAACCGTTCTACCCCATGATCATCTACGGGCCGGGATATGTGGAGGGGGACGTGACTGTCAGCTTTGCGATCCGCCCCGAGCCCGGCGCAAGCCACACCATCGAGGGACGCGACTACACAAACAAGAAGCCGTTCTGCACGGGCCCGGTTCTGAGAGTCATGGCCGATGGCCGCCTCATGGCCGGTGATGAGGAGATCGCCAGCCTCGCGCCGGCCGCGTGGACCGAAATCGAGCTGAAGTTCACCATCGGCGCGGGCCGCCCGGACACCTACAGCGCTAAGATCTCGCCGGCCGACGCCCAGCCGATCCTGCACGAGAGCCTGCCGCTCGCATCCGAATCGTTCAAGCAATTCGACTGGTTCGCGTTCACCGGAACGGCAACCACCGACTGCGTCCTATACATCGATGAAGTGAGGTTGAGTTATGAGTAGGACAATCGGACCCGCCATCGCCGTCATCATCGGAGGCCTCCTCATGCCCACCGCATCCGCTCAGGAGTTCCGACAGGATCGCTTCGCCATCGGATTCTGGGTCGATCCGCCGGCGGACGAGAACGTGGAGCAGCACTACCTCGACATCGCCAACGCCAACTTCACGCTGGTGCTGGGGAGCTTCGGCGCGCGGACGCCCGTCCACGTGGAGCGCCAGCTTGAACTGTGCGAGCGATACGGCCTCAAAGCCCTCGTTTGGACGGGCGGGCTGGAGCCCGAGGAGGTCGCCGACGGTCCCGCCTGCTGGGGCTATATGATCCGCGATGAGCCGGCCGTCGCGGACTTCGCGCCGCTGGCCGAGAGGGCCAACGCGCTCCGCGCCGCCCGGCCGGGGAAGATCGCGTACATCAACCTGCTGCCGAACTACGCCAACGCCAAGCAACTCGGCGCCGATTCTTACGATGAGCATGTCCGCAAGTTCGTCGAGGTGCTGCGACCCGAGGTCCTCTGCATGGACCACTACCCGATCATGAAGCCGGGCCACGACGGCCGAGCGGCTTACTGCGCGAACCTCGAGGTGATGCGCAAGCACTCGCTGCAGGCGGGCATTCCGCACTGGAACTTCTTCAACGTGATGCCGTATGGACCGCACTTTGATCCCACTGAGGCCGACCTGCGCTGGCAGATCTACACGGCGATTGCGTACGGGTCGAAGGGCGTGCTGTATTTCTGCTACTGGACCCCAGGCGGCGGCGAGTTCCCCAAGGGCGGGGCCATCATCACCACCGAGGGGCGCAAGACGCGCCACTACGATCAGGCAACCCGCATCAACGCCTGCATCAAGGCCCTCGGTCCCACGATCATGCAGTTGACCAGCACGGGAGTCCATCGGCTGGAGCCCAAAGCCGACGTGGCCGAGGCGCTCGCCGGCTCGCCGATCAAGAGCCTCGCCTACGACCATACCGACTATCTCATCGGCACGTTCACCCATGCCGATGGCCGCCGCGCCGTGCTGCTCCTCAACTATGACACGCACTACACGTCCTGGCCAACCGTGGAGTTCGACGTGCCGGCGGAGCAAGTGGTTGAGGTCAGCCAGACCACCGGCGAGGAAGCTCCCGTCATCGACGACAGCCCGGCGATGGAGGGGTTGCAGATCTCTCTCGACTCGGGTGAGGGCCGGCTGTTCCTGCTGCCGTAGAAGGGCCTTGGTCGAAGCTAGAGCTTCGACCTACGGGGTCTGAGACCGTCTATAGTGAGAGGTGAGGTCTGGAAATGGCGAGAGCCAGCGCGCTGCTGACAACCATTCTCATCGGAGGGTCTGCGATGTCGCCCGCATCGGCGCAACGCTTCGAGCAGGATCGCTTTGCCATCGGATTCTGGGTCGATCCCCCGGCCGATGACAACATGGATGCGAACTACCGCGACATCGCACAGGCCAACTTCACGCTGGTCCTCGGCGCGATGGCATCCCGCTCGCCTGAGAAGATGCGCGAGTGCCTGGATCTGTGCGAGCGATACGGCCTCGACGCGCTGCTCTGGACGGGAGGGCTTCCGCCCGAGGAGTTGCCCGATGGCCCGTCGTGCTGGGGGTACGTGCTGGATGACGAGCCGACCGTGAAAGAGTTCGCGGAACTCCGCGAGCGGGTGGATGCCCTGCGCGAGGCGCGTCCTGGCCGCCTGGGCTATATCAATCTCTACCCCAACTATGCCAACCAGCAGCAGCTCGGCACGGAGACCTACGACGAGCACGTGTCGCAATTTCTCGAAGCAATCGATGTGGACGTCCTGTCGATGGATCACTACCCGGCGCTGAAGCCCAGCGGCGACAGCAGGTCAAGTTACTGCACCAATCTTGAAGTGATGCGCAAGCACTCGCTGCAGAGGGACATTCCGTTCTGGAACTTCTTCAACACCATCCCCTTCGGCTCGCACAATGACCCCACCGAGGCGGATCTCCGGTGGCAGATCTACACCTCGCTGGCCTATGGCGCCAAGGGCGTCCTGTACTTCTGCTACTGGACCCCTCGCGGGGCCTCGTTCGTCAGAGATGGCGCGGTCATCACCCTCGATGGACGCAAGACGCGCCACTACGATCAGGCCACTCGCATCAACGCGTGTCTGAAGGCCCTCGGACCAACGCTCATGCAACTAACCAGCACGGAGATCTACCGGCTTGAGCCCGATGGGGACGTGGCCGAGGCGCTTGCGGGCTCGCCGATCGAGAACATCACCTACGAGCACTCCGACTACCTGATCGGCACGTTCACCCATGCCGACGGCCGCCGCGCCGTGCTGCTCAACAACTACAGTCCCCACTACACGTCATGGCCGACGGTGGAGTTCGACATCCCGGCTGAGCAGGTCATCGAGGTCAGTCAGAAGACCGGCGAAGAGACGCCCGTCATCGACGACAGCCCGGCGATGGAGGGCTTGCAGATCTCCCTCGACTCAGGCGAGGGGCGGCTGTTTCTTCTGCCGTGAACTCGCCTCGGCGGCCTCCTGGGCCTTCCGCGCGCGGGCGATCTCAGCGTCTTCGCGACAGACCAAGGCCACATGCCACGCAAGCACGACCGGGACCACAACTAAGCACACCACACCGAGAACGAATAGGAGCGCGACGCCTGACGAACCCAGTAAGAGCGCGCCGACGGTGACTACGGCCAACACCAACATGACAATCCGGCCGGCTGAATGCCCGCCGGGCTCAAGCTGCTCTCGGTTATACCTCGGGTGGCCTGGTATATTCGGCATCGGGACCCTCGCCCGCAAGTTACAGCCGCGCGCTGCCGGCGCGAGCGCGGTCAGCGGCTCGAGCGCGAAGGGCGCGCCTGAGGGCTCTACAATGCTGCTGCCAAGCAACGTCTGAAGCTCGCGCCGCCCGTCACATCACCCTCCCGTCTTCCTTCGTCGCCACGCCGCCCACATCCTGGCGCTCTCGGCCCAAACGAAAAGCACCAGAGCCGCCAGACACGCGTATGGAAGCACCCATGTTCCCCGGCAATACCACGTTCTATCCGTCCTCAGGTCTGCGCCCCCGCTGATCGATCCGGTCTCGCGCCATCCTAGCGATTCCTGCACGTTGCCGCGCGTGTCGATGATCTGCGATGTCCCCGAACTCGTCGCCCTCACCACCCATCGTCCAACCTCGACCGCTCGCGCCCGCGCCATCGCCGAGTGCTGGTCGTGCTGCAGCTCGCCCCACCAGATCGCGTCATACGTCGGCACCGCCAGGACCTCCGCGCCGTTGTTCACCAGCCTCCGAAAGACAGGCGCGAAGTCCATGTCGTAGCAAATCGCGGTACCCAGCCGCCCGAAGTCCGTATCGAAAGTCGGATACTCCCCGCCCATAGCGCCGTCGCTGAAAAACTGCACCGGGTGGTTCTTGTGGTAGCTGCCCAGCGCGTCACCGTTCGGACCAATCAGCAGCGCCGCATTCCAGTAACGTTTCTCGTCCGTCTCTCCAGGAATGCGTTCCTTGCATCCGACCACCAGATACGCATCCGCATCGCGAGCCGCGCCGGCGATCCTCCCAAGCACCGCCTCATCGTCGAGCGGGTAATCCATGAGCGCGTACTCGGGCCAGACGATCAGTCTCGGCCCGGCCTCCGCGCACGCCGCGGTCAGCTCCAGGTCTGTGTCGAGGTCGCTGGCCTCCGTTTGGATCGCTCCGACCCTCACATCGCGCGCTTCCGGCGATGCCGGAGGAACGCCAACACTCGCGAGCAGGCCCATCGTTGCCAGAACCCCTCCCGCCGCCAGTGTTCCGCACTTCCACCCACGCTTGACGATCAGCACGGCGATCAGGCAGTTCACCAACACGATGACAAGCGTCAGCCCGTACACGCCAAGCAGACTGACCGATTGCAGCACGGCCGGCGCGCGGACCTGTGAGAACCCGAGCTGCATCCACGAGAACTTGAAGAACCACAGCTCCGACCGAAAAAGGTCGACCCCAACCCACAACACGGGCAGTAGGAGCATCGCGCGGGTCGGGCCGAAGCGCCTCTCCGCCAGCGCGTGTATCGCCCCGAACGCCCAAAGCGTCGCCCCGAGAATCGCTATCAGCGCCACGGACGCGCCGCCGAAGATGTTGAATAGCCAACGCAGCGTCGCCCCGTAGAAGACGCATCCGAGCACGAAACCCAGCGCCCGCGCCACTGTCGGTTTCGCGCCCCAGAGAGCGATCAGGAATGGGACTAACGCCACCCAGACCAGTGGCGCGACGCCCACTGGCTCAAAGCCCAGAGCCAGCATTGCGCCGCTTACCACGGTCAGCCCAACTCGCGCCGGAACGGTCAGCGTCTCCGCGTGCATGGATGATCCCCCAGTCACTCATGCGGACGCAGATAGGCGACGGTTTCCTCGCCACGTGAATCCCCGCACCCAGCGAGGCCTGGGAGGACTGCAAACGTCGCGTCGGGGAGATCGCAGGCCCCAGGCCGATGATGGCGAAGGTAAGCGGCGGTGGTGATGTGACGCGGTGTCGAGATCGGGCCCCGATCTCCAAGGAGGGTGCGAGCATAAGAACCCCAACTGCCATAGTCGCCTGCACGCTGACCGCTATCGTCTTCGTGCTGGGCATTGGTGTCGCGGCTGCTGACGAAACCGAGGAGGAAGTGCTCGGACCGATGTATGAGGCCGAGGGATATAAGGCGACCAGCCCTGCCGATGGCGGGCACTTGGCATACGTCACTCAGGTGGGCCGCAAGGCGTGCGTGATGATCGATGGCGAGGCAGGGCCCAAGTACGACTACATCTGGCCGTTCTTTATGCTCAGCCCCGATGGCCAGCGAGTGGGGTACGCTGCCAAGAAGGGCGAGAAGTGGTGCATGGTCGTGGACGGCGACGAGGGGCCGAAGTACGACGACATCGGAGAGCGATTCCCCTTCTTCAGCCCCGATGGCCAGCGAGTGGGGTACGCTGCTCAGAAGGGCGAGAAGTGGTGCGTGGTCGTCGACGGCGAGGAGGGACCGGAGTACGACGACATCGGAGAGCGAGGGCGATTCCCCTTCTTCAGCCGCGATGGCCAGCGAGTGGCTTACATTGCTAAGAGGGGCGAGAGGATGGCTCTGGTCGTGGACGGCGAGGAAGGACAGGAGTACGACCGAGTGCGTGAGCCTACCTTCAGTCCCGACGGGCAGCGGGTGGCGTACGAAGCCCGGAAGGGGCATAAGTCTGTCGCGGTCGTGGACGACGAGGTGGGGCCGGAATACGATTGGGTCAGCTCACTCACCTTCAGTCCCGACGGGCAGCGAGTGGCGTATCCTGCCAAGAAGGGCGAGAAGATGGTGGTGGTCGTGGACGGCGAGGAGGGGCCGGAGTACGACGGAGTGGGTGACCCTACCTTCAGTCCCGACGGGCAGCGGGTGGCATACACGGCCTGGAAGGGCGAGAAGGTGACTGTGGTCGTGGACGGCGAGGAGGGGCCGGAATACGACCGCGTGGATGGCCCCGTCTTCAGCTCCGACTGGCGGCGAGTCGCGTATGCTGCCCAGACGGGCTATAAGTGGGTAGCGGTGATCGATGGCGATGAGGGACCCAAGTACGACTTTGTGAGTGGCCCCACATTCAGCCCCGACGGGCAGCGAGTGCGGTACGCTGCCCAGAAGGGCGAGAAGTGGGTCGCGGTCGTCGACGGCGAGGAGGGACCGGAGTATGCCCGCATCGTGAATCGCCTGATCGTCGGGGATTTCTCCAAGCCGTTCATATTCAGCCCCGACGGTCGGCGAGTGGCCTACTGTGCTGAAAAGGCCGAGAAGATGGTTGTGGTCGTGGACGACGAAGAGGGGCCCGAGTTCGGTCGCATCTATCCAGGCACCCTATCCATCTCCGACACCACCGTCCGCTACCTCGCCGTCAACGACGACGACATGCTCGTCCGGGTGACGTACGCGTTCGGGGACTGAGGAGCTGTGTCTGCCGTGCGTATACCATCCTGACCCATCAGATCGAGACACCACGACCTGCCACCGCCCGATCGTGACGACGGTCGGCCCCAAGGCTCGCGTCTCCCCACGGAGTGCATCCCCGCACCCACCGAGGCCTGGGAGGACTGCAAACGTCGCGACCCGAAGGGGATGACATGAAACGGTTAGCAGTCATCGCCGTCTGCGCCGCGTGGGCGTCGACCTGCGCCGCCCAACTCGTCGAAGTCCGGATGTCAGACACCAGCGGCATGGTGACCGCATCCGTCGCGGGCACTCCCTTCATCCGCGCGGAGATGCTCCAACTCGTCGACAACCGCGAGGGCTGGCGCGTCGTCTACTCGACCGGCGCGGGCACCGATACTGTCACATTGGGCGACGGAACGCGCGAGTTCACGCAGCGCGTCGATGACACTATCACGGTCGACAAGAGCGTCGAGGTAGCGGAAGGCAGCCTGCGCGTGGCGACTCGCTACACTGTGGAAGCCAACGTCGATGCCAACCAGAACTACTACTTCGTGGACATCCCCGCGGAGGCCGTGGAGGGAGCCCTGCTGACGACTGTCGCGGATGGTCAGACAGGCACCCAGATCCTGCGACCAGCCCAAGGGACAGGCACGCGCCTCGACGCCTTGACCGAGTGCACGTTCCTCACCGAGGCCGCCGAGGTTCACTTCGCCCTTGAGGCCGAGCACGCGGATTGGCTCTTCATGGACTGGACCAACACGGAGCACGGGTCTTACCGGCTGCGCGTTGAGAGGCCTGTCGATCCCGCCGGATTCACCGTGCGGCTCGCCTTCACGATGACGGTCAAGCCATCGACGCCCGCCCGCCTCACCGATGCCGTCGCCAAGATCGAAGCCGATGAGCGGGCCCGCCGCGAGAAGCGCCTTGCCGACCTCCGCATCGTCGAGCGCAAACCCCTGGCGATCCGATCGGTGACCGCGTCCGCGAAGCGCGCGCCCGTGCATGAGAAGCTTGAGCTGACCATCGACATGTCCGGCACGTGGGACAACCCGTTTGACCCGGACGACATCGAGGTCTCTGGTCGGTTCAAGCAACCCGACGGCACCAGCATCGATGTCCCAGGCTTCCTCAATCAGCCCGCAGCCGATACACCCGTGTGGATGATCCGCTACGCGCCCACCCATACTGGGTCACACGGATACGTGGTCAGAGCGAGAGATCGCACCGGAGAGACGGCATCGGCCGAGGGGACGTTTGAGGCGGCGGACCGACTCGGTAGAGGCTTCGTGCGCATCGGCAAGGACCGACCGCTGAGCCTCGCCTTCGACTCGGGCGAGCCGTACTTCCCCATCGGCATCAACCACTTCACCTGGACGCGACTCGGCCAGCCTGTGCCTGCTGACCGACTGGAGAAGCTGAGCCGATACCTCGACCGACTCGCCGACAACGGCGGCAACTACCTGCGCCTGCGCATGGATTCCTGGTGGGTCAGCATTGAGGGATCGCCTGACGATGCCACGGGCTACCTGGGCGTCGGCAAGTTCCACCAGCCGACCGCGCGCATCATCGACCAAGTCTTCGACCTCGCCCACGAGCGCGATTGCTACATCCAGCTCTGCCTGTATAACCCCAATGGCAACATCAACAACCCGAAAGAACCATGGCGACAGATATACAACATGTTCATGAAAGAGCATGGCGGACCACTGGACGACATCAGCGCGTTCTGGACGGACGCGGATTGCGATAAGCTCGTCCGGGCGAAACTGCGCTACTGCGTTGCGCGATGGGGCTACAGCCAGAATCTCATGGCGTGGGAGTTCTTCAACGAGATCGTCATCCGGCCCGAGTTGGCGGACGAGACCATTGCCTGGCACGACCGGATGTCCACGTACCTGCGGGAGATCGACCCATGGGATCACCTCATCACAACGAGTCCCATGGGCAATAGCTGGGATGCGTCGGACGCGCTCTGGAAGCTACCGGATCTCGACATCGTTCAGGTCCACAACTACGAATTGACCGACATGGGCAATGGGATGGCCGAGTTCTGTCGGGAGGCGGTTGAGCGCCACCAGAAGCCCTTCATCGTTGGCGAGTTCGGCCTGCCCCGGCGGGCGATCGAGTCGGGAGGACTGAAGCTCGACCCCGATGGACTGCACCTGCACAACGGGCTGTGGTCGTCCGCGCTCAGCGGCGCCGCCGGCACGGCGATGCACTGGTACATCGAGAGCTACATCGACCGGAACGACCTGTACGGACAGTTCGCGGGGCTGTCGACATTCATGCAGCGCTTCGCGGGCGACGTGGGGCAACTCAGCCCGATCGGCGTCACCGACTTCCACTACGTCACGCCGCCCGAGCCCGAGGTGTTCTCGGATGTCAGCTTCACAGGCCACCCGCGTTTCGCCAAGGCCAGGGCGAGCGAGTTCACCGCCAACCACGACGGGACGCTCACGAATGCGGACCAACTGGGCGGATACCTCTGGGGAACCGCCGCCCACTCTGACCTCCGCAACCCGCCGACATTCACCGTCGATTTCCGCCAGGCGGGTCAGTTCATCTTGCACGTGGCCGCCGTCGTGGGAAACGGGGACGGGCCGACACGTGTATACCTTGACGGTGAGCTTGCGCTCGAGGAGAACCTCGCGGCCGGCGAAGGCCTCGGCAAGAGCGCGACGCACATCGAGCAGTACGACAACTGGCTCGTTGCGTACGATCGCGACCTCGCCATCGACGTGCCCGCGGGCCGGCACGAGATCCGCTGCGAACACGCCGGCAAGGACCGCGCCGAGGTGCGCTACCGCCTGATTGGCTACGTCTCGAGCCGAGACGTGATTCCACTTCGCGCAATCGCCCTTGGCAGCGGCGCCAAAGCGCTGCTCTGGCTGCAGAACACGAAGAGTTCGTACCAGGCGCGCGCCGACGGTATCGAGTTGACGCCCGTCCCGCCGACCGAGATCAGTGTCTTAGGCCTTGCCGATGGGACGTACACGATCGAGTTCATCAGCACCGCCGACGGATCGACCGTCAGCACGCTCGAAGCCAATTCGATTGGGGGCCCGCTGACGGTCCGCCTGCCCGAGATCGAGACCGACATCGCGTGTGCCATCACTCGTCCTTGAGCGAGGTGACCATTGCTTCACTCCACGCTGATCATCTGCGCGGTCCTGGCTGCCCCCGGCGCATCCGACACCGACGCGCCACTGCCCGAGACGCGCAGCTTCCGAATGGGCTTCACGCCCTTCCCCTACGACATCACGCTGCCGGCCGTCACTTGGGTCGAGAGCTTCATCCACGAGAACGCGGATATCGTGGCGATCCACTTCGAGGGCGTGCCATGGGCGGAGGCCCATTCCGGCGATCCGTTCCATCCGAAGATCACCGAGGATTGGGATCGACAGAAGAAAGCGACCCCGCCCGGCGGCGAGGTCTACGTCGCCGTGTCGCCGCTGAATCTGGGCCGCGACGATCTCGCGGGATACCGCGCGGCCGAGGAGGGCCTGCCCATCCCCGAGCCGCTCGCCGGAAGGTCCTTCGATGATCCACTGGTGGTGGCGGCGTACACCAAGTACTGCCTGCGCGCCGTTGACGCGCTCGAGCCCGACTACCTGGCGATCGGCATTGAGATCAACGAGTTGTTCCACAACGGTCGGCCGAAGTGGGATGCCTACGTAACGCTCCACCAGCGCGTGTATGAAGCAATCAAACGCGAGCATCCCGAGTTGCCGATCCTCGCGAGCTTCACGCTTCACAACATGCTCAACCCGGAGTGGACCGATCGCGAGGACATGCTGGCAGCCTACAAGGATCTGCTGCCGTACATGGACGCCGTTGGCGTTAGCTTCTACCCGTTCATGGCGAATCTCGCAGGTGACATGGACCGCGCGCTGGCGTGGCTCGATGCCGAGTTCGGACAATCCGGCAAGCCGTTCGTCTTCACGGAAACGGGCCAGCCCGCGGAGACGCTCGTGCTCGAATCGTATGGCGTCACCATCCCCACTGACGCGCAACTCCAGCGGGACGTGCTTGCCAAGATCCTGACCTTCGCCCACGATCACGATTGCGACTTCATCATCTGGTACGCCACGCGCGATTACGACGCCCTGTGGGAGAAGATCCGCGAGAGGTCCCCGGAGTTCTTCAAGGCCTGGAAGGACTGTGGTCTGGTGGACGGCGACGGTGTCGAGAGGCCTGCGCTTGATCTTTGGCGCGAGCACCTGGGGATCGACTAGAAGTGGTTTCAAAACCCCGACAACTGGACCGGTCGAAGCTAGAGCTTCGACCTACGGGGGCTTTGAAACCACTTCTATACGTTGAAGAGGGCCGAGACCATGGCGGCCGCGACCCTCCTTGTCATCTTCGCTTGGTGGGGTGCGCTACGAATCCGTCGGCGCCCCATGGCCTGCCGGCATGCCGCCCATTCCGCCACCCATACCTCCACCCATCCCAGCTGAGGACTTGCGCCACTCGGAGACTTCCTCCAAGGTCAGCGCGTCGTCGCCGTCCTTGTCAGCAACCTTGATGCGGTCCCACATCACCGCCGGGATCTCGTCTGCTGTCGCCTTGCCATCCTTGTTGGCGTCGAAGTGGTCGAACATCTGCTGGCTTCGGTCGTCGTCGGTCGCTGGTTGCGCGGCCGGCGCGTGCGCGGATTCCAGGCTGTCGGTCGTCGACGCGTCATTGGAGGTCTCGGTCGCTTCATCAGCGACGGGCTCCTCGGTTGACTCATCCGACGCGGCCTCATCCGTCGGCTCGTCCGCGGCCTCGGTGTCGTCTGACGTCTCGGTCGGCTCCTCGACTGCCGGCCCCTCATCGATCACATCCTCGGGCGGCGGGGCAATCGAGCCCGATAGGTCCGGGGGCACGGGCTCCGAATCCGGCGCCTTCGGCGTGCATCCGAGGCCGCACGTCCCGATGATTACCAGTCCGATCAGCGCCAACAGGCAGTGTGTTCGCAGGCTCATTTACTTGTCTCCGTTTTTCGTGGCGCATGGCAATCCATGCGCGTCGCGGTCCAGTGCAATATCCGGGCGCCCAGAGCAGCAGGGCCCCAGCGAGAATGGGGGTATTCGAGACCCCGAGTACTTCTCCTTCCCACGCGGTCTCGCCACCAAACCAGCGAAGGCCCTGCCGCCCCCACGGGAGAAGGATGCCTTTCGGCCGCGCCGCGATGCGCGGACCAAGGAGATCACTATGATGTCGCGCACCCTCTGCCACCTATCGAGCGTCCTGTCACTGCTCGTCATTGCCACGGCCGTCCCTGCCGACCAAGTGGACGTCGCCCGTCAGATCATCGACGACGCCGGCGTCACCGGCGGCCTGATCGTGCATGTCGGTTGCGGCTCCGGCGACCTGACCGCGGCGCTCAAGCTTGGGCCCCAGTTCCTCGTGCATGGGGTCGATACTGATCAGGCAGCCATCGACACCGCGCGCCGAGATATCTCATCCGACGGCGCATACGGCGACATCGCCGTTGACCTGTGGGACGGCAGACGCTTGCCGTATGGCGACAACATGGTCAACCTGGTTGTCACCGAGCGCGCCACGAAGGCAGTCACTCGCGAAGCGATGCGCGTCCTCGCGCCCCTCGGCGTGATGATGACTCGCAAGGGCGATGCGTGGGGGAAGCAGGTCAAGGAGTGGCCCGACGACATCGACGAGTGGTCGCACTACCTGCACGGGCCGGACAACAACGCCGTTGCCCACGACCAACGCGTCGCGCCACCGCGCTCGCTTCAGTGGACCGGGAGTCCACGCTGGGCTCGCCATCACGATCGCCTATCGAGCACCACGGCGCTGGTCAGCGCGGGCGGCCGCATCTTCTACATCTTCGACGAGGGCCCCGGCGAGTCGATCATGGTGCCGTCGGAATGGGCAGTCATTGCGCGCGACGCCTTCAACGGAGTGGTGCTCTGGAAGCGCGAGATTGCCGATTGGCAGACCCGTCTCTGGCCGCTCAAGAGCGGCCCCGCGCAGTTGCCCCGTCGCCTGGTAGCGACGGGCGATACGGTGTTCACCACGCTCGGGATTGACGTGCCCGTCACAGCCCTCGACGCCGAAACGGGGGAGACCGCGCGCGTCTATGAGGGCACGGAGGGCACCGAGGAGATCCTGCACTCAGACGGCGACCTATTCCTCGTCGTTGATCCCGAGGTCGACACCGAGAAATACACAGACCACCGCAACGTGAACCAGCCCTGGTGGACCGGCAAGGTCACCTCGGTCGTGGCCGTAAGAGCCGACTCCGGAGAGATCCTCTGGGAGCATGAGGCCAGCGTCGTCCCGCTGACGCTCACCGTCGATGCCGAGCGCGTAGTCTTTCACAACGGGCAGCAGGTCGTCTGCCTCGACCGAACCGACGGCAGCGTCATGTGGGAATCAGAACCCGTGGAGATCGTCGAGGGGTTGATGTCTTTCTTTGCGCCAACGATGGTGCTCCAGGAGGGCGTGGTTCTCTTTGCCGGAGGCGAGGAATCAGGCCTCGTGAAGTCGTCCGGAGGGGCGACCAAGAACGACACCCTCACCGCGATCGATGGAGACTCGGGTGACGTGCTCTGGACGGCTGAGCATCCCCCATCGGGCTACAGCTCGCCGGAGGATCTCTTCGTCATCGATGGGACCGTGTGGCTGACCGGCGTCGCGAGCGGCGGCTTACCGGGTGAGGTCAAGGGCCTCGACCTGCACACCGGAGAAGTCAAGGTCTCCTACGCCAAGGCGGACGCGGATACCTACTGGTTCCACCACCGCTGTTACCGCGGCAAGGCCACGGATCGGTTCCTGATGGTCTCCCGAACCGGCACGGAGTTCATCGACCCCACCACCGGGCACTGGGATATCAACCACTGGACTCGCGGCGCGTGCCTGTACGGCCTGATGCCCGCGAATGGGCTGACGTATACCCCGCCGAATTCATGCGCGTGCTATCCTGAATCGAGGCTCTCCGGGTTCAACGCGCTCACAGCCGCGCTGCCGGAAGGCCTGAAGAAGACACCGAAGGGGTCGCGCCTTCAGCGCGGCCCAGCGTACGGCGACGTCTCCACTCCGACCGACGCCCCCAGCGGCGATTGGCCTACGTACCGCCACGATGCCCGGCGCAGCGGCGGGACGCCCGAAGCGCTTGCGCCTGCGCTGGCCCAGTCCTGGGAAACGAGCCTCGGCGGGGGGCTGAGCGCCGTGACAGTTGCCGACGGCAAGGTGTTTGTTGCGGATGTCGACGCGCACGCCGTGCACGCGCTCGATGCGGCAAGTGGCGAGTTGAGCTGGACCTTCGTAGCGGGCGGTCGCGTCGATTCGCCTCCTACCATCCACGGCAACACGGCTCTATTTGGGTGTGCCGATGGATCGGCCTACTGCGTCCGCGCCAGCGACGGCGTGCTCGTCTGGCGGTTCCGACTTGCCCCAATCGACTCGCGCATCATAGCGCGCGAGCAGCTTGAGTCCCGGTGGCCCGTTCCCGGCAGCGTTCTCGTCCACGAAGGCGAGGTATATGCCGTCGCGGGTCGATCTCTCTTCCTGGACGGTGGCATCCGTTTCTGCAAGCTCGACGCGGCCACCGGCGCGCTCATCACCGAGTCCATCCTCGACGACCGCGATCCCGAGACGGGTGAGGACGTCCAGAGTCGTATCAGTCGGCTCACCATGCCGGTGGCGCTGCCCGACGTGCTCTCCACCGATGGCGCCCATGTCTACATGCGGTCGCAGGTCTTCGATATGGACGGGACGCGCGCCGATCTCGCGATTGAGGCCACGCAGCGTGGGACCCACGCCGCGATCCAAGAGGGAGACACGGCTCACCTGTTCTCGGACGCCGGCTTCCTCGACGGCACGTACTACCATCGCTCCTACTGGCTCTACGGGCGCAACTTCGAGGGCGGATGGAACAGCTACTACCTCGCCGGCCAGAACGTCCCGGCGGGCAAGATCCTGTCGTACAACGAAGAAAGCGTCTTTGGATTTGGCCGTCAGCCGAAATACTACAAGTGGACCGTGCCGATGGAATTCCACCTCTTCTCGGCGCCGCTCCGCCAGGGCGCGGACGAGCCTCGCGACGAGTTCCTGAGCCGCGGCACGATCATCCGGGTTGAGAAATCAGCGAGCCTCAACCCCGCCGGCAAGCCACTTGCTGCAATGGCGTGGGCGCGTCCTCAGCAACCCGACGGCGTGATCCTGGCGCGTGGCGGCAACTCGCTAGGCTACGCCTTATACCTGAAGGACGGCATCCCTCGCTTCGCGCTCCGAGCCAATGGCGAGGGCACCGAGGTCGCCGCGACCGAGCCCATCACTGACGCGTGGGCGCACGTGACCGGAGTCCTGACGCCGGATGCGGAGCTGCGTATCTACATCAACGGCGAGCTGGCCGGGACGAAGGCTGCGCCCGGGTTGCTCCCGAACGACCCCGCCGAGGCGCTGCAGATCGGTGGCGATGAGAGCAGCAAGGTCGGCGAATACGGAGACAGTCTCGGGTTCAGGGGCATCATCGATGAGGTCCGCGTCTACCACGGCGACCTGCCCGAGGCCGCTATCCAGGGCTTTGCCGGTGTGGCCGAGGAGGCCGGAACGGGTGATGCCGCGCTCGCCCTGTACCTGTCGTTCAACAAAGAGAACGCCTCCGACACGTCGGGGAACAAGAACAACGGCACGATCGTGGGCGCGGAGTCTGCGCGCGGACAGGCGGGGGCCGGGATGCGCTTCTCCGGGCGGATGCCCAACGGCACTGCAAGCGGAGTCATCCACACGTGGTCGGAGAAGGTGCCGCTGTTGGCGCGGGGATTGGTGCTGGCGGGCGATACCCTCTTCGTCGCGGGCCCGGATGACCTGCTCGATGAGCCGGCCGCCCTCGCCGCCCCCGAATCGCCCGAGACACAAGAGAAGATAGCCGCCCAGTCAGCGGCGCTGGCCGGCGAATCGGGCGGAGTGCTGCGTGCGGTGGCGAGCGGGGACGGGACGCTGCTCTCGGAGATGCGTCTCGACACCATTCCCGTCTGGGATGGCATGGCGGCCACAAACGGCTCGCTGTATATCGCGGGCATCGACGGGACGGTTCGTTGCCTGAGCGCCGAGTAACCGCCGCGAGTCATCGGCAAATATGCGGGCCGCGACATCTCTGCCGCGGCCCTCATCGTGCCCGTAAGTCGACCAATCCTCGGCCGCCACTGTGCCCGTGATTGAGAGTAGTGCCAGTGCGACGACGGTCTGCCGAATGGAGTGCATGGGTGCCCTCGGTGCATGGGGTGTCTTACTGTAGCATAACACGCGTGACGTGCGCCACCATTGGGCTTTGAGGAACCTGAGCGCCTTTCGCGAAAGGGCGCCCGTTCCGCACAGACCGGAGGACCCAACATGATGATGACGATGCTGGCGCTGGCCACGTTAGGCGGCGCCGCGAACGCCGCGCAGATCGCTGATGACTTCACTCGCCGCCCAGATCCGGCCTGGCAGCTGCTCGAGGGCAACACAAACCAGGGCAAGGCCACGCTTCAGGCCGCTGATGACCAAATCATCGGCGGGGGCGCTCTCGCGCTTCCGATGGAGATCGGCGGCCAGGCCCAGTGGGCCACGCTCGATATGAGCGTTCGCTTCAGGATGCCCGATGACCCGACCCAGGACTGGGCGAGCGCGGCGGCTACCCTCTACGGCGTGGAGCCGTACGATGAGCGCCTCTACTTCATGGTCATCTTCGGCCAGCCCGGACTCCTGCCCGGTCGCGCGCTGCTGACGCTCTGGTACCGATCCGGGCCTGGCGGGGAAGGGCAGCTTGCGGCCCGCGAGATCGACATCGTCGCAGGGGCGTGGCACACGATCAGAGCCCAGTGTCAGGACGGGTACATGAGCATGAATGCCTGGAGCGACGGTGAGGCGGAGCCTCAGGCATGGATGCTTGAGGCAGCTATCCCCGGGATGGCCGGTCCTATCGGAGGTGTTGGAGTGCGCACCTATGGAGCGGATGTACCCTTTGATGACTTCCAGGCGGAGGCCACGCCGGGCGATGGCCCCAGCACCATTGCCCTGGGCAGTGAGCACCTCGGCTGGCGTGCGGGGTGCACGGTCCGCGGCATCGAGCAGATGGCCACGCTCCGCGACGGTGAGTGGCAGGAGATCCCATTCCAAAGCGGCGCCTACGGCGGCCCGAGTTGGTATCTGATCCGCGAAGGCCAAGCCCGGTCGCTGAGGCTACGGCAGCCAGATCCGGAGCGCCCGCGCTTCGTCGCGAGCCTGGAGGGCCTTACCTTCAGCATTGAGTACCTTGAGGCCGGAGGTCGCCTCGCGATCCGCAGCTCAATCGAGAACGGTAGTGATGCCCGCGTCGAGTCGATCCGGGCCGGTATCCGACTAGGGCTCGACACCTACATGGATCACTATCCCGAGTGGAACCGCAAGTTCTTCCCGACGCTGATGCGCTGTGAGAAGACCCATCTCTGGGGCTACGCGATGACACCGAAGGGCCGCGTGCTGGCAATTGCGTCGCCCGATCCGGTGGCCTCGTACAATCTGGAGTACATCGGCCGCGGCCACCACATCGGCACAGCGCAGATCGAGTTCCTCAATCCAGGCCCACTGCCTGACCGCCACCCCCAGGACCTTGGCTCGCTCGATGCAGGCGAGAAGCGCACCTGGACGGTCTACCTGCAGGAAGTCGATGGCCTTGAGGCGGTCAAGCCGGCCGTCGCCGAGATGACCGGCGCACCGGCCATCGAGATCGACCGCTACACCGCCGCCGCAGGCCGGAAGCGAGTGATCACACTCTACGGCGAGGGCGACGTGACGTGGGAGGTCGTCGGGAGCGACGCAAAGGCCCCCAAGGCGACCGGCGAGGTGACGCCCGATGGCGGACGGCTCTACACCTTCGACCCGGGTGATAAGCCTGGCATATGCACGCTGAAGGCCACGGCAGATGGCAAGACCAGTGAGGCGATGGTGTCGGTGCGGCATCCGTGGTCGTGGTATCTGAGGCGAGCGCGCGAGGCGGCTGTCAGGTACCCGTCCAAGGCGAACGCATGCGTCGAAGGCCAGTACGGCTTCTTCTCGGCCTTACTAGCGCGCAAACACTTCCCTGACCCAGAACTCGACGAGCAGCTGGAGTCCCAGTTCCAGGACGTCTACACCTTGCTCTACGATAGAGAGAAGCTGCTCCCGCTCATCATCCCCAACCGGATCCAGAACACCGCCGCGTGGATCGGCCTGCTGACCGACCACTACGAGGCGACGGGGGATATCGGAAGCCTGGAGGATGCGGCGGGGCTGGTGGAGTTCCTCATCTCGTGGCAGGGCGAGGATGGCGCGTACCGTAACCACGGGACGCACTATACGTCGGTGCTCTACTGTGCCAAGCTCATCATGGAGGCGATGGAGGCGGAGAAGGAACTCATCCACGATCCCGTCTGGGCCGAGCGCTACGAGCGGCATCTGGCGTCTGTGACGCGCGCTATCGATGATCTGCAGCGTCGCCGGGACAACGTCCAGACCGAGGGCGAGCAGACCTTCGAAGATGGCATGATCGGCTGCACGGCCCTGCAGCTAGGGCTGTACGCTCTCACGCTCGCCGAGCCCGAAGAGCGGCAGAAATACGTCGACGCCTCGCTCTTCATGTGGCGGGCCCACCAGTGCCTCAACCAGACGATCATTCCCGACAGCCGCATGAACGGAGCCACGCTGCGATTCTGGGAAGCGCAATACGATGTGATGACCTATCCGAACATGATGAACTCGCCCCACGGATGGTCGGCGTGGAACATCTACGGAACCTACTACCTCTACCTCCTGACAGGCGAAGAGGAGTTCCTGCGCTTCACCATGAACGCGCTCGGCTCGTGCGTACAGGTCATCGATGGCGAAACCGGTGATCTCCGCTGGGCGTTCATCTCCGACCCATACATCGAGGCATCGGTCTTCTACGAGGATCCCGAGAACCCCGGCCAGGGCCTCTGGCGGCCGGAGATCATCGGGGAGGAGTACCGGCCGATGGTCAGCGACTGGTGGCGCGTCCCCGAGGGCCAAGTCGCGGGCGGCTATGTGGGGCACCTGGACGTGCCCGGCGCTGCCTGTGACAACGACATCCATGAGGTCTTCAAATGCCTTGAGGAGGTCGCCCTCACGGCCGCTTACGTGCTTGAGCGCGAGGATGGTGAACTGCTCGGCTGGAACTGCGATGTGAAGCGCAAGGACGGCAAGATCACCGTGACGCCGGCCGAAGAGATCGTCTCGCGGGTGCACATGAACCTGCAGGACGAAAGCCGGGTTGTCGTCCGCCTCGTGAACGCGGAGAGGGTCAAGGCAACTGTCGAGGAGATGGGTTGGGTTGAGGCGAGGTGACGGCCCCAAGGTTAGGCCCTCTTCAGTTGTCGGGGGCGCTACTGGCGACCGCGCCGGCAGTAACAGCCGGGTGACTACAGCGGCGTGGTCGTCGCAGCCTCATAGCCGAACTGCTGTCTGGGCGGATTGGGGGGCCTACTCCTCCGCGCCCGCGAAAACCACCGTGTATCCTCCAGCCCTTGAGCCCAATCAGACGCACTCCCTGGATGGCTCCGAAACGCCGAAGAAGGGCCGTAGGTACGCCAAGGCGAAGCCTCGCAGCATCAGCTTGGCGATCGGGAATAGTATGCCGCAGTTTGGTAGGAGTCGGTCTCCAGATCCGACGCCGCTCTCCCGCCCCCGTAGGTCGAAGCTCTAGCTTCGACGCCGTTTGCCGCCGTAGGTCGGATCTCCAGATCCGACGCCGTCCGTCTTGGGTTCTGAAACCGCTTCTAGTATCAGTCGTGCCTCCGGACGCGGGATCACTCTGCGTTGGTCCAGATGAAGTCCAGGTACAGCCCTGCGTCGCCGTTGAAGTCATGCAGCGCGCTGGTGATGAGGTTGAGCCGATGCCCCAGACTCCACTCACACCCAACCGCGCCCATCGGATCAGGCCCACCCACGTATTCAACGTGGACCGTGGCCGATGGGCTAAGCGCCCGCGTCAGTCCCCCGAAGACCACTGTGCCCGGAAACGCGTGGGAGACGCCGGCGTGAAGCGTGGTCTCTCCCCAGTCGCGTCCCAGCACGATCTCCGCGGCTTCGCCGCCCTCGGAGTTCAGCCCGAGCGCGCCGAGCCGGATGCGCGTCTTCTCGTCTGAGTAGGCCATGTGCGTCGCGCTGAAGAGCGGCCGGCTCGCCCCATTCAGGGGGATATCGAAGCCGATGTCCGTGCGCCCACCGATCCCGTATTGCGAGTTCAAGGAGACCTCGGTTGGGCCCCCGCCGAGGCCCGTCACGATCGAGAGGTCCTCAAAGACCTCGCCCCGGTTCAGCGTCTCCGCGGTAGACACAATCGCATTGCCCATCGGCGCGGCAACTGCATGCGCGGAGATCCCCGCAACGGTCACTGCTGCAATGATGGCAAGTCTCGATGACATTCCTACCCCTCCCGTGGATAATGAACTCTATGGTGTCGCTTCGCCTCGGCCGTTCCAGAGCGAGCTGTCTCGGTCGGCGGTCTCAACTTTCAACCACTTGGCGTGGCCATCGCAGAATGCGAAGTTGGCGCCGCCATTGTGCCGCGCCGCGACGCCAGCTCTGTCATCGAGGAAAGTCGACTTGCCGTAGTATACGCCGAAACGCGGATTCGGCAGCGGAGGATCGATGGAGTAGCCGCTCTTACCGTCCTTGGCTGTGCCAATGTGCTTAGCGAGCCCCGCCGCGTCGGCGATGGCAATCGTCTCCGACGGACGATCGACGTCCGATTCGGCCGTCACGAGCGCGGGCCCGAAGCCGCTGAGATTCCGCCCGTTGCCCAGGTACTGGTAGTTGTAGCCATACATCTGGCTCGAGCTGTCGAGATCCACGGTCCGTCCGCCCACCGTCGGACAGGCGTAGATGGGCTCGCTGCGCACGTACGGCATCAGCATCTTCATCCAGCGCCAGCCGGGGTTGCCCAGCTCTTTGTGCGAGTGCAGCGGGTATGCCTCGTAGTCGATGAGATACATGTCGGTGGCCAACGATAGCTGCTTCATGTTGCTCAGGCAGCTCGTCTGGCGGGCCTTCTCGCGGGCCCTGGCGAACACGGGGAACAGGATCGCGGCGAGAATGGCGATGATCGCGATGACAACCAGCAGTTCTATGAGGGTGAATCCACGCGGTCTTGACATCAGTCAGTCTCCCTTTTGGGTCAGCCGCCGTGGTTGACGGCTGTGATTGGAGACGGTATGATGCCAAGCAGTGAAGGGATGGCATCAGCCGTCTCTTACGGATGCGCGGGTGTTCCAGCACCCGCGCATCATTAGTTCTACGTTACGTGTCGTCGTTCTCCCCGCCCGCCTCGGGCGGGCAGGTCAACGAGCCGCTTCCCGCCGCGCAACTGTCGCATCCACCATCGCAACTGCAGTCGCCCTTTGACGCGCCGGACCAAGTGCGATGGATAATGTAAGCGGCTGCGGCCGCCACGACCAGAGCGATTGCGAGTGTCTCCCACATGGCGTCTCTCCTACTCCAATCCTAGCAGCTTCCCGCCTTGGTAGATGATGAAGCCGACCAACCATGCGAGCCCGCAGAGATACCCGACTGAGATCGCCGTCCACTTCCACGAGCCCGTCTCTCGCTTGACGGCCGCAATCGCCGCCACGCACGGAGCGTAGATCAGCACAAAAGCCATCATGGCGTAACCCGACAGCGGCGTCAGGTGGCTGCCGGCAATGGCGGCGCCGATCTCCTGCTCGCCCGCCTCGCCGCCGAGGCCGTACAGGACACCCATCGTCGAGACGACGATCTCCTTCGCGAAGAGCCCGCTGATGAGCGCCACCGTCTCTCGCCAGGCGAGACCGAGAGGGTGGAAAATCGGCGCGATGAACTTGCCGATTTGGCCCGCGTAGCTGTCTTCGCCGGCGATCTCGACACCCCACGGGAACGCGCTCAGGAACCACATGATGATGGCTCCGCACAGGATCAGCGTCCCTGCTTTCTGCAGGAAGAGCTTGCCGCGCTCCCACGTGTGGATCAGGATGCCTTTCAGAGTCGGCTTGTGATAGGGCGGGAGTTCCATGACAAACGGCTCTTCCTCGCCGGGCACAATGTGTTTGCCGAAGATTCGGGCAACGATCGCGGCCAAGACGATGCCTAACCCGTACATGGAGAAGATAACGAGCCCCGCATACCCCCCGAATAGCGTCCCCGCGAGCAGAGCGTACACGGGCAGTCGCGCGCTGCACGACATCAAGGGCGCCACCATGATCGTCACGAGTCTGTCGCGCTCTGATTCGAGCGTGCGCGTGGCCATGATCGCGGGCACGTTGCAGCCAAAGCCCATGATCATCGGGATGAACGCCTTCCCGTGGAGGCCCATCGCGTGCATGATCCGGTCCATCAGGAAGGCGGCTCGCGCCATGTAGCCGCTGTCTTCCAATATCGCGATGATCGCGAAAAGGATGAAGATCTGAGGCACGAAGACAAGCACTCCACCGACGCCGCCGATGATACCGTCCACCAACAGCGACTGCAGCGGCCCCGGGGCGACCAACGTCGTGATGTACTCCCCGAGCTTCTCGCATCCCACCTCAATCCAGCCACTCGGATACGCGCCCACCGTGAAAGTCAGCTGAAACATGCCCCCCAGCGCGACGAGCAATATGGGGAGACCCCAGATCTGGTGCAGCAGGTACCTGTCCACCCGGTCCGACGGGGTCTCGCGCGCATCGTCTGGCTCAAGAACCGCCTCGCGGCACACGCCCTGGATCGCGCCGTAGCGACCGTTGATGATGGTGGCCTCGGCTGTGTCGGCGGTAACGTCCTCCAGATGCCTGGCGTTGGCTCGCGCAGTCCTGCGCACGTGGCCGATGCGCTGATCGGCCTCCCTGTGGTCGGGGAGATGCGTTTCGTCGCCGACCAAGAGGCTGATCGCCAGCCAGCGCGTGGGGTGCTCCTCGGCAACCTCCGGCGCTAGCTCGATCGCCCCGATGATGTTCGCGATTGCCTCATCCACTTGCCGTCCATAGCTGATGGGACGCGGCACGGGCTGCTGCTGAGCGACCTTCAGCGCCTGCTCCCAGAGCCTCTCAATGCCCTCGCCCACATTCGCGCAGGTCGCCACAACGGGCACGTCGAGCAGCTCGCTCAGCTTATCCACGTTGATGATGAAGCCGCGGTCCTCGGCGATGTCGCTCATGTTCAGGGCGACGATCACCGGCGCGTCGAGTTCGATGAGTTGGAGGACGAAGTAGAGGTTGCGCTCGAGGTTGGCGGCATCCACAACCGCGATCACCGCATCCGTGCCGCCATGCAGGACGAAATCACGGGCGACCATCTCGTCTGGCGAGTTCGCGGTGAGGCTGTAGGTGCCCGGCAGGTCGACCAGAAGCGTCCGCGGCCCGTCGAGCTGACAGGTACCCTCTTTGCGCTCGACCGTCACGCCAGGCCAGTTGCCTACATGCTGGTGTGAGCCCGTAAGGTCGTTAAAGAGCGTCGTCTTGCCTGAGTTGGGGTTGCCCGCGAGGGCAATCGTCAGTTGGTGTTCCTTGGCGTCTGTCGTCACGCGTCCCACTTCAGTCCTCCACCGGATCCACTACGACCTTGGCGGCCAAGCCTCTTCCAAGAGCGAGGCGCGTCTGCCTGACCGCTACCACGATCGGGCCGCGCCCGCGGCTGATGACGCTCTCGACTTCCGCGCCAACCGTCAGGCCCATCGACGCCAGCCTGCGACGCATGGTCTTGCCCCCGCTTAACTCCGTCACGACGGCTCGCTGTCCCGGCACCAGACTCGTGAGTGGCATCAGGGTTAGTCTTCCTCCAGCCCTTCAGGGCCGTCGCCGGCATCAACTAGTTCCCGGAAATCGCGGATGCAGCCTGGCTGACTCCCGCCGCAGTGTCGAATGCAGCTCAAGAAGCGTCGCAGACGCTCGAGCGTTTGCCCGCTGATGCTGTGCTCGAGCGCGCACGCCTCGGATTCTGACAGGTCCGGATCCAGCAATAGCACATCCTCGAAGAACGAGCGCAGTTCCTCGTGGCGCGAGTTCACGTCGGCGGCTACGGCCTCGCCGATGTCAGTTAGGAGCACGTCTTCGTACTTCTCGTGGGATACAAGTCCTCGAGCCTTGAGGGCCTTGATCGCGCCTGTCGCGCTAGGGGGTGTGACGCCAACGCTCTTCGCAACGTCTCGCACGCGGACGACGCGCTTGTCCCTGGCAAGCCGATAGATGGCTTCCAGGTAGTCCTCCATGCTCGCCGTCAGTTGCAGTGATTCCGCGCTCATTGTAGTAATCGATGGGCTTCTGGGGGGTGCTGCGTCCATTTTCCCCAATGATAACGAGCACTAGATACCACGAAAAAGTTTCGGTGTCAACAGGAATCTTAGGCGAGACTAACTTCTTCCGTGCGCCACGGCGCGTCCCGCGGTCTACTTAACACGATTATGCTCGTATTCTCCGGCGGAACCGGGTGTCGCGAGGCTCGTGATCACCCGCTGCGAGTATAAGTTTCATGTAAAATACCTATAAACAATGGAGGAGAACGCTGGCGATCCACGTTAGTAGATATCGGTGCGATGACGCGCCAAGGTAGGGTATGATACAGTTAGCATACCTCGTCCCAGAGGAGGAATGGCAATGAAGCCAGTACTTGGGGGACCGGAAGAAGGGGCAGTCAGCTACTCGGCAGTCCGGCCGAACGGCCCAAGCAGACACAGCCGCCACCAGGAAATCCGTCGCCTCATTGACAGTGCTCGGGAGCGAGCCACCGGTGTCAAACGGCTCCCACGCCGGCAGCGCATCGACGCCGATGCGCCGCGTTCAGCGGCCCAATAGGCCGTAGACGTGGTTGACGGTCACCGATCCACGTAGGCTCGCAGTTCATCAATCGTTGTCGCGTCGCTCTCAGTCGCTACGCTCGCGCCTGGCGGAAGCTGATCCGTCAGCAGGTCCTTTGCGCGCGTGGTGGCCCACTTCACCGCCCCAGGCCCACCCTCACCGGCAAGAAACCTCGGACTCTTGAGATACGCCAGCGAGATTCCCGTCACGCCGGCGTGCTGCTTCCCACCTGCCCGATTGGCCAGAATCGACCACGTCACGCCGCCGGGCGCTTCGCCCTCATAGCCCCGATGCATCACGCCGACCCAATTCGTGCCCGAAATCTGGAACGCCAACGCCCCGAAACACCCGCAAGACGTGTGTGGTGCCTCGCAGACGCTGTGCAAGCGCACGCGCTCGAGCTTGCCGCCGGTCAAGTCGTTGACTAGCTCGTTGACGCCCGTCCACTCCCCGGCCTCAGCGTCGATGACCTCGCCCTTAGGGATCCGGCGCCGAAGTTCCTCATCCAGCTTGTCACGCCGCGTCCACGGGCGGGCGTAGCCACCCCAGAGGGCCTGAGCCTTCATCGACAGCCGGCTCTTCCCGCACATCGGCGGGCGATCCGGCGTCACGACGCACACGTGATTGAGCGCGAACGGCTGACAGTCAATGCAGGCGTAGAACTCGTCGACATTCGCTTCGCTCTCCGCCGCCAGTTCCTCGTCGCGCTTCCTCGCCAGCTCGCGCGCCGCGTCAGCCTCGGCCGCAACCGCTGTCTCGCCGAAGAGGACCTGCACCCCGATGCGCCCGAGGCGCGGGAAATCGCGCTTCAAGCCCGTCTGGATCACGCGCCCGAGCAACTCCGCGTCCAATTCCGCGCCATCGGCAAACTCAACGAGATAGGCTCCGGCATCGTCGCGTCGCGAGCGCGTCCCAGGCAGGTACGATCCATACCCCACCGCCTGCGCCTCGAGATGAGCCGATATCCCGAGATCCAAATCAGGATCATCCACATCCACCAGCACCACGACCGCATCAGAGCCCGGATCCCCGGTCACAGCTACACCGCCATCGGTCGGCCCGGGCCGCAGTTGGAGGATGCCTCTCACCGTTCGGACGGGGTCAAGCTCCTCGCGGGCATGCGCCGGGTCAGCCGGCTCCGGTAGCGCCACCAGCTCTCCACCCGCCGAGCGCACGCGCATGTTGGGGAGCGCGAGCAACGTCTCGCAGACCTCGTCATCGTTTCTCGCAACGGCTTTGGGGCCGATTTCATGCGCGAACTCAGGGCCGACAATGGCGGGGCAGCCCAGCTTCATCAGACTCAGCAGGACCAGCCCTTCCACCGGCCCGACATCACCGAGGACCACCATCGCCCCCGGCATGTCTGCCTCGAGGAAATGGCCAAGCTCATGGTCATCGCCAGGCGCGATCATCCCCCATGTCATCCCGTACCGCGCCATCAGCTGTCCGTAGTAGATCGCGCCCGTCTGCCGCTCCGGCAGGGGATGGTCGGCCTGCTCATCACGGCCGGCGGCAAAGACCATGTACTGGCCTGTCTTGAGTCGGTCGACAAGCTCGTCCGTGATCCCGCTCCCGGCCAACAGCACCCATCCCGCCCGCCACTTGGCCCCGCTGAACACGGCGCCACGCGCTGAGGCATCGTCAAGGAAGTACGTATCGCGATCCGCGGCGGATGATTCGATCGCCTCGGCGGCGAGCGCTACGGGCTCCAGCACGGCCTTCAGGTCATCAGCATCGGCCAATTGATCGCGCAGAGATGCCAAATCGGCATCGCGTCCAAGTAGCGCGCTCGCGACGGGCATCGCGTGCTCAGAGCCTGCAAACGGGACGTGCCCGTCAGGGAGGGCCTCGATCAATTGACGGATTGCGTCATCCATCCACTCACCTCAGCATCTGTCTGTCGTCATTCGCCGACGAGCCGGACCGACACTACGGCCGGCCGGTCGCCGCCTGTCCACTCTGTCCGCCTGTACTCATTGGTGAACTGGCGATCCTCTGGGATGTAGTCCGGGCAGCAGAACGACGGGTCCATCCGCAGATCCCGCAACTCCAGAATGCGATCCCCTGCGTCCGGCCCGGTGACACTGTATTCATACGTGCAGGCCTCGGGCCTGGTGCCATTGTCGGTCTGCTCCTGGAACGATGCGCGGAGCGTGTCGAACTTCCCGCGATACGCGCCGAGGTCCTGCTGGTACGGAACGTCGTTCAGCACCACCTTGATCAGGTGCAGGTGAGCGAGCAGCCCCTGTCCTGGCGTGCCCGGATCGGGGTCGATCTCCTGCTGCATGATCCAGGTGTAGAGCTGGACAAGGCGATTACCATCGGGACTGATCACGCCCAGCACGTCGACCTCAAACGCGCCGGTCACGCCATGCACTTCGTTGTAGGCCCGGAAGATGTTGCCATCCCACGTGAGATCGGGGAATGTCCACGTGAAGTCATCAGGCACGTACATCGATCCGGGCCATAGCCCCGTATCATACCAGTCGACGCCGATCGCCTGCTCGCGCCATTCTGATTCGTCCTTGTCGACGGTCTCCCACTCGCCATCGACCTTCTCTTCGACCTGTTTCAGCACCTCATAGTAATGCTTGCCGGAGATCGTCACGGTGATACGCTTCATGTGATACAGCGTCTTGCCAAACAGGCCCGTGTTCGTCTGGGGATCCGCCGCCGGCGCCCGCACCTGCGATTGCATCTTGGCCAGGTCGGTTCCCTCGCGGTCGAACGGATCCTCACCGTTACCGGGCAGCGGCGCGGGTGTCGCCGGCTGAAGCGTCCCCGGCTGAGGTGTCCCTGGCTGACGCCTCGGCTGCGGGACAGGGCCGGCGGCCGAAGCCGGCCTCACCGTTATGCGGAAGTCGCCCTTCTCGCCGGCCTGGGAGGTCGTCACGTAAATCTCCACGTCGCCATCGGCCTTCGGCGTCACCGTCAACACCACGTCCTCGCCCTTGTTACCGGCCTCCTGCTCCCGGTCGCCGCCGGGCACGTCAACCACCAGGTATCCGGCGAAACCCGTGGGCGCGAGCGTGATCGTCACTGCCTCGCCCGCATCCACCGCCACCGTGTAGAGCTTGTAAAACTCGCCCGACCTCAGCTTGTCGCTGGCCAGCCCGAGCTTACCAAACTCGTCGAGCAACGACCCGTCGTTCACCACCAAGCCCCCCGGAGCGATCGGGACGGTCCCCGGCTGAGCATCGCCTGCTCGCGCGATGGTCACGTGGTACGAGCCCTGTGCTCCGACATCGGCCGTCGTCACGTACGCGACCAACTCGCCGGTCTCGGCAATCGATACATCCAACTGCACGGGCGCACCGAGCGCCCCGGTCTGTTGGACCATGTCCGAGCCGGGCGGATCCACGGCGAGGTAGGCCGCGAAGCCATCAGGATCGAGCGAGACGCGCACCTCATCGTCACGCTCGACATTCACGCGGTAGATCTCCACCCACTCGCCCGTCTCCAGTTGAGCGCTATCGGGCCCCAGCGTTCCATCTTCATCAACTAGCGTGTTGGCGGCGTCTCCCGGATCCGGCGCCGGGCCGGGCGCGGGCACTGCTGCGCCAGGCCCTGGGGCGCCGCCGGCGCGGACCGCCGTCACCTTATATGGTCCCTCAGCGCCAACATCAGCAGTCGTCACGTAGATGAGCAGTTCACCCGCCTCGACCGCTGTCACGTCCAGTTCCACTCGCTCGCCGACCCCGCCGGTCTGCTGACTCATATCCCCTCCCGGCACGTCGGCCGCGAGATAGCCAGCGAAGCCCTCGGTGTCGAGCGTGATCTGGACCTTGTCATCGCGCTCAACGTCGACTTGGTAGACCTTCACATACTCGCCCGTCTCCAACTGCTCGCTGCCGGCGCCAAGCGCCGCCTCGTCATCAAGGACCGTCCGCCCGTCGTCAGGCGTCCCGCCCCCGGTTCGGGCCCGGACAGCAACCCGGAGCGCGTCCTTCTCATCCGCGTCACCAACCGACGCCGCGCGCAGAATCACAATGGTCCGGGCCTTCTCTATGGCATCGCCGGGCGTGGTGATCTCAATGCGGAAGCCCGCCGCGGCCCCCGGCTCGATCGGTCCGACAATCCACGGCGCAGCCCCCGTCGCCGTGGCCGTGATGTCATTGCCGCCGGTGCCGAGGGCATCATAGAAGGCCACGTTCCAGGCTTCGCCCTCGAGTTTGACGCGGACCTGGAAGCTATCGCGGACAGCTCCCTCGTTCTCAATGGCGACCTCATACACCCCGACGTCGCCGGCGTTCACGGCCGCGAACGTGTTCTGCTCGCCCGCCGTCCCGATGATTTCATCCCCAAACCACGCCGTCTCGCCGGCAAACCGAGCCATGAGGTCGGGTTGAGCGGCAAACGCCGCTGTGGATACCAGCACCAACGCCACCTGCAACAGAGCGCGTCGAGCGATAGGCACGTTCATTGAAATCCCTCCCGCCAAAAGTATCCGCACGTCATGACGAAGCGTGTTCCAGCCAACCAACCCAAGAGAGCGGAGCGCCGACCCCGACCTTCTATCCGCCGAGCTTCGCCAACTCAGGCACTTGTCCCAGAAGCTTCCCCACTAGGCCGTCTCCCGCCTTGCCCTTGATGAAATTCAGGAACATGCCGACAAATGGCCCCGCGTCATCGAGACCGATACCGGCCTTCGAGAGCATCCCGGCAATCCCAGCCGCCGACCCGAGATCGCCCCCGACCGCGGACGATGCCGCGCCAAGCAATCCGCCGACCAGCCCGCCGCCACCGCCCTCGTCGTCGTCAGCCGGGGCCTTGGGGATTAGACTCTCCGCTCCAGGCACTTTCGCCAGCAGTTCGGCGAAATCCCCGCCGGCGACCTTTCCTTGGATCAGTTTGAGCAGTCCGCCTGTCGCGGATTCCGTCGCCGACTCGCCAACGCCCAAGCTCTGCGTCGCCTGCTGGATGAACTCAGTCATGGCTACTCCCCCAAATGCGTGCTTCTCGCATGTCTTCCTCAACAACCCCTCCCCGCGGGAGGTAATTCCGCATCAGGTTCTCGCGCCAGCCGTGGTAAGTGTCACACTGGAAGAGAGGCGTGGCCGGTTCGGATGACCTGGGCGGAGCGGCCACTTAGACGCTATGCGCGCGAAATACCCCCTCGCCGGCACATGGATTCTGCTCGCTGCGCTGTCGCTCGCGGGACTTGGTCACGCCAGCGTCGTGCGGCCATACACGGACGTGGAGTTGGCCACGCTGGCCGAATCCGTCCTTGTAGGGACGGTCGCTGACATTGCGTCGCGATCGTCTGCGGGCGGACAGAGCATTGAGACCGAGATCGCGATTCGAGTGGTGCTGCCCATAAAGGGTTGCCGCCAGGGCGACGTCATTCGGTTGACCATGCCCGGCGGCACTGTCGGCACGATGACCCAGTGGGTATCCGGGGTGCCTGCCTTCCGCATCGGGGAAGATGCGCTCCTGCATGTCGAACGCCTGCGGTCGGGGGAACTCGGGGTGCTGGGCTGGCGCCGAGGCAAGTCTGCCGTAACCTCGGGTCGGATCGCGGCATCAGGCGCGCCGCTCGCCGAGGCTGTGGACTCCATCCGCGGCCTCGTAGGCGCGAAGGCCGTCCCAATCTCGACAATCGACCTCGACGCCGCCAGTCACCTGTTTCCTGACTCACCCGCGGTCGCGCCAAGCATCGCCAACATCTCGCCCGCATCCGCGTCTGGGAACACGGGCACGGTGATCACCATCGCGGGCACCGACTTCGGGTCGTCGCAAGGCACGGTCACTTTTCCATGGGCGGGCACGTCAAACCAAGCCGACATCGTCTCATGGTCGTCAACACAGATCAAGTGCCGCGTTCCACAGGCAGAGAGCGGCGCCGTGACAGTCAGGACTTCAGGCGCAGCCGCCAGCAACCCCTACAGCTACCAGATCACCTTCTGCGCGCTAGACTTCAAACTACCCGAGAGCGCGATGCCAGACAAGTTCACCTGCCATAGCGCCGGCACGCCGGACGCTACAAACGAGTTCGCCGAGATCGAAGCGGCCTTCTCCAATTGGACCGGCACTCCTAACACGTTGATCGATGCTCTGGGCCTGCCGAACGTCGGCACGCCGCCCCTCAACTACGATGCAAACCAAGTGATCGGCTGGGTCGAATCCGGCTGGGCGTTCCCGAGCGGCGTAATCGCTGTGTGCATGAACTGGTACCTGGGCGCCGAAATCGCTCATCACGACATCGCGTTCAATGGCGAGTACTACACGTGGTCGGACTCAGCCGCCCCAGGCCAGATCGATATCCAGTCGGTTGCGACTCATGAACTCGGCCACTGGTGGGGCCTCGATGACATGTACGGTTGGGAGGACCGGGACAAGACGATGTACGGCGTGACCTACTACGGGAGCGCGACCAAGCGCTCGCTCGATGCCGCCGACATTGAGGGCATCCAGACACTGTACCCGGGAGCGGGTCCGTCTCCGGAGCCTCCGGTCTACGACTGGGTATCCGATCCGGCTTTCGGCGGCGCGGGGACATCACCCGCCAAGGGCCTCGCCGACACGACTGAGTTCACCTTCGCCGTGAAGATCACGGACCCGAACGGCACGGTTCCCGCGCGCATGGACGTCAAGATCCGTCGCATTGAGGATAGGCGCAAATGGCGCGTGAAGCGCGTCCTCAAGCTCAGACCCGTCTCCGGCGACTGGGCCACGGGGATGATCTGCGAGGCCAAGGTCAAGCTGCCGAACGGCGTCTACCAGTACAGATTCTCCGGCAAAGACGTCGACGGAATGCGCGCGATAGGCGATGGGACCAAGTGGCGGCGCGGGCCGAAGATGAACGACGCTCCGCAGCTCTGGTGCACGAAGCTGACGGGCCGGACCGATGACTACCTGCACCCCAACTCGGGCGTATCGCCGGGGACGAATTTCAAGTTCGCCGTTCAGTACCTCGACAGCGAAGGCAACCGTCCGCTCGTCAACCGCGTCCACATCCAGCGCAAGACGCCGGCCGACGGATGGGAAGACATCACGACCGGCGACATGACCGCGGCCGGAGGCACGCCCAAGACGGGCATGTACTTCACCTGGGCGAGCACGCTGGATGTCGGCGAGTACCGTCATCGCTTCGAGTTCGCTGATATGGATGGGCCCGCGACCGGCGCGAGCCGTGTCAGTGGCGACGCGACGACGTGGCAGCCGGGCCCCCTCGTGGAGCCGGGAGACGGATCAGCGTCCGACGACGCGTTCATTGCATCGCTCTCCGCCATTCCGACGGCCCAGGGAGCCGAAGCGATATTCTCGCTGACCGGCGACGCCGATGTGGATGCCCGCGTCCTCAACATAGCGGGTCGCCCAATCCGCGTGATCCAAGCAGACGCGCCGCACGAGGCCGGCCTGAACCGAGTCATCTGGTCCGCGCGAGACGACTCTGGCCTCGCCGTGCCCAGCGGCACATACATTGTTGAACTCACCGCGCGCGGCGCCGATGGCCACGTTGACCGCGCCATTGCGCAAGTCCACATCCGCCGGTAGCGCCGCGCCTCAACCATTCCAAACGACCCAACAGCCCTGCTCCGGCAGGGCTGTTGCCGTTCTGTGGGGAATTCGCACTCCACTGCCGCAATGGGAGGCGACACGCAATGACGCTCAACAAGGGCCTGATCGGCCACTGGGACCTGACCGCCGACGCGCGAGACTCATCCGGACGCGACCACCACGGCGTGGCCCGCTCAGTCGTCTTTGGCACGCCCGGCCCACCCCAGACCGCGGGTTCGGCTCAGTTCGATGGCCGCGAATCAGTGATCGAAATCCCCCACGCCTCAGGCCTCGCGTTGGCCGACGGTCCGTTCAGCGTCGCGGCGTGGGTCTACACGGACGCGGTGGTCGACGACGTGCTGGGAGATGTGCTGAGCAAGCATGCCCCGGCGGACGCCCGAGGACTGAACCTGAGTCTCATCAGCCACGCGGGCATGACGTCGAGCCAGTCCAACTACCGAAACCTGCACTTCGGCATCGATGCCGGAGATACGCCGGTCTGGGTCGACCGAGGCCGTCCTGGCAACGCAGTGCTGATCTTCGCGTTGGCGGTGCATGATGGAGAGCTGTTTGCCGGCACATTCGAGACAGGCGCCGAAGAAACTGGCCACGTCTACCGTTACGCGGGCGGATCGGATTGGGAAGACTGCGGCAGCCCCGACGGCAGCAACTCGGTCATGAGCCTCGCCTCGCACGGAGGCGCGCTGTACGCGGGAACGGGGTGCTACGACGCGAAGGGCTCGGCGCTCGAACCGTCGCCGAATGAGACGCCCGGCGGCCGTGTCTATCGCTATCTTGGCGACCGCAACTGGCAGGACTGCGGCCAGCTCGGCGAGGCGAGGACCACGTTCGCCCTGACCGAGTACCGCGGCGAGCTGCACGCGATGCCGCTCTACCTCCCCGGCATCTATCGCTACGGCGGCAGGCAGTCGTGGGAGTTCTGCGGCGTGCCGGGCGAGCAGCGATCCATGTCGCTCGGCGTCTACAACGGCGAGCTGCTCAGCGCGGGAAATGGGCGGGCGGGCGTGTGGGCGTATGAGGGTGGCGAGTCGTGGCGCGACTGCGGCCGCCAGGAAGGCGTCAGCCAGACCTACTCCTTCGCGATCTATCGCGGCGAGCTTTACGTCGGCACGTGGCCGGACGGGAAGGTCTTCCGTTACGACGGGGGCACGACCTGGCACGACTGCGGGCGGCTGGGCGAGGAGCGCGAAGTCATGGCGTTGGCCATCTACAATGGCAAGCTCTACGGCGGGACGCTGCCGCTCGGCCAGGTCTACCGCTACGATGGCGACGAGAAGTGGACGCTCACCGGACAGCTCGATACCACGCCCGACGTGACCTATCGGCGGGTGTGGACCTCTGCTGTCTATGACGGGCAGCTCTTCGCGGGCACGCTGCCCTCCGGCCGGGCTCATTCCATGCGGGCCGGTGCCTGCGCCACGCACGACCACGCGTTCCCGCCGGGGTGGCATCACATCGCGGCCGTCCGAAACGCGGACCAACTCCAACTCTAAATCGACGGCGAGACCGTCGCCGATTCAGGCAACGCCGAACTCGACATCAGCACGGAGGCGCCGCTCCTCCTCGGCTTCGGCCAGCACGACCACTTCCTGGGGCGCATGGCGGACGTGCGGCTGTACCGGCGGGCGCTGACGGATCGCGAGATCGGTCGACTGAGCGCGCGTTAGGCCTATGTCTTCCGTTCCCTCGGCTTCGCCGCGGGGAAGAGCACGTTGTTGAGGATCAGCCGGTAGCCGGGCGAGTGCTTGTGGAGCGTGAGTTCAGTGGGCTCCTCGCCCACAACGTGCGCGTAGTCCTCCGGATCGTGCCCGCCCAAGAACGTGACGGTGCCATCGACGTAATCCACGTGGATGTACTTCGCCATGTTCGTGCCTGGGCGATCGCCCATGATCACGACGTTGTCTTTGAGCTTCGTGCGGTCAAACGATGTCGTCAGCCCCAGGTACTCCGGCACCTCGGCCGTGTGGCATTGAGTCAGCATGCTGACGATGGGGTCCTGCTTGGCGGAGAACTCGAACAGCTCAAACGTCTCGCCGGTCGCGACGAATCCGGCCTCCGGTGGCGTGATGTCGATGTCCGCGATCTCGACTTCGTATGGATCGTCGACCAGGCTGAAGTCGCGGAAACAGAAGGTGACGTCAAAGTCCAGTTGCTCCTGGGCATTCGGTGTCGTCGGCGTCCCATCAATCTCGCTCGGGATGATGTCGATCCCCACCGCGGCAAGACCGACATCGAGGGAGTCGCACGCGTTGCACATGCCAAACAGGAACCCGCCACCCGCGACCCACTCCGCCACCGCCGTCGCGATAGAGGCCTTCAACTCCCGCACGCTCCCAAAGCCCAGTTTCGTCGCTTCCTGCTTCGCGCCACGAACCTGCTGCTGATACCAGGCCTCGTGTCGGAAGTTGACCCAGAACTTGCCGAACTGCCCCGTGAAGTCCTCGTGGTGCGTGTGCAGCCAGTCATACTCCCCCAGCTTCCCCGCGACGATCTCGGCGTCGTAGATCTCGTCGTATGAGATCTCGGCATAGTCCATCGCAAGCGTCACGGCATCGTCCCACGGCTCGGCGGTTGGAGTGATGTAGATCGCCATCCGGGGCGCCGTCTCAAGAACGATCCGATCCATGTTCTCCTCGGCAATCGTCCCGTAAATCGCCTCCGTCTCAGCACTTGAGATCGCCTCCACCATTACGCCCAGCTCCACTGCACGTGCGACGATCTCATCGGCACTCGGCAGCAGGAACGACCCGCCCCGGTAGTTGAGCAGCCACTCGCACTGGTAGACGCGCGGCTCCTCCAGGCACCAATACGTCAGCCCGTAGGCGCGGAGGTGGTCCGTCTGAGCGTCATCCATTGGAACGAGCAGATGCTGGCCGGCGGCGGGGAGAGCGCTCGCGCACGTGGCTACGATGAGGAACGCTGGAAGTAGGCGGACGTGGCTACCTGGGACCTGCATGGCTAGGGCCTTTATGAGGAACGGCGCGCGCGCTGATGACATCAATCAAGTCCTCTAGACGCCCGACCAGCTCATTTAGTTCGGAGCGGTCCACAACATCGACCGCCAGTCGGATCGTGGCGACGCTTGGGCGCTCGGTGTTCACGTGCGCGGAGGCGATGTTGGTGCCCATCTCGCTGATGACGGCCGTCAGGTGCGACAGCAGCCCTACCCGGTCCAGCGCCACGACTTCGATGCTCGCCCGATACGTCTCGGGGGTCTTCGTGCGGCCCCAGTCGATATCTCGGACGCGCTCGGGCTCAAGCTCTTGGCGGTGGATGAGATTCTTGCAGTCGGCTTTGTGGATGGCCAGGCCCGAGCCGCGCGTGATGTAACCTCTGATCTGATCGCCGGGGATCGGGTTACAGCACTTCGAGCGCCGAGCCGCGAGGCCCTCGAGATCGCCCATCGACACCGACGCCCGCACGGCCGGCGCGACGTTCTGCTCCTCGAGATCCCGGAAAGACTCGATCTCCTCGGCCAGCGTCTCCGGGCCCTTCTTCTCCGGCATCAGGCGCTGGATAACCGTGTCCGGTTCGATCTCGCCAAACCCGACAGCCGCCCAAAGCGAGTCTTCGTCGGTCAGGTTGAAGCTCGCGGCCACCTCGGTGAGACTGTCCCAGTCAAGCTGTTTCCTGGCCTTCGGCGGCAGCCGCTTGACGGCCCGATCGACCACTTCGCGCCCATGAGCAATCGTTTCGTCGCGCACCTGCGCCCGCAGGAAGCGCCGCACCTTGCTCTTGGCGCCCGATGCGACGATCTGCTTCAGCCAGTCGGGGTTCGGGCGGGCGCTGGCGTGGGTGTTGATCTCGACGATATCGCCATTGCGGAACCGGTAGTCCAGTCCCACCAGCTTCCCGTTTACCTTCGCGCCCGCGCAGTGGTTGCCTACGTCCGTGTGAATCCGATACGCGAAATCGAGCGGACCGGCTCCCGCCGGCAGATCGATCACGTCCCAGTTCGGCGTGAACACGAAGACTTGGTCCTTGAACAGGTCCAGGCGGACGAGTTCGAGCCATTCGTGCTGATCGGGCAGCTGCGTCTCGAGTTCGCGAAGGTGCTCTAACCAAGCGGCCATCTGCTCGTCGAACTTGGTCGGCGCCCCGCCCTCCTTGTACCGCCAGTGAGCGGCCACTCCGTGTTCGGCAACGCGGTGCATCTCCTTCGTGCGGATTTGCACTTCCATCGGCTCGCGATCGGTGCCGAGCACCTTCGTGTGTAGCGACTGGTACCCGTTGCTCTTGGGCTTGGCAATGTAGTCCGAGAACAGCCCGGTGATGGGGATCCAGAGCTTGTGCACGATGCCCAGGACCGCGTAACACTCCGGCACGCTGTCGACGATGACCCTCATCGCCATTAGGTCGCCAAGCTGCTGGAAATCCAGCATCTGGTTACGCATCTTCTCGTAGATGCTGTAGAAGTGCTTCGGTCGCCCCTCAACCTGAGCGATAATGCCCACATCTGCGAGTTGCTCGCAAAGCTCGTCGCCAGCGCGGCCCAGCAGATTCTCGCGGTCAGCGCGACCCGCGCCAACCTGTCCGGCGATCTCCTCATACGCGCCCGGTTCGAGCGTCTTGAAGGCGAGGTCCTCGAGTTCCCACTTGAAGCGACGAATCCCGAGGCGGTGAGCGAGGGGGGTGTAGATCTGGAGGGTCTCTTCGGCGATCGCCTTCCGCCGATCAGGCGACAGGGGCTGGATCGTCCGCATGTTATGGAGCCGGTCGCCCAGCTTGATAAGAATGACGCGGACGTCGTCCGCCATCGCGAGGAACATTTTGCGCAGATTCTGCGCTTGACTCTCCTCGCGCGAGCGGAAATTCGCGAGAGAGAGCTTCGTCACGCCGTCGACCAGAGTGCGAACCGTCGGCCCGAACTCGGCCTGCAAGTCATCCGGGGAAATCTCGGTGTCTTCAACCGTATCGTGGAGCAGGCCGGCGGCAACGGACTGGGGGTCAGCCTCAACACCGGCCAGAATACCGGCCACCTCGAGCGGGTGCCCAATATAAGGCGACCCGTCGATGCGGAGCTGACCGCCGTGGGCCTCGCGCGC